>Ga0209567_10000669_pt1 | contig 18610 bp, 13 predicted proteins | sample COG_12_FD_184756 | JGI IMG/M metagenome (GOLD analysis project Ga0209567, IMG submission 184756) | Pelagic marine sediment microbial communities from the LTER site Helgoland, North Sea, for post-phytoplankton bloom and carbon turnover... | ecosystem: Environmental > Aquatic > Marine > Neritic...
CCGAGGGTGTAAACGATGTGTCGGAACGCGTGTAAACGAAGTCTAGGACCGCACAGACACTGACACTGGCACTGACACTGACACTGACGCTGACACTGACACTGGCACTGACGCTGACACTGACGCTGACACTGACACTGACACTGGCACTGGCACTGACGCTGTTGCTGAGCTGCACCCGCCTCACCTGCTCAACTCACCGACCCCCGCATTCCCGCCGGGCCGACAGGGGGAGGGCTTGCACCCGACGGTGATCCTCCTGGTGACGGTCACACCGGAAGCCAACGTCACCGATATCGTCGTGGAGCACACTGCGGGCGCCGACTTCGATGCTGCAGCGGTCGAAGCGGTACAAACGTGGACTTTCGAGCCTGCGAGGCGAGGGGAAACACCCGTATCGAGCCGCATCCGAGTCGCCGTCCACTTCGAAGAACCAGACGTGGGCACACACGATGACACCGGCGCCTACGCTGGCGCTCCCGCTGACACTGGCACTGGCACTGACGCTGACACGGTCACTGACACTGACACTGGCGCTGGCACTGACGCTGGCACTGGCACTGGCACTGGCACTGGCACTGGCACTGGCACTGGCACTGGCGCTGCCTACCGCACGGACGCCCGGGTCGATGCGGAACGACTCCGAAGCTCTGGGCGTGGCGCTGCCGATTTCACCATCGACAACGACATCCTCACAGCCGCGCCGGTCTTCACCGCAAACGACCTGCTCAAACGAGTCCCCGGCCTTTACGCGTCGAAATCGGAGGGCGGTGCGGTGGGCGAGCGGTTCTTTCTGCGTGGGTTCGACTCGGAGCACGGCCAAGACATCGAGTTCAAAGTGGGCGACGTCCCGATCAACCAGCCGTCACACATTCATGGTCAGGGATACACCTACCAAGGCTTCATCATTCCGGAAGTCGTTCGCGAGCTTCGCGTCATCGAGGGCGTGTACGACCCGGCCCAGGGGGACTTCGCGATCGCAGGCACGATCGAGTACGACCTCGGCGTCGAGCAACGCGGGGTCTACGCGCAGACCGACCTCGGGTCGTTCCGAACCTTTCGGCAAATCGCGATCTTCGCCCCCGAAGGCAGTCATGCGGATACGTTTGGTGCCTTTCAGATCCGCAGAACCGACGGCTTTGGTCAGAATCGCGACGGCATCGACGGCTCGGCGATGTTCCAGTACGGCTTTGGTCGCGAGAAGTGGCGCTTTCGCGTTCATGGCGGCTTTGCGGGAGCTCGATACAACCTGGCAGGGGTGTTGCGCGTGGACGACATCCAAGCCGGCGAGGTCGGCTGGTTCGACGTCTATCCATTCGACACGGCGCGTGCGCAAAACGGATTCAATCTCGACACCATGCTTGGCTTCACGGGTGAGCATCGGGGGGAAAACAAACGGAACTCGAGCTTCGGCCTGTGGCTTCAGTTCCACGACTTCCGTTTGAAGGAAAATTTCAGCGGCTTTCTCGAAACCGACGACAGTGGCAATACACCGGGCGACCTGATCGAGCAGCTCGACCGGCGATTCGTGATCGGCGGCAACGCGCGACACCGAACGCATCAGTTCGCACCCGCGGCTTGGGCGAAGGGAACGGTGGAGCTGGGCCTTTCTGGCCGCGTCGATCTGATCGGTCAACAGCTCAACCTCGTCGAAGCGCCAACGAACCGTGTCTACGAAGAACGCATCGATGCTGACATCACCGAGACCGACATCGGCATGTGGCTCGACCTCGATTGGGACTTCACCAAGTTCCTGAACATCACAGGAGGCGTCCGCGCTGATGTGCTGTTCTACAATGTCACCGACAAGCAACAAAGCGTGTCCCCCGACAGCGTCGTCCCTTACCGGCGCACTGCCGCAGGGGTAGCCGTCGGCCCGCGGACCGCGGTGACGGTCAAACCCATCGAGGAGCTCGACGTCGTTCTTGCGTACGGACGCGGTTTCCGCTCGCCCCAAGCACGGGCGATCATCGAAAACGAAGACGTTCCCTTCACGAAGGTCCACTCCGCCGACGCCGGCCTGCGCTCCCGCATCGGCAAGAACGAGGAGCTCGAGCTCGCGCTGACCGGCTTCTTCACAAAGATGAACAACGATCTGATCTTCGAAGCACACGAGGCGCGCTTCGAGCCGATCGGACCCACGACGCGCGTCGGCGCCGTCTTTTACGCCCAAGCACGCCCCCTCCCTTGGCTCTACGGAGCGTTTTCGATCACTTACGTGAAGGCGACACTCGATGAAACGCCCCCGCCAGAACCCGGCGAGCCCTCATCGGGTCTGCAAGCCGGTGACCCGATTCCGTTCGTCGCGCCGTGGTTGCTCCGCATCGACGTCGGCGCGTCCGAGGACTTGGTCGACCTCGGTAAGCACCCACTTCGCGGCAAGCTCGGCCTCGGCTACACCTTCCTCGGCGAACGCCCGCTGCCCTTCGCACAAACATCCCCGCGAGTGAACCTTCTCGAGCTCAGCGCGGGGCTATCCTGGTGGTTCCTCGAGCTGGGCTTCCAAGTCTTCAATCTGCTCAACGTCCAGTACGCCGCCCAGGAGTTCGTGTTCGAGTCCAACTGGGACCCGAACACCCCTCCCTCGGGCCAGCCAGCAAGACACATCGCAGCAGGCGCGCCGAGAACCTTCCTGTTTCAGATCGGATTCAGGCTGTAGCAATGGCCGCGTCCCAGGCGCACATTCTGCGCCACCGACGCTAACGCTGACGCTGACGCTGGCACTGACACTGGCACTGGCACTGGCACTGGCACTGACACTGGCACTGCTCTAGCCTGCGGCCCGTGCAACAACGGAACGACTTTCGCATTGCCATCATCGGCGCCGGCTTTGCCGGAATCGGTGCGGCCATTCAGCTGATCAAAAACGGTATCCACTCTTTCACGATCTTCGAGCGTGCTGACGAGATCGGTGGGACTTGGCGAGACAACACCTACCCGGGATGTGCGTGCGACGTTCAGTCGCACGTGTACTCGTTGTCGTTCGAGCAAAACCACGAGTGGAGCCGGCGCTACGCAACCTCGTGGGAGATTCAGCAATACCTCCTCGGTGTGGTCGACAAGTGGAACCTGCGTGAGCACATGCGGCTCAACACCGAGGTCGTAGAGGCGCGCTTTGATGATGAGCCCGGCACCTGGAACCTCACGACCGAGCAGGGCGACGTTTTTACCGCACGGGTGGTGCTCGCCGGGGTTGGCGGGCTGGTCGATCCTTCTTATCCAGACATCAAAGGGATGGATACCTTCGAAGGCGACATGTTTCACACCGCGCGTTGGAACCACGACGTCGACCTCACCAACAAGCGCGTCGGCCTGATCGGCACGGGAGCCAGTGCCGTGCAAGTCGTACCCTCCATTGCGCCAACAGTCGCGAAGCTGAGCGTGTTCCAACGTACCGCGGCCTGGGTCATTCCGAAGTTCGACCGTATATATCCGAAGCGGGGCAAACGCCTCATGAAGCGCTTTCCGTTCTTTCTCCGGGTAAGCCGCTTCATCAAGTACTGGATCAGCGAGCTCCTCGGGCCACTCGTCTTTCTAGATTCGAGGATCCTTTCTGCGATTGGGAGGGGACTCTCGATGTGGAACCTGCGGAGACAAGTTGCCGACCCGCAGCTTCGCGAGAGGCTAACGCCGAACTTTCAGTTCGGATGTAAGCGAGTCCTGGTATCGGATGACTACTGGGCGAGCTTTGAACGCGAGAACGTCGATCTGGTGACTGAGTCCGTCACAGCCATCCGACCAGAAGGCATCGAGACCACCGACGGGGCCTTACACATCTGCGACGTGATTGTCCTCGCGACCGGCTACCTACTCGGCCTCGCAACCGCACCATTCCGCGTTGTGGGTCGCAACGGTCGCACGCTCGACGACGCCTGGAAAAACGGTGCGGTCGCCTACAAGGGCATGACCGTCGCCGGCTTCCCCAACTGGTTCATCATGATGGGCCCCAACACCGGCCCCGGTCACACGTCGGTGCTGGTCTACACCGAGGCCCAGATCGCGCACGCGCTCCAAGCGATCAAGAAGATCATGTCCGACGATCTGAAGTACATGGACATCCGCCAGGAGGTCCAAGACCGGTACAACGACGGCATCCAAAAGCGCATGAAGCACATGGTCTGGGGCGGTTGTAAGAGCTGGTACCTGGACGAAGACGGCAGCAACCACTCGCTCTATCCCGGCTTCGCCGCGGAGTATGTGCTGCGCACTCGGAAGCTTCATCCGAAGGACTACGAGATCGTTTAGTTACGCCGCCCGCCCGTTTGGTTACACCGCCCGCCCACCCCCACCCGTAGTGCTATTTCACTCTCACGCGAGTGAGCAGCGGGCCTGCCGCGCCCTGCGCTTTGCTTGGGCTTGGCGGCGCATTCGCGCCGGGCTTCGCCCTTCGGGCTCGCGCTGCCGCCTGCCGAACGGGCTTCGTCAAACGGGGACACGCTCCCCCCTCCCAACCGCCGTCTTTTCAACCACTTGCGAGGCACACCGCGAAAACCCGGCGGAACTCGGGCTGAATGGAGGTTGGATCGAGCTGGAGGTGGGTTTTCGCGGTCCAGGTCGCAAGCGGTCGAAATCAGGGGGGTTTTGGAGGGGGAGCGTGTCCCTAGGAGAGGCCTATGCCGGTTTGGAGGAGGTGGGTGGCGGCTAGGGCTAGTTTGCGGGCGTCTTCGGAGGAGAGGGTTCGGAGTCTGGGGTGGCCGTCTACGATCATGCGGGCGAGGCCGTGGGTGAGGGCCTCGCTGGTGAGGGCGATGAGCTCGGGGTCGGTCTCGGGGATGAGGCCAGCGTTTTGGCCCTCGTAGATGAGCGCGATCAACTTTAGCCTTCGCTCATCGTTGACCTCGCCCAGAAAGCGGCCCGACACCGACTCGGCGCTGTGGATCAAGTCGAACAGCGCGGGGTGTTCGGCGGCGAAACGCACGTAGGCGACGGTCATCGCGCGGAATTGCGTGAGGGCGTCGCTGCATTCGGCAGTGGCCTCGCGAAGCTTCTGTTCGAGCTCTCCTGCCGCTTTTTCGGCGATGGAATCGAGCAGCACCTGCTTGTCGGCGAAGTGACGGAACGGCGCGGCGGAAGAAACCCCTATCTCGCGAGCGAGGGCCCGCATGTTGATCGCATCGGCCCCCTGGGCGTCGACGAGTCGATAGGCCGCCGTGAGCAGGCTCTCGCGAAGGTTTCCGTGATGATATGGCTTTTGTTCCCCGCCCACGGCGAGAGCATATCAGAAGATGTTATCAGCGCTTACTTAGGTCGCCGGAATGATGTAAGCAGCGCTAACTTTCTAGAAAAGCGCAATGTTAGCAGCGCTTACATAGGGGAAACGCGGTCACTGGCACACGTTCTTCGAGAAGTCGCACTTGTAGTCGTACGGGCAATCCCGGCTCTGCGCACACGGCAGCTGCTCGCAGATGCCTGTGTCCTGATTGCAGAAATAGGGAGGCGCACAGGAGTGAAGGCGGCAGGCGATTTCCGATCGGGACGGACGCGAGGGCTTTGGCTCGGTTTCTTCACTAATCGGGGTCGCCGCGGTCGTCCCCTCGGTGTTCGCCGACTTGCTGCAACCCAACGCCGAGAAGAGGAAAAGACCAACGACCCCTAAGACGAGCCCGAGCCTCCGCATGCCGTGCATTTGGGAAAGATGATAGGTTTCGCCCATGGCCGCAAAGCATATCCTCGCATGTATCGACTTCTCCGAGCACTCCACGCGCGCGCTCGCTGAGGTTGGGGAATACGCCAGGGTCAACGGTAGCAGAGTAACGCTGGTCCATGTGTCCGACCCACAAGGGTTCATTCCGCCACAGGCCATCCTCGAACCACCCTCCCCAACCGATGAAGATGCCCACGAAGCCGAGCTCGCAAAGCTGAGAGACCAACACCTTGCAGACGTCGACGTGGCGCTCGCGGTCGTCTCGGACCACGCCCCCGCAAAAGCGATTTGCGAGTACGCGGAGGAGCATGGCGTCGATCTGATCGTCGTCGGCTCGCACGGACGCGGCGGCATGGAACGTTGGCTGATCGGCAGCGTCGCGGAGCGCGTCGTCCGACATGCAACGATGAACGTGTACGTCGTTCGGCAGTGACTTCAAAGGGGTCGCCCAGCCTGTTAGGCTGCGTCCCATGGGGAACCGCCGGGCATGGTCGATCCTGGGTAATTCACAGCGCCTCGATGGAGGCGCCATGTTCGGGAACGCTCCGCGCGCGCTGTGGCGCAAATGGGTCGAGCCCGACGAGCGCAACCGCATTCCGCTCGCCTGCCGTGCGTTGCTGATCGAGGACGGTGACCGGCGCATCTTGTTCGAAGCTGGGATTGGCGCGTTCTTTCCGCCCCAGCTGCGCGACCGGTTCGGCGTGCAAGAAGAGCGGCACGTCTTGCTCGACAACCTGGGGAAGGCGGGCTTTTCGGACGAGGACATCGACTGCGTCGTCCTGTCACATCTTCACTTCGACCACGCCGGCGGTTTGTTGAGCGCATACCACCCGGAAGAACCGATGCGCCTGTTGTTCCCGAATGCGACCTTCGTGGTGAGTTGGGACGCCTGGCAGCGCGCCAAGTATCCGCATGCGCGGGACCGGAAGTCGTTCATCCCGGAGCTTCCACAGTTGCTCGAAGAAACCGGGCGACTCGAAGTGGTGAAGGGGCATCGCTCTGACGCGCTCGGCGCGGACTACAAGCTCTGGCTTTCAGAGGGACACACGCCCGGCCTCATGTTGACTGAGATCCCGGGCGACGACGGCCCGGTGGTGTTCGCGGCGGACTTGGTTCCCGGCCGCGCATGGGTGCACCTTCCGATCACCATGGGGTACGACCGATACCCGGAGCAGCTGATCGACGAGAAGACGGATTTGCTGACGCAGTTGCTCGAGCAACGGGGCCGGCTTTTCTTCACACATGACCACGAGGTCGCGCTCGGACGGGTCGGCCGCGACGGCAAAGGGCGATTCTTTGCGGAAGAAACATGGGCCGAGCTCGCGGGCGCGCCCCTTTGAAGGGCGTGGTAGAGTAACCCTCTTTGGAGAAGCGATGCCTCTCGGCAACGGCGACACGCCCGCACGAATCGAAACCGGCGACGACTACATCAACAGCCTTCGCGGCCGAAACCTGAGGGTGTTTCTCTTCGGGGAGCTGGTCGACGAGCCCGTGGACCACCCCTTGATCCGGCCGTCGATCAACGCGGTCGCCGAGACGTATGACCTGGCGCTTCGCGAGCCTGAGGTTGCGACGGTCGAATCGTCGCTGACTGGGAAGCGCGTCAATCGGTTCCTGCACGTCGCGCAAAGCGCCGAGGACCTTGTCGCGCAAAACATGATGCAACGAAAGCTCGGGCAGAACACCGGCACCTGCTTTCAGCGTTGCGTCGGCATGGACGCCTTCAACTCGTTGTATTCGGTGACGTACGAAATCGACGAGAAGCACGGGACACCGTACTACGAGCGGCTCAAGTCTTTCCTGACGACGATGCAGGAACGGAACTACGTCGTCGGTGGCGCGATGACCGACGTCAAGGGCGACCGCAGCAAAGCGCCGCACGAGCAAGACGACCCGGACCTCTTCGTGCACGTCACGAAGAGAAACGACGACGGGATTTGGCTCACGGGCGCCAAGGCCCACCAAACCGGTTGCATCAACTCGCACTGGATCATTGCGATGCCGACCATGAGACTCGGTCCGGCCGACAAAGACTACGCGGTGGTTGCGGCGTTTCCGGTCGACGCCCCGGGCATCACGTACATCTACGGGCGCCAATCGTGCGACACGCGGAGCATGGAAGGCGGCTCGATCGACGTCGGCAACGCGCAGTTCTCAGGCCAGGAGGCGATGGTCGTGCTCGACGACGTGTTCGTTCCGTGGAGCCATGTGTTCATGGATGGAGAGCACGAGTTCGCTTCGATGCTCGTCGAGCGGTTCACCTGTTATCACCGACGTAGCTATGTGTGCAAAACCGGAGTCGGCGACGTGTTGATCGGCGCGGCAGCCCAGGCGGCAGAGGACAACGGCGTCGACAAAGCATCACACATCAAAGACAAGCTCGTGCAGATGACACACCTCAACGAGACGATGTACGCGGCGGGCATCGCGTCCTCGCATCAAGCGCGGCCCACCAAATCAGGCGTCTACTTGAACGACGACATGCTGGCGAACGTGTGCAAACACCACGTGACGAAGATGCCGTTCGAAATGGGGCGCATCGCTCAGGACCTCGCGGGCGGCCTCGTGAGCACAGCCCCGTCGGAAAAGGAGCTCAAGCACCCGGAGCTCCGCGCCCTCCTCGACAAATACCTCAGAGGGCGGGCGGACGTACCAACTGAATCACGCCTTCGAATTCTGCGATTGATCGAGAACATGACGATGGGCCGGAACGCAGTTGGGTATCTGACCGAATCTCTGCACGGCGCGGGGTCCCCGCAGGCACAGCGTGTCCAGATCGGCCGACAGATGGAGCTCGACTTCAAGAAGGGCCTCGCTCGACGGCTTGCGGGCGTCGACTCGGCCGACGACGAATAGCAGCGTCGGTCTCGGCTGAGCACGAATCGGTCGAGAACGATCTCCCGAAAGGTAGCCAGCGACCCTCATATTGAATACGTTACGGGTGATGCGATGTTGGGGCGGCATCTGGTGGGGTTGCGCTTGCGCGCTCGTGGCGATCATGGGCTGCGACCGCGGTGCGACGGCTGAAGCACCGGTACAGCTGGCCGAACGCGCCGAAGCGCATGCCGGGTCTGCAGAGCAGACGGCGACGAAGATCGAGCGAAAGAAAGAAGTCGATCAGGAAGGGCTGCTGATCGGCGAATACCGTTTGGCCGACAACCCCGTCGTCGATGGGGACACGATTCGGGTCGAGGGCGTCGACGGCTCCATTCGATTGTTGTCGATCGACACCGAAGAGAAGCTCCGAGGCAAAGCGGACCGAGCAGCCGCAGCCAAAGACTTCGAGCAGTACCTGAAAAAGAAGCGCGGCGAGGCGACCCGCCCGCAGAAAGCCGGGACGCCCATGGGGGAGCAAGCCTCGAAGTTTGCCAAAGCATTCTTCGACGGCGCAGAAGCCGTACGGCTAGAACGGGATGACCCGAAGGAGATCCGGGGACACTACGGACGCCTCCTCGCCTACGCGTTCATAGAGAAGAACGGACGCTGGACGAGCTACAACGTCGAGTGCGTGCGCGCCGGAATGAGCCCGTACTTCACGAAGTACGGATACTCGCATCGCTTCCACAATCAGCTCGCCCATGCAGAGATAGAAGCGCGCCAAGCAAAACGCGGGATCTGGGATCCGGATGCGCAAGGTTACGGTGACTACGACGAACGCAAGGCGTGGTGGAACGCCCGGGCCGAGTTCATTCGGGCGTTCGAGCACGAGGCGAACCGACGCAACGACTACGTTCAGCTCTCCCACTGGGACGGGTTCGAGCAACTGGACGAGAAACTCGGCCAAGAAGTCTCCGTGCTTTCGACCGTCGACAAGATTCAGCCCTTCAAGGGGCTCGTGCGAGTTTCGTTGGCAAAGCAGCGAGGAAAAGGGTTTCCCGTGATTTTCTTCGACAGAGACGTCTTTCGGGAGAGTGGAGTCGAGCGCTTCAAGCGAGAGCCCGTGATGGTCCGAGGCACCGTAGAACGCTACGAAAAGGGCAACTACCGCACGCTTCAAATCGTGGTCAGAGAGCCTGCGCAGGTCGTGCTGCCCTCGTTGCCGTGGCCAGATGAGGCCAGGCGCGCCGCTAAGTAGCCGACCACGACAAGATACGAAACCGCGCGAGCCGCTGACCGATAACCCGCGAAACCACAATGGCGGGAGGTCGAGATGGCGGGTGTTCGGAGTTGGGCGCGCGGGGTCGCGTGCGCGGTATTGGTGCTAGGCGGTTGCGGGCGCGAGGCGGTCGTCGCGACCACCGTTTGCGATGAGCTCGCGCCTGGCGATCTGGTGGTCACGGAGGTGCATGCGAATCCTGATGGAAGTGATGGACAAGGCGAGTACATCGAGCTCTTCAACGCAACGGGTGCCTCGCTTGCGCTCGATGGCCTGACGCTCATGGCCAGTCGGGCGGATGGTGCGAGCCCGAAGTCTCACCGCTTCATCGGTGCTTCGATCGACAGTGGGAACTACTTCGTCGTCGGGAACGCGCCGGTTGATTTGATGCCGGCGCACGTTGACTACAGTTATGGGAACACGCTCGGCAGTCTTCGCAATTCCGACGCGGTCCTTGCGATTCGGTGCAGCGACATGCTCATCGACCGAGTGAGCTACGAGCGAACCGTCGATGGCCGGGCGCTCGAGCTCGACGGGAGGTTGGCGCCGGACCACGAGCTCAACGACGAAGCGAACCATTGGTGCACGACGCCGGAGGGTGTCCGTGAGGTTTCAGCCGGGAACTTCGGGACACCGGGGGCTGTAAACAGTCCCTGCGAGGTCGTCGGGATCGAAGGCACGTGCCTCGAAGGCGGGTCGGGGCGGGCCATTCATATGCCAGCGCCGGGTGAGGTTCGGATCACGGAATGGATGGCCAATCCGGAAGGGGCCGACGCCGACTTCGAGTGGGTCGAGGCGCTGTTCGATGCCGAGGTGGACTTGAACGGATTTCAACTCGGACCAGCGCCCGATGCCTTGAAGGCGGTCGGCGACCAAGAAGAGTGCTTTCCGGTCGACGCGGGGGCACGGGTCGTCTTCGGAGCGAGTCCGGCGGCGGCTCCCCGCGTCGACGCGGAGCTTGGGTTCAGCCTCGGCAACTCTGGGCCCCGTAGCATCCTCGCCGGCGTTGATGGTGTGGTGCTCGATCAAGTCGACTACGACGGAACGAGCGCGGGAGTCGCTTGGCAGTTGGGCTCGAACGATGAGGTTTGCCTTACGCCCACGAACGACGAGTACATCCCCGGCAATTTCGGAACGCCGGGCGAGAACAACCCACCCTGCGCCCCGGTGTTGGGGCCTGGCATGTGCTTTGAGGACGGCATTGCACGGGACATCTTCAGCCCGAGGCGAGGCGAGGCGCATATCACCGAATGGATGGCGAACCCGTCGGCCGTTGGAAACCGAGAGGGAGAGTGGGTCGAGGTTCGGTTTGACGCTGCGGTCGACTTGAACGGCCTCGTGTCGTCGGATCTCACGTCTACCACGACGACAATCGAAGATGACGAGTGCTTGCGCGTGCGGGCCGGTGCACACGTGGTCTTCGCACGGAATACGAATCCAGACGAGAACGGTGGGATCGAAGGTGTTGCAGCCGAGCTTTCCGTTTCCCTGAACAACAGCGACGAGACGATCACACTGAGCGTCGATGACCAAGTGCTCGACTCCGTAACCTACGAGCGCTCGAAGGTCGGGGTTGCGACGCAGGTCGACGAGCTCGGGAACCGCTGCGACGCCGTCCACACGTACGGTGACGGTGACTTGGGAACGCCCGGCGCTGCGAATCCCTGGTGCGCCTGAGGCGCGCGTTTGCCCTTGCCTGTCTTCTCGTGCTGGCTTCGCGTACCGCGCGCGCAGTGCAGTACGAGGTCTTCATCGACATCGAGACCGAGGAAGATCTATACGACCTCTTGGTGACCGAGCAGATCTCGGAGACATCGTTTGATGCGCTGCTACAGCTTCATCAGACGCGCGTGGAGCTGAACCGAGCCGATCGGCAACGGCTATACCTGCTCCCGAACCTCGACTACCGGCACGTCGATCGGATTCTCGCCTATCGGAAGGAGGCCGGGGTGATTCACGGTCTTGGTGACTTGGTCGCTGCCGGGGTGCTGCAAGCCGAGCTGGTGAGCTCGCTCCGTGCGTTCGTCATCGTGCGCTCCCCAGATATCCCGAAGTCGCAGACCAACGGGTTCGTGCGGGTCCAGGGACGATGGAGCGGCCGATACGACCGGCTTCCGCCCGCTCTTGCGGCACAGACGCGTATCAAGACGCTCCGCAACTTAGACATCGGCGCCGCGGCGGCTGTTACGCGAAATCGGTTGGGGCGCGTTCGGTGGGACGGAGGCCGCAATGCGCTCAGCGCGGAGCCCGAACGGGTTCGGTTCGAGCTCCCCAAGCTCTACGTCGAGTGGAAAGACGACAAGTGGGAGATCATCGGCGGGACATATCGAATCGGGTTCGGGCAACGGTTGACGTTCGACGTGACCGACCAAATCACACCGAACGGCTTCTTCGGGGACTACGAGCTTCGCAGGGATAACGAGCTCGGGCTCCGGTGCAGGCGCGGCGCAGGAGAGCTTCCTGCATCGCCGTGTCCGAACGACCGGGTCGTGCGGGTCACGCCGGACTACACATGGACGAATCGATTGGCGGGCGTCGCAGTGGGGTTGAAGGACCTGCCGTTGGGGGAAGGTTGGCTTCAGCTCTACGGATGGGGATCGTATCAGGTGCATCGCATTCCGCAGATCGAGATCACCGACGCGGGGGCATGCGACGATCCACGACGCGATGCGGACCCGGCATGCGGGGCGCCTCCGGTCTACGTGCGAACCGGCGATCCAGCCGCGCCTGCGAGCACGGCGACGTTTGCCACCTTGCCTGCAATGTATGCAGAAGGGCTTGCGGGTGCGAACGCGAGTTACTTCTGGAACGCTCGGGCTCACCTCGGCGTGACGGGGTATGGGTCGTTTCCGAGATGGCTCGTTCAGGGAGCGGAGCTCGGGTTTCAGGAGTTTGCGCGAAAGCCGTTCGGTGGGCCGTTCGGGGCGGTCGGCGTGGATGCGGCATTTGGATTCCGTGCGCAGGACTTCTTTGCCGAAGTCGCCAGGAGCTTCGATAGACAAGCCGGCGGTGGAGGTGGCTACGGGGCGATCGTGCGAAGCGTGACAACGCTTCCCAAAGCCGAAGTAGACGTATCGGCGCGATACTATGGGTCCGAGTACGCCAACCCGTACGCACGCCCGGTCTCAGCGCCCGACGAGCTCGATGGATTGCGGGCAAGAGACGAGACGGGGCTTCGGTTTCGCGCGACTACCCAGCTCGGGCCCCGTGTCGGATTGCGCACCATCATCGATGGTTGGCGTCATCTCTCTTCCAGCGCTTTCGGTGGCCTTGTCTTCGCACGCACGGACTTGCAGCTCGCATCCGCATGGGCGTGGGCGCTCTGGGCCGAATATAGGAACAGCACCGGCCAGCGATTTCTCCTGGCAACACAGCTCGCCTACGAGCCGGTCCGTCGGCTCACGCTGTCGGGACAGTTTCAACACCGGTGGCTCGGCGACAAGCTCGGTATTCAGCGGCTCGAGCAAAACATCGCCGCGATCCTCAACGTCACGACCCGGCCGATCGACCGCCTACGGGTTCGCATCCGAGTGCGCTACGACTTCGAGGACATCTGGGACAACCACCGACTGCCGCAAGTGCTATGGACGTACGTCGACGCCGCGCTCACTTTGCGCGAGCACGACATGCTGCGCCTCCGGTACGACTTCCGAATATTCCTCGACCGCCGTGAGTCGACGTTGGCACGGGTGCCCAATCCCGAGCACTGGCTGTGGCTCGAATACGTCTTTCGTTACTAGGCACCGGAACTCACCCCTTTCGGAGGATCCGGCTGACATCGGAATAACCAGGCGCTAGTCTCCCCGGCGTGGGAAATTTTGGTGAGAAGTTGGAAGTAGCCCGAGTGCTCTATCGGGCAGGCATATTCAAGCCGATCCGGCCCGACAAGACGATACGGATCGTCCGGGCCGCGAAGGGCTGGGGGCGATCGCCGGCCATGGGTTTCATCGCGCTTGCGATTCGTCAACCCGACGCCGTGGCGATCATCGACGACGATGGCTCGGCCACTTTCGACCAGGTGAACCGACGCTCGAACGCACTGGCGCGCGGGCTTCGGGAAGCCGGCGTGGCGCCGGGCGATGTCGTCGGCGTAATGGGTCGCAACCATCGGCGCTTCGTCGAGACCATTCTCGCGTGCTGCAAAGTCGGCGCGAATACGGTCCTGCTCAACACGATGTTTGCAGGGCCACAGCTCACCGAGGTCGGTAGGCGCGAAAACATAAGCGCTCTCCTCTACGATGAAGAGTTTGGGATCTTGCTCGAGGGCTTTCAGGGGATCCCTCGGTTCGTCATCCATGGCTCAGGCGATGACCCCAGCATCGATGACGTCCTATCCAGCCATTCTGACGACAACGTCGAGCCACCGAGCATCGAGTCCCGCTTCACGATGCTGACTTCGGGTACCACGGGCACGCCGAAAGGCGCCAAACGCGGCTCTCCAAAGGGCATGTTGCCAATCGCATCGATGTTGTCGCGGATCCCATTTAGGGCCGGTGAGCGCACGATGATCGCGGCGCCGCTCTTTCACTCCTGGGGCCTTGGACAGTTTCAGCTGGGCCTCATTCTCGGCTCGACCTACGTGATGACTCAACGCTTCGATCCGGAAGCGACTCTGCGCGCTATCTCCGAGCATCAGTGCACTTCGCTGGCCGTGGTTCCGATCATGATGCAACGAATGCTCGCGTTGCCTGATGATGTGAAGCGCAAGTACGACCTCAGCTCACTGCGCATCACCGCAGCCAGTGGCTCGGCCCTACCGGGCCACGTCGCGACCGAGTGGATGGACACCTTCGGCGACAATCTCTACAACTTCTATGGATCCACTGAGGTCGCGATGGCTTCAGTCGCCACGCCCGAGGACATGCGGGCGGCGCCCGGAACGGCGGGCAAGCCGCCTCTCGGCACCACCGTGGAGATCCTCGATTCCGAAGGGGAGCCGCTCCCCGCAGGCCAGACCGGTCGTATCTTCGTGTCGAACGCGATTTCCTTCGAGGGCTATACCAGCGGCGGCGACAAGGAACGTCTTGGGTCGCTGGTCAGCAGCGGCGACGTCGGACATTTCGACCAGGACGGTCGACTCTTCGTCGACGGGCGGGACGACGACATGATCGTATCCGGGGGCGAAAACGTCTTTCCGCGCGAAGTGGAGGACCTGATCGCCGGACACGCGCAGGTCGAAGAGGCCGCAGTGATCGGTGTGAGCGACCCGGAGTGGGGGCAGCGTCTCAAAGCTTTCGTCGTGCTGAAGGCGCGGGCCCGCCTCAGCGAAGAAGAAGTGAAGACCTACGTGAAGCAAAGCCTTGCCAGCTACAAGGTCCCCCGCGACATCGCGTTCATCGATGCCCTGCCCCGCAACGCGACGGGCAAGGTACTGAAGCGAGAGCTGGCGGGTTAGTCACCCGCGTCTACTTTTGCGCCTGATCGATGAAGGGGTGAAGCTGGTTGCGAATGACGTTCATCGGAGCGGGGAAGCTCTCGGGCTCAACCACGCCGACCGCTTCGGGTGCGCGACCGGGTTCGTGGACGAAGGTTCCGAAGGCAATGTCCCAGACGGTGGTCGCGGAGGCGAAGTTTCCTGCCTCTTCCACGACGGTGCTGTGATGCAAGCGGTGATGCGCCGGGCCCATGATCAGGTAGCCGAGCCAGCCGAGCTCCACGTCGATGTTGGCGTGCACCGCGTAAGACTGAATGGTCGTGACATAGGCGGCGATGATGATGACCACGGGATCGAAACCGAGCAGGGCCAATGGCAACGTCTTGCCGAGGCCGCTGTAGATACTGTTCACGAAGTGAATCGTGTTGTTGTTCCACGTGTTGACCTTGTCCGGGGTGTGATGAACCCCGTGCACCTTCCACAACCAGCCGAGGTGACCCCAGCGGTGCAACCAGTAGCCGCCGAAATCGGCGATGAGGATTGCAAGCGGGAGCGCGATGACGAACGGCAGCGAGTTGTTCCATGCCCCCATCGCGGCAACGGCGAACGCTACGCCCAGCTTGACGGCGGCGTCCATGCCTCCGTTGAGCCCGAAGTAGAAGAAGTCGCGGACGGCTTCTTTCCAGTTGGGGTGCCATTCCCGCTCGTAGGGCATGCGCCACTCGAGCACGAAGAGCGTAGCGATAGTTGCGAGCAACCCGGTGATGGTGACAGCCTCGAGCGGTGCGCCGGTCGCGACAGCCCAGGTGATGAGCGCAGCATTCGCGGCGAGCGCCGCCGGATAGGTAACGTACCGAGCCAAGACGCGGCTGCGGAATCCGGTGTCGACCGGGAATGAGATTGAGCTGTGGGTGGTGATTGTGTCCATGATGGCCTCCTTGCCCGTACCTATTGCGAGCTCCGTGCCAGGACTTGAAATACAGTGATTGCAGGCAGTTAGATGAAATTGCGCACCAAGTGTCCGATGATTCGGACACCAGTCGGACACTCCGAGCTGTCCGATCGATGACGACCGGACACTCAATCGGGTACGCGGCGCGAGGGCCGGGGAATCCCGTGTTTTTCCATCCGTCGATAGAGGGCCTGACGGCTCAGTCCGAGCGCTCGCGCGGCCCGTTGGATGTTGCCTGCGTGGTGCTCGAGGGCATCTCGAATGGAAGCCGCCTCATCGTCGCTCGATGCTGGTGGGGTCTCGAGGAAGGACCGCGCAAGTGGCCGAGCGCGCCCATCATCTTGCGCGCCGGCTATCGACAACATCTCGGCCCGAAGCGGACGGCCCCCCGCTAGGATCGCCGCACGCTCCATCACGTGGTGCAGCTCTCGAATGTTACCAGGCCACTCATACGTTTCGAGACGGTACGCAACGGCCTTGGGCACTTCGGGCCGCGATACGTTGAGCTCTTGTGCAGCGAGCTCTAGGAAGTGCAGCGCCAAAGGCAAGATGTCCTCTGGACGCTCCCGAAGCGGCGGGACGGCAATCGGAAAGACGCCCAGACGGTAGAAAAGGTCCTCTCGAAAGCGGCCCTTGCGGACTTCTGCGGGAAGATCGCGGTTGGTCGCCGCTACGATGCGCACATCGACTTTGTGGGTGCGGTCGTCGCCCACCGGCTCGAACTCCTGTTCCTGTAGAACGCGAAGCAACTTGCTCTGCAGATCGAGAGGTATCTCCCCCACCTCATCGAGAAAGAGAGTCCCCCGGTCGGCCAACCGAAATCGTCCTGCCCGATCCCGCACGGCGCCGGTGAACGCGCCCTTCTTATGGCCGAAAAACTCGCTCTCAAATAGGTCTTGGGGGATCGACCCGCAATTCACTTTCACCAGTGGAGCGTCTGCTCTGGGACTCGCGCTGTGAATGGCTCTCGCCACCAGCTCCTTGCCGACGCCGGACTCGCCCGCGATGAGTACCGTCGCGTTGGTTTTCGCCACAGCTTCGATTTGGGCGAGCAGCAGTCTGAGCGCCCGGCTATCGCCAATGATCTCTCCAAATCGACCCGACACGCGAACCTCTTCACGCAAGTAGTCGCGCTCCTGCGCGAGCGCATCGTTCAGGCGTTCGATTTCTTTGGCGCGTCGCTCGAGCTCTTGACGAGCGGTGACCTGTGCGGAGATGTCGCGGACCGACCCGGTGAAGTAGACGGTGTCACCAAGCGGCGTGTAGGTGAACCGGACTTCGATGGGAAACTCCGCCCCGTCTTTTCGTAGACCGTGCGCTTCGACGTATCGGATCGGCATGCCGCTCGGGTTTTCGAGGCGCCGGACGAACGCCTCTTCGTGCCGAGCGCGGTATCGCTTTGGCATGAGCTTTTGGACGGACTCTCCGAGCAACTCCCCGGCGTCGTAGCCGAAGATCCTCTCCGCTTCGTTGTTGACCAGGACGACCTCTTGCGCGGAGTCACACAGCACGAAGCCGTCGGCACAGGTATCCAGAAGATAGGCGAGATGGGCACTGGTCAGCGGGAGGTCGTCACGCGCGGTCGGCATCGCGGGCTCATGGTGTCCGGGGGAGTGTCCGGTGTCTACCGCGGTCTGTCCGAAAAGTGACCGAAAAGGAGGCCCCCCGGAGCACAACGAGCTTCGCGAGCGGGTTGACAACTATTACATGAAGGGACCCCTTCACGCCTCGTACATGTACGAGGGCGTGGCCGTTGCCGCTTGACGCCGGAGAGTCAAACGTGCCCGGGTCTACTTCTTCTTCGCCTTGCGCTCGGCGACCTCGATCTGAACCTTCTCGAGGATGTTCCGGGGAACGGGCGCATAGTTGCTGAACTCCATCGAGAACTGACCGCGGCCCGATGTGGCGGAGCGGAGGTCTCCGATGTACCCGAACATCTCGCTGAGCGGGACGTCTGCCTTGATGCGGACGTTGGTGTGACCCTTTTCCTGCGAGTTGACCATGCCGCGGCGGCGATTGAGGTCGCCGATGACGTCGCCGACGTTGGCATCCGGAACGAAGACATCGACCTTCATGATCGGCTCGAGGAGCTGAGGTCCTGCCTTGGGCATGCTCTGGCGGAAGGCTGCCCTGGCGGCCGTCTCGAAAGCCATCTGCGAGGAGTCGACAGCGTGAAAGCCGCCATCGTTGAGTGTGAGTTTGAAGTCGAGTAGCGGGAACCCGCAGAGCGGACCCTCCTCCATCATGACCTTGAAGCCCTTTTCGACGGAAGGGATGTATTCCTTCGGAATGTTGCCGCCCGTGATCTTCGACTCGAAGATGAACCCTTCGCCAGGTTCGGCGGGCTCGATGGTGTACTCGATCTTCGCGAACTGTCCGGAACCGCCCGTCTGCTTCTTGTGGATATAGGTGTCCTCGATCGCCTTCGTGACGGTCTCGCGGTACGCGACCTGCGGTGCACCGACCTCGACCGCAACACCGTGGCTGCGGCGAAGAATGTCGACCTTGATGTCGAGATGGAGCTCGCCCATCCCCTTGAGAATG
>Ga0209567_10000670_pt1 | contig 18606 bp, 14 predicted proteins | sample COG_12_FD_184756 | JGI IMG/M metagenome (GOLD analysis project Ga0209567, IMG submission 184756) | Pelagic marine sediment microbial communities from the LTER site Helgoland, North Sea, for post-phytoplankton bloom and carbon turnover... | ecosystem: Environmental > Aquatic > Marine > Neritic...
TCAGGAAAAAACGACCGAAGCGACACCCGAGAAAGACCCGGTCCGTACATGGACGATCAGGGTACTGATCCTGAGTTTTGTCTTGCTGGTCGGTTACCTGACGGCGGACCGCCTGACGCCGGTGTCGTCGCAGGCGCGTGTGCATGCCCTGGTTGTGCCCATTGCTGCTGAAGTGTCAGGAACGGTCGTCGATGTGGTGGTGCAGAACAACCAGGTGGTGCAGGCGGGTGATAGCCTGTTCCAGATAGAAGAGGAACGTTATCGGCTGGCGGTGGCCAGCGCCGAGGCCAACCTGGAGTCCGCCCGCCAGGCGACGGGCGCTTCATCGGCGGGGGTCGATGCGGCGGCAGCGGGCGTTGGCTCGGCACAGGCGGGACTTGTCCGGGCACAACAGGACGCGGTTCGTCTACGCCGCATCAAGGACCAGGACCCGGGTGCCCTGTCGGATCGCAGACTGGAACAGTCAGAGGCAGCACTGATCGTTGCCCAGCAACAGCTGGTAGCAGCGCGGGCAAACCTCGAGCAGGCGAAACAGAATCGCGGCGCAGCCGGCGAAGACAATTCCAGAATTCAACAGGCACTGGCCGGGCTCGAGCAAGCAGTGCTCAATCTCGAGCGTACGAATGTCGTCGCCCCGACGAATGGCGTCGTTACCGACGTGCGCGTCAACCGCGGCCATTTTGCGGCGGCCGGCGCGCCACAAATGACGTTTGTCTCGACCGACAATGTATGGGCGCAGGCGGATTTCACTGAAAACAACCTTGGCAATGTCGAGAGTGGTGATCGAGTACGTTTGCTGTTCGACGTTTTCCCGGGTCGGGTATTTGAAGGCGAGGTGCGCACGACCGGGTTCGGCGTAGCGGTGGACTCGGCGGCACTGGGCGCATTGCCGACGATCGATAATAATCGCCAATGGCTCAGAGATGCCCAGCGTTTCCCCGTAATCGTCGACTTCGAGATGTCCCCCGAGGACATGCGCAGGCTCAAGGTTGGTGCACAGGTGACAGCGCTCATCTACGCGACCGATAGCTGGTTCTTCAATACGTTGGGGGCGCTGTACATCCGCATAGGCAGCATCCTGACTTATGCCTACTAGGGCAGCATCAGTCACACCTATGTCGAGTGTCGCGAGCACTCGAATCCTGCGCCTTGCATTGGGTACGGCGGTGTCGCTCTGGATTTCACAGGCGGCAGCCTGGGACCTTTCGTTTATCGCCCCGGTAGTGACGATGTTCCTGCTCGCGCTGCCGTTGTCGCAGCCGAAGGCAAAATTATTCGTTGTCGTTGTGCTGGCGCTGACGATTGCCGTCTACGGGTCGTTTATCTTCCTGCCGCTATTGTTGCACCAGCGGTACGTTGGCTTACTGCTGCTGTCGCTGGCGTTGTTTCATTGTTTCTATTTCACCGCGCGCGGTGGGTCCAAGGCGGCGAGCTCTCTCGTACCGGTAGGAATTGCCCTGACAGTGGCGATCGGCACCGTGTCGGTCGACATGCTGCTCGGCGTCGCCAGTGGACTCGTAATCGGGGCGATTGCAGGGGCCATCGTGGCGATGCTTTTTCACCGCCTGATGCCGGACCCGCCGCAGGACTTGCCCGTGAAGTCCGACGACGGGTTGGACGCTCCGGCAGATATTCATCTTCCAGCGGCGCGCCATGACGCCATGCGGTCACTCGCCATCGTTTTGCCGATCCTGGTCTGGTTTATCTTGTCCAGCGCAAGCGCGGCGAATGCGGCCGTCATGATCAAGGTATCTTCCATGGGCCAGGAGGTTTCGCGCTGCAGCACAAAGGACGCCGCGAAGTCACTGATTATCTCGACCATTGCGGGCGGTCTTGCCGCCACGATTGGCTGGCAGCTCTTGAGTATCTGGCCCTCCCTGACGATGTACGTCCTGTTTGTCCTGCTGGCCGGACTGTATTTCGGGCAGAAAGTCTTCGAGGGACGCGGATTACACGCCGACGCCGATACGTGGAGCTATGCTTTCCTGACGATGCTGATCGTACTGGCGCCGGCCGTGCTTGACTCCAACTTCGGCAGCGCCGCGGGTGCGCGATTCTACGATCGACTCTTCATGTTCGGTTGGGCAACGCTCTACGGAGTGGTCGCCGTGTATGTGTTCGATGCCTTCTGGAAGCGGCCGGAGAGCTGATCATGATGTTGCGCCAGGCTCTTATGTTGTTCGTATTCGCGATGTTTCTGTTCCTCGGGGGTTGCTCCCGCGAAGACGGTGACGAGAGTCAGGAGGCCGCCCCGGCTGCTGCAGAAGCGCCCCGATCTGAAACCGTGGCGCCGGAACCCGATCCTTCGCTCGACGACCTGCTCCCGCAGCGACTGAGTATCCTTGCAAAACCGACGTTCGGTGACCTCGATGCGATGACGGAACGCCGCTATATCAGGGCGCTCGTTGTGCCCGGCGGGCCGCAGTACTTCTACTATCAAGGCAAGCCGCGCGGCATGGTTGCCGAGTTGCTCGAAATGCTGCAGCAGGAGATGAATGCGTCTCTCGGGCGCCGGCTCGACCACGTCGAGGTTGTGCCAATGCCTGTCAGCCGGGATCGCCTGATCCCGGCCCTGCTCAGCGGCCAGGCGGACCTGGTTGCAGCCGACCTGACGATTACGGAAGCACGTTCGCAGCTGGTCGACTTTTCGCGGCCATTCGTAACAGGTGTCGATGAGATCGTGGTCTTCGCACCCAACACGGGCGAGGATGTGCAGTCGCTCGACGAACTGTCAGGTCGGAGTGTTTTCGTGCGCAAGTCGTCGAGCTACTTCGAGCACCTGTCGGCATACAACGAACAGCTTGGCACCCGCGGCCTGGATCCGATCATCATTGTTGAGGCCAATGAGCTGCTCCGCGTGCAGGACATACTCGAGATGGTCAATGCCGGCCTCGTGGATGCGACGGTGGTCGACAGCCACAAGGCCACATCCTGGGCCATGATGCTTACAGACATGGTGGTTCGGGACGACCTGGTGTTGCATTCAGGGGGCAAGATCGCGTGGGCATTTCGTAAGGACAGTCCGCTGTTAGCCGAGCAGATTAATGAATTCGCGCGAGGCCATCGACAGGGCACATTGCTTGGCAATGTTCTTAAAGAGCGCTACCTGGGAAACCTGAAATGGGTAAGCAACTCGACCTCGGCCGGGGCGGTCGAGCGCGTGCGGACCCTCGCGGAGCATTTTCGTGCCGGTGCGGAGGAATCGGACCTGGACTGGTTGATGCTCGTGGCCCAGGCCTACCAGGAATCGGAACTGGATCACGGCAGGAAAAGTCCGGCCGGCGCAGTAGGCATCATGCAGGTCAAGCCCTCTACCGCCGCCGATAAGCACGTCGGCGTCGACGACATTTCCGAACCGGCCGACAATATCCTGGCCGGAGCGAGATACATGCGCTTCCTGATGGACCGGTATTTTGCAGACCCGGAAATGGATGAACTCGAACAGTGGTTGTTCGCGTTGGCTGCGTACAACGCCGGCCCGGCAAGAGTACGGCGCCTGCGCAGCCAGGCCGCGGCAGAAGGTTACGACCCGAACCTGTGGCTGGATAACGTGGAAGTCATCGCTGCACGGAAAATCGGCAGGGAGACGGTTCGCTACGTCAGGAACGTATTCAAGTATTACGTTGCCTACCAGCTGGCCTGGGAGGACCAGGCCAACCGTGCCGCGATTCTCGAGTGATCACGAGCTCTGTTTCTCAGATATGTAAGCACCAACGAGCCCGGCAACCAGAACGGCGACATAGAATATCCCGGCGATTGCTTGCAGGTAGACAAGGCTTCGGGCAGCGGAGCTGACCGGTGTGATGTCACCGTACCCAAGCGTCGTCAGTGTAACGAAACTGAAGTAGAACCAGTCGTTGTGCCAACCCGTGGTCGCGGCCAGTTCGATGCCCGTGAAAGAACCAGGCGCAACCAGCTCAAGAAATGCGTAGGCGAGTGCCCAGAGGACGCCGAGCAGCAAGTACACGCAAACGGCACCGACCAGCCGATTCGTGTTGAGTTCAGTGCCGAATGCGATCTGCTTCAGCGTATAACTGATCGAGACGAGCAGGAAAGTGAAGAGCGACATGAGCGAAGCAGCCTGAAACAGCTTTGAGCTTTTGCCGATGGCAACGAGGGCCAGGATAATGCCGACGGCGGCCAGTAACATGCCAATCGTACGGTAGTGTCCGCCCCCCTTCAGACTTCGGGCCCCAACAATCATCAGGACGGAGAAGAAGAAAGCTCTGACGATATCAGGATCCAGAAATTCGATGTCCTGCGCCAGCGGCACAGCGAACAACAACAACAAGAGCGCACCGAATAGATAGAAGAAGTCGGTCTGTCCGCCGCCGTGGTCCGTCCTCTTTCTTCGCACGGCACTACCTCCCTATCAGCCCGTCATGCGACATCGCGTTGACAATACCCTTCGCCTCATCCGTGGCTGACGTTCCACTCATCTGCTGATCGATATTTCGATGGAGTTGCGAGCGTGTTTCTATCGCCCATACGGGCCCCTCGGCGTTAACCGAGAACATCTGGATCGCGATCGTTATGTCGTGATCGATCTCGAGTCCGACCGGCTCCTTGTACTCCGTCAGGTCAACGCTCCACACATTGAAGTAATAGGTTGGCCGCACGTTGTAGGTCGACTGCGGGTTTCTGTCTTTTACCTTGCTCGTCATGTCGAGGTGGACCAGCTGCGTCAGTAGCACTGAATCCGAATCGAGCTTGTCGACCATCGCCACGATCGTGTCTCTGTTCAGAGGAACCTTCGTATTCATCATGGACGTGCTCGGGACTGCGTTCACGCCCTTGCTCTTTAGCTGCGCGACAATCTCCTCCTCGAGATACCGGCGCATATCGAATGACTCGAACACTGAGACAACGAGCACGTTGTTGTAAGGCGCGTCCGCGGCCTCAGACAGGGTCTGGACCCTCGTGACGTTGGGCGCGGAGGCGCACGCCACGAGGAACAGGGCAACGCTTACGAGCAGAACTGAATTCTTCACATCTTATCCTTATTCACAGGGCCGGATTCCTTCCGGCAGGGCAAGCAATGGCATTTTTCTCGTAATTGGCTGACTATTCTCCACTCATCAGGGACTCAACGCCACGTCGAATGATGCTCGCCCACCGCCGTCCGAGACGACGAACATCGGCCCGATTGGTAGCTGAAGTCGATTGCGTAACGCTGCCAGCCGGGGTTTCGGCTGCTCGTCGATCCACCGCACGAACGAGAATAGCGCCACTCGTTGAATCATGCAGTTCCATCACGAGCGTCGCTTCGCCGACACTGTCTAGCCAGACTGCGCTACGCCCCATGCGTTCCGGCGGTACACGAGAGATCACATCCAGCAATCCCGCTCTCAACAACAAGACGTCCGGACCCGGCTCCTCGGCGACTTCGTAGACATCACTATTCGCCAGTTCTTCGACGAAAGCACCACCGATTTCCTCGATGACCAGTGCCTTGGTCGCTTCGTCGAGTTGAAATACGGATTGTGAAGAGTTCGCACGCGAAGTCCCTCCCATGCCAGCCCTGCCGCTGTAAGGGCCGTCGACGGGTCGAAACTCTACGCCGACGCCCTCGAACATGATCTTGCTGTAACCCGTCAGGTCAATATCTGTCCTGGCCCAGACAACATCGAGGACAGTCCGGTCGAGACGAGTCAGACCATCATGCGTTACTTCGGCATCGGGGCCGGTTTGAAACTCCGGGGTCGATGTACAACCGGCGAAGAGCCCGAGGATCATGAATAGTGATGTTAGTTTTGTCTTGTTCATGGTTTCTCCAATCTCTCTAGAACGAGTAGCCGAGCGACGTTGTCGCCGTGTAGTCCGAGTTCGCGGCACCTTCCGTTGGGTCGCTGAGGTAAGAATAGCCAACGCTCAGTTCGAAAAACAGATCGTCCAATAGTTCCCGCCGCAAGCTCATATCAGATTCCGCTCGGTACTGGCTCAAGTCCGCGAGCAGGGGGTAGACGGTGTAGGTGATTCGGAAATCTGTTTCCGGTGTGAGATTTCGCCTCAGGAAGCGAAGCTCGATCCTGCCTTCCGCCTCGGTCGTACTTTCCTCATCGCCTGTGAAATTCGACCGGGCACCCTGTACACCCGCTGTCATTGAAAACTGGGTCTTGTTGGTCTGGATTACGTACCGACCCAGGGCGCCGCCGAGTGAAGAACGTGCGGCGATGCCAAGTTCATCGTTCTGCTCCCAGCCCGTAAACCAGTCAGTGAACCAGCGGTTCTTGCGAAAGCGCTGGTAGTTGAAGCTGACGCTTTGGCGCGCCGTGGTGGGTTCGGAGGGTTGATCGGTGATCGAAGAACTAATCCTCAGTCCCAGCAGGTAAGCACGCCTGCGATAACTGACGTCGGCCGAAAGGTTGGATGTTGAAACGCCGCTCGATTTCTGCGTCTGCATGCCCAGGCTGAACGACCCATCGAGTCGAGCTAAAAAGCTGGCTTCCGAGTCAATCGGCGTGACGCGCACAATCTGGGAGTGCTCAAGAACGAACTCATTGCTTGCGGTCACGATGCGTACAGTGTGGGGATCCCCGGTCGGTACCAGTTGGCCGTAGTAACGGGTGCCATCAGGCAACTCGACCTGGTGAAATTCCTGGCTGCTGACGCTGACGATGTCCTCCCAGTCGATGCTGACGGTACCCATCGAATCGGTGCTGTATTTCAGCTGGCCGAACTCCAGACTTTTCACTTCTCCGGTGACTGCGTTGCCGTTCTTCAGGACGACAACGTCAGTCTTTTCGGCCATTGCCGGTACAGCAAAGAACCCGAGTAAGATAATTGTCGCGAGTATGGGGTCAGGGTTGTGCTTGAACATTGACTGTTACCACCATCAACAGGGCAGGCCTGCGCCGCAGGCATTAACGGGCCATAGTAGGGAATCCCGGCAAATAATTCATGGTCCGGACCGGGCTAAATATCGCTTGGTTACAACTGGTGACAATCGCTTATTGTCCAGCGTGGATCGACAGGGTATCGTTCCCTGCATTGGTTCGAAATGAACATCCACTGGAGAATTGAAATGGCAGTCCGCAGAGTTTGCTTGTTAATTATGGCGTTTTTCAGCCTGGGCCTGGCCGCATGTGCGTCCACGTTTGAGGCGAGCTACGACAGCGACCCGCAACAGGATTTCAGCGGCTACCAGACCTGGGCCTGGATCAGCGAGAACCCGATGATTATCGGCAGCACAGGGGATCGGCCGCCGAATCCGCTGCTGCAACCCAGGATAATGCAGAAGCTCGAAGCCGGCCTGGCAGCAAAGGGATACACGAGAATCGATGATCCGGAAGCTGCCGATTTCGCGGTGTCCTTCACAGTCGGATCACGTGAAGAAATCCGGGTGGATTCTTACCCGTCGACCTACGCGGGATACGGAATGGGAGGTTATCCGGCGTGGGGCGGTGCTTATTACGGCTACGGTATGGGTGTGTCTACCAATACCCAGGTGCGGCAGACGACCAAGGGCATGCTCGCTCTCGATGTCTTCGACGTCGCAGGGCGTCGACCCGTTTTCCACGCCGTTGCCACCAAGACCATCTCGGATTCCGACCGCGAGAAAATGGATGAGACCATCCAGGCAGCTGTAGACGCTGTTCTGGGTGCCTTCCCGCCGCCGCCAGCAGGCGCAGAATAGTAACGTCCGCGCGCCACTGGCTGAGGAGTAGTCCTTTGATGCGACAGGCTCTATTCCTTCTTCTCCTGCTGTTCGTTCTCTCGGCACATGCGCAGAGTGCCGATGACTGGAAGTACTCGATCGAACCCTATCTCCTGGGTGCGTCTATCAATGGCGATGCCACCTTGGGTCGTGCTGCGGGTGTGCCTGTCGATATAAGTACCGAACAAATTCTCGAGAACCTGGAAACGGCATTCATGCTGAATTTCGAGGCACGCTTCGACAATGGCTGGGGCTTCATTCTCGACTACGGCTTAATGGATCTCGGCGCTGACACGACGGTAGGCTTTGGCGGCGTTGTCAGTGCAAGCGTTCGCCAGGCAATTACGGAAGTTATTGCAACACGCCGCCTTGATGTAGCGGCTGGCCGCCTTGAATTACTCGGTGGTGTGCGCTGGTGGGACAACAGGGTCAGGGGAAGCTTCGATCCTTCGGTTGGAAACGGCAGCCTGAGTGCCGAGATCAACGAGGACTGGGTAGACCCGTTCGTCGGACTTCGCTGGACGCGCGGGCTTTCAGATCGTTGGCAAATCCGACTTCGCGGTGACGTCGGCGGCTTCGGCGTCGGCTCGGACTTTTCATGGAACGCGAATGCTGCTCTGTTCTTCAGGATGAGCGAGCGCATGTTCCTCGACCTGGGTTACCGGGCGCTGTACGTGGACTATGCGAACGACAAGCCGAGTGACGAAGGCGCGTTCGCTTATGACACCACGACGCACGGGCCGATACTGGGATTTGCTGTCCGCTGGTGACAGTCGCTAGAACGTGAAGCTGATGTAGGCTTTCGGTCCGTGAATCGTGAGGCTTAGTTCGCCCCCGAGCTCCTTGTCCTTGGCGGTGAGCCGCAGGGCGTAGACGTTATAGCCAACGCCGGCCCGGAATACCTCGCCGAATTTTCTCTCGAGGTCCAGGGCGAGGTAGGCCATGCGGCCCTCGTACCGGTCGAAGTCACCCAGGAAGAAATTCAAGTCCGCACCCAACGACCAGTTCTGGCCCAGCGTCAGGGAGCCCAGGGCACCGAATGTTGGCATCGGCGCCCTGACGTTCAGGTGCTGCGCTTCCTGCGCGCCGACTTCACCGACATCGATGTCGAATCGCGCGTAGCTAAGCCCGGCCTTGACGCCCAACTCCTTTTGCCCGTCGTGCATAAGCGAGTACGCGTAGGAAAAGCGCAACAACGAAAATTCGGTGTCGGTTTCAATCTCGGTGCCGGCGTCGTAGAGCTGGTCGTCAAAAGTCAGGTCATTCTCGAGCGTCGTCGCGGATTCTCGCCGCAACTCGAAGTAACCGAGTTGTAGCTGATGAAAGAAATTAATGCGAAAGTTTGTGTCGAGCTGCAGGAAGGTCTTGTTGTCGGCGGCGCGCAGCAGGTTCTCGAGGTCGGTTGTGTCCGCTGGCTGACCGTCTCCTGCTCTTTGTTCAACCGTCGTGCTGATTGAGCTGCTGAACGCCCCCACGCGGAATTCGAAAGAATACCCACTGCGCGAGTCGTCGTGATCCCTGGGGACGAAAAGATCGGCGTTATAGGCGAGCCCGACCGATGCGGACCATTGCCTGTCCCTATCGACGATAGGGCTCTCCGAAATCGCGGAATCGAAAAATTCCAAATCGAGACCGGCTTTCAGCAGCCATTTCGGCGCCAGCTCATAGCCCGTCGAGAAACCCACCAAGACAGAGGTAGACGCGCCCGCGTCGTAAACGGGCCGATTCGGCGCGGACTCCGCCTCCGAAACCGAGAAGTAATAGTCCATGTAGTCTTCGTCTCGATAGATCAGCCTCACGGTCGGGACGAAGAACCCCCGGTCGAACTTGATCGGATAGGAGAGTTCGAGTTCGCTCGTCAAGCCATCGTGCTTGTTGGGCATCTCCCAATAGGTTCGGAACTGCAGGTTGATCGGCCAGGCGCGGAAGCCGATCAGCGGACCTGCCTCTATTGTCCAGCTCTTCTCATCGACACCCGCCAACTCACCGTCGATTGGAATGTTGGTTCCCAGTCCCTGGAACCGTGCTACCGCGCCGAACTCCCATTGGCTGTCCGTGATGTACCTCAAGCCAATATTCTCGTCACGCAGTAGCAACCAGTCATCGGTAAACGCCGAGTGGGTAAAGCTCGTCAGGTAGGGGTATACGATCGCGGAGTTGGGTGTGCCGACGTAGGGGCTCTGGCTAACGGAGACGGCAACCCCGAACGAGTAGTCGTTGAGGTCGTAGTTGCGGATATAGTCCAGCATTCGGCCGGCGACGGCTTGCCCCGGCAATATGACGACCAGGATCGACACCAGTAGTGCCGCGATGAGCGACCTCGCTGAGCGGTCGGCCATTCTTCTAGTAGATGCGTCCGCCAACACCGACTCGAGTTCCCATGCCACCGTAACCGCCGTAAGAGCTGTAACCAACGCTGCCATAGACGCGGACATCATCGCAGCCTCCCACTAGAAGGCAAGTGATGATGATCGCCGGGATTCTTGCGTTTCTGAAGATGCTTTTCATGAATTCGTCCCCTTAATTCTTCTGCTCGAGCGGCCAGGTCTGCAGCGCGATACCCGCGCCGGATGGCCCGGCAACAAACGCGGCTTCACCACCTATCGCGCGGGCTGTCGCCTCCACGATAACGCGGCCGCCCAGTTCCGCGACGCGCGACGTAATTGCCGCCGGGCTCTCTACCCGGAGGTAGCTGACCCACACGGGATCAAGGCCTTCCAGTGGGCTGGGCATGACGCCGACTCTCGGTGCATCGCCAGCCTTCAGCACCTTGTATGTCTGCGCGCCAGCCACGTCGGGGTCGAGGTCAATGGTCTCCGCGGAGAGTCCGGCCAGGCTTGTGTAAAAGACGGTCGCGCGTTGGACGTCAGTTGTCCAGAGCTCTTCCCAAAGAAAATCGTCCATCCGGGGTTCGCTATCGAGCGGGTCGCCGTCCCGCGTCTCCAGCAAGCTGATAAACGCTCCTTCTGCGTCCCTGACCACCGCGAGCCGACCCCTGGTCTGCAGGTCCGTCGGTGGCGTGACAACCTGGCCGCCCGCTGAGGAAACCGCCCTTACTGCGGCATCGATATCCTCGACTGACATCGAAACAATCCATTGGGAAATATCGTCCCGGTCGTTGAGAGCGACCGTATCGATCATCCCGCCGATCAATATCCCGTCATGACGAATCAGGGTATAGGCAGAATCGCTATCGAGATTTGACGCCGTGCCGACGTCTTCGAACGACCAGCCGAACAATTCGCCGTAGAATCGTTGCGACGCGGCGGGATCGTTGGTCAGCAAATCACGCCAGATGATCTTCCCGGGCAGGCGCTCACCGGTCGGCGATTCGGTGACCGACGGCAAGTTGACGTTCATCGTGGAGCAGGCCGCGAGAAGCAGGATGCCAACCTGGATAAGGAACACTTGTGATTTTCTGTTCACCCGCATGCGGAGCTCTCTGTTACCGTTTCATACCGAGAGTACACGGAAGCCGCTACAGGTTCAGCAACTATGAGAAACCGGAAGAGAGTTGATTCTTTGATCAGGGGCGCAATCGTTGCGACGCTGTTTCTATTCGCGGCGGTTATTGCGGCTGAGCCGCCCAAACTGATCCTGCAGATCACGGTTGACCAATTACGCGCTGACCTGCCGACTCGCTACTACGATCGCCTGGGCGAGGGTGGCTTTCGCTACCTGTGGGAGTCCGGTGTGGTTTATCGCAACGCGCATCATGCGCACGCGAATACCGAGACGATCGTCGGTCACACGACGCTCGCAACAGGAGCGCACCCGTCAGCGCACGGCATGGTTGGCAACCTGTGGTTCGATCGTGAGTCCGGTTTTACAACCTACAATGTCGAAGACTCGAACTATCGTCTTCTGAGCATAGATGCATCTGTTGATGCAAGTACGGAGATCGATCCGACGCAGCGCGCGGCGCGTAGCGATGGGCGTTCCCCAGCGGCGATGCTGGTCACGACATTCGCAGATGAGCTGCGCAGCAACACAGGTGGGAACGCGAAAGTCGTTGGTATTTCGGTGAAGGATCGCGGGGCGATCTCGATGGCCGGTCACTCCGGCACGGCCTACTGGTTCTCGAAAGCCAGCGGCGAGTTTGTGACCAGTACCTATTATCTGGACCAATATCCCGACTGGGTAAATGACTTCAACGCGACCAAACCGGTGCAACAATTCGCCGGGACGCAGTGGAAGCTTCTGCACGATCAGGATAGTTACCTGTTCGGGGATTCAGACGACCGTGAGTGGGAGGCTGACGTCGGCGGCTTCGGCCGGACGTTTCCACATGACTTCGGCGACGGCACGTCCCGTTTCTTCACAACGTGGCTGACGCTTAGTCCCGCGGGCGATGAGATTGTCCTGGATTTCGCAAAGGAGGCGCTCGTCGCAGAAGAGCTGGGTCAGGATGCGGTGACGGATTATCTAAGCGTGAGTTTCTCCTCGACCGACTACGTCGGTCATGTGTTCGGCCCTTCGAGTCTCGAAGCAGAGGACAATATCCTTCGTCTCGATCGCACACTGGCCGACCTGTTTGCATTTGTTGACAAGAAAGTCGGCCTCGAGAATACGCTGATCGTGCTCTCCGCCGATCACGGTGGTCCCGACACGCCGGGATACCTGGAGAGCCTGAAGATTCCTGCAGGTTATGTGGATCCGGATAGCTGGGACAAAGACAGTGCGCTTGCGCGCATCAAGAACGAGTTTGGCATCGAAGGACCGCTCATCGAAACCTACGATCACCCCTACCTGTATTTCAGCGCAGACGTGAAGAACAATCGGGGGATCGACCAGGAAGCGCTCGAGGCAAGCGTTGTTGAGGAGTTATCGAAGTTCCAGGGTGTGTCCCTGGCTGTTTCGAGTTTTGCATTGAGGCGCGGCAATCTGCCTGATACCGATCTGTACCGTGCTGTGTTGCACAACTTCAATGCGAAGCGCTCGGGCGACGTGTATGTCGTTTTCGAGCCGAATTGGTTCATCAATGATTTCGACGGCCTGATCGTTGCCTCGACACACGGTTCGCCGTGGAACTACGATACGCACGTGCCGATCGTATTTGCCGGCGCAGGCATCAAACCGCGAACCATCGATAGAAAGGTGCTGACCGTTGACGTCGCGGTAACGCTGTCGGCCTATATGGGAACCAAGCAACCGTCAGGCGCGAGCGGTGTGCCACTTATCGAGGTTCTTCCACAATAAGGGCGTCGAGGCGGTCTCGCACTGTAGAGGCCCAATGTTTGCTCATCGACTCGACATCCTCCCAGCGCATGATGGGCGCAGCCTGTTGCTGAGCGATAGCCACACCTTCGACGGCACGGCGATCATAGACACGGGCGAGGATTTCTCCTGACTCGGAATCGTGTAGTTCGATGACCAGCGTCGCTTCGCCTAGGGCGCGCAAAGACAGGCTGCCCCAGCCGGATCGCCCGGTTGCCTGACCCGGCACTGTAGCGAGTATGTCCTGAACGCGGATTTGTACGGACAGAGTATCGGGCCCCACTTCATCGGTCAGGCTCAAATTCTTGAGATTGGCAAGCTCAGCGGCGAACTGTTCATCGAGTTCCTGACGAAACCCGTTCTTTTGCTCATCGGTCAAAGGGAATTGCTGTTGGGACCGGTCGGGAGTCTTGAAGGCGAGTTCGGACCCACTCACCAGCACTGAATTGTAGCGGCTGAAATCCACGCCGGGTCGCACGAAGGCGATGTCGAAGTACCTCGATGAAATCTGCTCCAGGCCATCGAGATTGTTAGTCGATGCAGCAACCGGTACGGTCGGCTGAGGCGCGCAGGCGGAAGCCAGTATGGCAAGGAGAAGTACGCGAATAATCATTCTGCCTCCGGTTGGCTTCGAATATGCAAATCGCGTTGTGGGAACGGGATTTCGATGCCGTTTTCACGCAGTGCAGCGAGTACCGCCCGATGAATTTCGTCGATCATGGGCAGGCGGTCCGAGAGCTGCCGCGAGTACGCATGCAAAATGAAATCGAGAGAGCTATCGCCGAATCCCATAAAGTAGACTTTTGGCTCGGGATCATCAAGTACGGCGGGCACGGAGGACAGCGTCTGCAGCATTACAGCGCGGGCCTTTTCGACATCCGAGCCGTATGAAATGCCGACGTTAATGACAATACGCGTAACCGGATCGGTCAGAGTCCAGTTGACGACCTGCTCGGTAATGAAGGACTTGTTGGGAACGATGATTTCCTTGCGGTCCCAGTCCGTTATGGTCGTCGCGCGGATTCGAACCTGTGACACAGTGCCAGTTAACTGGCCGACGGTCACGGTGTCGCCGACACGTACCGGCCGCTCGAACAGAATGACGAGTCCCGAAACGAAATTCGCAACGATTTCCTGGAGGCCGAATCCCAAGCCGACGCTGAGCGCCGCCACGAGCCACTGAATCTGAGACCAGTTCCAGCCTATGATACTAAGAACCCAAATTGTGCCGATGGTGATAACGACGTAGCGGACAATTGTCTTGATCGCATAGCGGCTGCCAGGTGCAAGCGTGAGGCGTTGCAGGACCGCTATTTCCATCAGGCCCGGCAGGTTCCTGGAAACAATCGCCGTGACCACGGCTATTACGAGGGCGAACATCAGGTCCTTGAGCGTAACCGGCGCAACGACCTGCGCACCGTCGACCGTGGTCGTCTGATTCCAGAGCGCCACCTGGTCCATTACCGCGAAAGCGGGAAGCATTTCCGCCCATATGCCCCAGACAACGATCGCGGCGACAACGATCAGGACAGAGCGCAGCAGCGTCTTTGTTTGTAGGTCGACTTTGTCAATGTCCAGCGGCTCTTCGGTCGGAGCAGGTGGTGAGTCTCCCTCGGAGTTACTCTGCGACTCGTTCTCTTGCGCAGCCAGCATCGCCTCGAATTCTTCTTTCGCCAGCTGCCGCGCGAGTTTGCGGCGGGCCAACGCGAACCAGCGTAGCAAGATAAGGTAAACGACACCCAACGAGAGCAGGCGCCAGATGGTCTCCAGCATCAATCCGGCTACGACCGCCGAGGTGTAGAGGTACCCGAGTGCCGAGACCAGTCCCAACAACAAGGGGAAGCCGACCGACAGGCCGAACCAGACCCACCGCAGCCTGCTCGTCCACCGCTCCGGATAGCGCTTGTAATGGGCTGCAACGACGCCCTCATTGGGATGAGTCAGCGGGCGGATGACGACTGCAAGAAACGCCATGAAGGTGATAAACATGAGCCGACCGACGGTTGCCTGGTCGCTGGCTATGTCTGACAGGAACAATAATATGGTGACAAATATAAGCGGCGTACCAACGGTTGCGAGTCGGCCCAGCTGCCGTCGGATGATCTTGAGGTTTGCCTCTTGCCAGCCGAAATGCAGGTCTAGCATGCCGCCGGGAGCGCCGAGCGCCCTGAACGCAAGTGCATAGAAAAGAAATGGTCCGGATAAAGACAGGGCGCGAGCAAGCGCGTCCGTAAAGACAGAAGGCTGCGGTGCATGGCGCAGGAACCAGCCAGCTGCAACCATCAGCAATGGCAATGGCAAGGCGCGGATGACGATGACGCCCAGGGATGCAAAAGTCAGCCCAATGTTGTCTTGGGGAGTCCGTAGAACCTTTTCGCCAATTTCTTCATAACGCTGCGCGAGTGGCCGGCGAGCTACGAGCAAGACAACGAACAAGGTCAGGAATGATAATGCGGCCGCCACACGGCTGCCTATTGAGTTCACAAGACTCGTAACTGCGCCAAACCATCTCTTGGGCGACAATGATCGTTCGACAGCCGGCAGGACATCTTGCCACGTGCCCATGAAGAGCACCTGCGCGCTGGGAATCCATAGCAGGTTCCGGGCGAGAAACTTCCTGTAACGGTCCGATGTCTCGAGGAGGCGTCGTTGCTCGATATCCAGGTCGCTCAGTGTCTGCAGGTAGACGTTGTAGCTGTCCTCAACCTGCAGTAAACGGTCTCGACGGTCCTGCAGCAAGCGCTGGATTTCGGCGGTGATCTCCTCAAGCTCATCCGGATTCGATACGTCTGCCGCCACCAACGCGACCAGTTCCTGGGTTTTCTGGTTGGTTGAAACCAGCTCCCGCCGCTGCTCCTGTGTGCGCAGCTGCGCCAGGCCGATTTCACCAAGTTCGCTGCTTCGAGCGCGAAGCTGCGCGCGGTACTTCGACATCTGCGGCAGCGTGCGGTTTTCTTCGATCAACAGGCGGCCGATAGTGCGGCTGCCCCCCCCGATTTCAAACAGTTTCTCCGAACGCTTCAGTCGGCGCTCGATGTCGGCCGCTTCCGCCTTTATCTCGTCGAGTTGTATGCCTGCGGCTTCGATCGCCGCAACACGCTTCGGTAGCTCGCGTGTCAGTTCAGCATTTTCTTCGACCAGCGAGCGCAGGACCGGGTGCTTATCCGCGGCAGCGAGTTCCGCAGCCGTAGCAGCTTCCTCGGCGAGAGCTGCTTCCGACTGTCGCCGGTTACTAATCGCGTCTCTGAGGATCTTCGTGCGTTTGCCCAGTAATTCATTTGCTCGAACGCTGATATCCCGTTGTGCCTGCAGCAAACTCAGGCGTACAGGCTGGCTTAGCAACTCCTGCTCCAGCATGTTGATCTCAGCGCCCTGGGCGGCACGCCGGAGTCGCGCTGTCAGGATGCGGGAATTCGTCACAATCTGTGGTTCCCCGGGGGCGGGCTGAGAACTGGCCAGCAATGCCAGCTCCTGCCGGCTGACGCCCAATCGACTGATGCGTTCCCGCGCCACAGTGGGTTTGCTGATTTGGGCTTCGACTTGTTCCGTGAGATTGGCGAGCTGCGATTCGTTGGCCGTCAGGTTGGAAGTTTCCGTGGCCAGTCTTTGCTGCAGTTCCTCGAGCGTCGTGCTGTCATCTATGCCGAGACTCTCAGCCGTTGGACTTTCCGGGGTGGGTTGGTTGAGAGTCGCGCGGAATTCTTCCAGTTCGGCGGGCGCCGTATTGAGTGACTCCGTAAACTGCCGGGCCGCCAGTTCATTATCAAGCCGTATCTGTACCTGGGCGTGGGCCTCGCGCAGGAACTCCAGCACGTGGGTCCTGGTTTCGTCGTCCAGGTCTTCGCGCGACGAAACTGCATCGATGATCGAGTCTATCTCGGCGACCGTTACGTCATCAGTAGCGGCAATACCCGATATCCGAAGTTCCTGCCCGGTTGCGGGCAGCCAGACAAGCAGGAGAAGAAGTAGTAGTGGTTTGAATCTCACCTGCTTATCTTATACTCAGCTGACGCGCGCGTCAGTCTTTGAGCCAGACCACGTACAGGCCGTCCATCGTCGCGCAACGCTCCTCGTCGTGATACAGGTCGACATGGATATTCATCCGGATGCGCTTGCTGTCGCCAGCTTTTAGCCGGGCCAGGCAGGGCTCGAAGTCTTCTGGCTTTAGCATGGCTTTGATGACCAGGTGACCCCTGGCCGGACGTTCGAACGTCATCTCGTTCCTGAAGACGACGATCTCGGTGTTGTGAATACCGTGATCAGCAAATGCCAGCGTCGACACGGCCCAGCCGCCAAACAGGCAGATACTCGCGATGCTGCCACCGAACGCCGTACCCTTGTTGTTGATGTTCGGCGCCAGCGGGGCTTCCATCGTCAGCGTCAGGTTGTCGTAGTCGACGAAGGACAGCTGCATCGCCGTAAGCAACGGGATTTCGGCTCGGCATTCGGCCTCAAATTCTGTCAGGTCTATCATGATGTTTCGGATCGGCCGCTACTGTGCGATTCTTCGAGATACCAGACAGCCCGGAAGAACCCATGGATTTCGAATTCTCTCCCAAGGTACAGGACCTTCGCAATCGACTGCAGGCATTCATGGATGAGGAGATCTATCCGAATGAGGCGCTGTTCGAGTCGCAAGTTGACGAAGGAGACCGTTGGGCGCCCCCTGAGATCCTTGTCGATCTCAAGAAAAAGGCGCAACAGCAGGGTTTGTGGAACCTGTTCATGCCGCAGACCTATGGCGAGTTCAGCCCGGGGCTGACCAATCTCGAGTACGCGCCGCTTGCCGAACTCATGGGCCGGGTGTTGTGGGCGTCCGAAGTATTCAACTGCAGCGCGCCCGACACCGGCAACATGGAAGTACTGGCGCGCTATGGCAGTCCACAGCAGCAGGACGAGTGGCTCCAACCGTTGTTGCGCGGCGAAGTACGTTCGACGTTCTGCATGACGGAACCTGATGTTGCGTCATCCGATGCCACCAACATCGAGACATCGATCGTGCGCGATGGTGACGACTATGTCATCAACGGTCGGAAGTGGTGGTCGAGCGGCGCCTGCAGTAATCGCTGCGAGATTATGATCGTCATGGGCAAGACGGATCCGGAGAACGAGAACCGCTACCGGCAGCAGTCCATGATCCTGGTACCGGCCAATGCGGATGGCGTGACCGTCGAACGCGCGCTGAGGGTATTCGGTTACGACGATGCGCCCGAGGGCCATGCCGAAGTCACTTTCGAGAATGTGCGCGTTCCGGCGAGCAACCTGCTACTCGGCGAAGGCAGGGGATTTGAGATCGCGCAGGGCCGGCTTGGTCCCGGCCGGATTCATCATTGCATGCGCCTCGTCGGACTGGCGCAACGCGCGCTCGAGCTGATGTGTCAGCGTGCCGAATCCCGGATCGCGTTTGGCCGTCCGCTCAGCAAGCAACAATCCGTGCGCGAAGATATCGCTCGCTCGGCCTGCGAGATCGAACAGGCACGACTGCTGACACTCAAGGCTGCCGATCGTATGGACAAGGGTGGCAACAAAGCCGCGAAAGACCTGATCGCGATGATCAAGATCGTCGCGCCATCAATGGCGTGCAATGTACTGGATCGCGCGATCCAGGTGCATGGCGGCGCCGGGGTCAGCCAGGACTTCTTTCTTGCACATGCTTACGCGGCGGCACGGACGATCCGCCTGGCCGACGGACCGGACCAGGTCCACATGATGCAACTTGGCCGTAACCTGGC
>Ga0209567_10000671_pt1 | contig 18596 bp, 14 predicted proteins | sample COG_12_FD_184756 | JGI IMG/M metagenome (GOLD analysis project Ga0209567, IMG submission 184756) | Pelagic marine sediment microbial communities from the LTER site Helgoland, North Sea, for post-phytoplankton bloom and carbon turnover... | ecosystem: Environmental > Aquatic > Marine > Neritic...
AGGCCGGCACGCTCGTACAGTGCCTCAGCCCGGATGGAGAGCGCCCGGGCAATCGACTTGAGGATCTCGGCTGAGGGCTTACGAAGCCCTCGCTCGATTTGGCTCAAGTATGGGTTCGAAATCCCGGCATTCTCAGCGAGTTTGCGCAACGACATTGCACTTCGTTCACGCTGCTCGCGGATGAATGTGCCCAAGTCCGAAAGTGGCTGCTTCACCTTTAACAATATACAGCGGCGTGCTAACTTTTGCAAGCAGTCGATAGATCTAGAACAAACCGGTGCGTTCGGCCAGCATCTCGTCGAGGTTGCGTTGAATCTCGGTCCTGATGGCCTCGGTCTTTTCGAGCATCTCGAGAGGATCAGGCGATGCACCCGGGTGGGATGGCGGGATGGGCGGGAGGAAACGGATCTTCCAGCGCACCGGCAGCGGGATCGGATTGAGGAACACCGCGATGCCCTCGACCCGCTGCTCGGGCATGAGCAAGCGGACGAGGCGGGCGAGCCGCTTGGACACGGTGACCGCCGGGTGGACTTCCTCTGAGCCGATGATGGCAACCGGGACGATCGGCGCCCCGACCTGTTCGGCGATCGATATGAACCCGCCACGCCCGAAGCGCTGAACCTCGTAAGCGTTCCATACCGGCTTCATGAAGCCCTTCTCCCCTTCGGGAAACACGGCGACGAGGTGGCCGCGCCCGAGGACGTATTCGACGTCCTCCCGTGACGCATAGACCCCACCAGACTTGCGGAACCACTCCGATACCCACGGCAGGATATTGAACAACTCGGTCGCGGTCACCCGCACTCGACGCGGCTTCGGGGCTTCGTTGGCGACCGAAACCGCCAGCATCAGACCGTCATAGGGGATGGCGGCTCCACCGTGATTCGAGACGAGCAGCCCGGGCCCGTCCATCGGCACGTTCTCGACGCCCTCCACCTCGACCCTGAAGTAGTCGAAGTAGAAGAAGTTGAGCACCTGCCACGTCAGTTCGGCGATTACGGGATCGAGGCCGATGGGGTCGATGTCGTAGCTGGCGAGCCAGAGTTGGCGCAGCAGCGGTGGCCAGCTGTCGAAGCCGAGTTTGCCGGCGATGGGCACGAAGAGGTCTTCGATGTCGATTCCGCCGTGGAGGGCGCAGGTCGCGGTTCCCACGATGACGGGAAGCCCGCAAGGGTGACCCTCGATGCTGCGCCACCCGCAGTGCCGGTCTTGATCCACCATTGCGGTCAACCGCTCTTTGGTTGCCTCACGCCGCTCAGCGCCACGTTCGTACAGAGCAGCAAGCAGCCCCAGAGACACCGGAGTCGGCGGCCGATCGTCGTCGGGTGCGGTTTCCCGCGCCGCGTCGAACGCATCCGTGAGGGCGGCGAGGAGATCTGCCTTCTTCATTCGGGAGCGGCCCCGAATGTCCATGGCCTTGGCCAGTTCCATCAGTTCGTCTCGCGTCAGGTCGCCCAAGGGGTTGGCGCGGTCCGTCATGGCAGGTCCTCATAGAGGTCGGCGGGTGCCTCGGCGCGTTGTCCATAGGCGGCGAGCACGGTTTGTCGGCAGTTGCGTTTCGGGGTGAAACCGAGGTCCTGCTCCATCCTCGTGGTGTCGGTCACCATGCCATGTTTGACCAGTCGGCGGATGTGCTCGGGGACGTAGAGGTCGAGCCGAGCGAGTGAGCTGAGGGCGGCGTCGAAGCCACGCCGTGGCAACTGTTGGCCGATGCGCTTGCCGAGGCGCAGGACGCGGCTCAGGTAGATCTGTCCGGAGGCGGCCGCGTTGAAGGTCCCCGCCACGGGATTGAGGATGGCGTGCTCGAGGAGGGCGACGGCGTCGTCTTCGAAGATGAATTGGAAGCGCGGGTCAAATCCCATCAGCGTGGGGACGATCGGCAAGCGCAGGAAGCGGCTCAGCGGGTTGCCGACGTTGGGGCCGAAGATGCCGGCAAAACGCAGGATCGTATAGTCCACGTGGTCGTGGGTGGCGCCCATTTCGCCGACGAACTGTTCCATCTCGGACAGATCGCGAGGGTATCGGCAGCGTCGTCCGTGCGGCTGGGTGTCTTCGCGGAGAACCGAGGGGTTGCGCGGGCTCGAACCGTAGATCGCAGCATCGGACTTCACGATGACGTGCTTGGTCGCCTCGCAGCGGCCGATGGCGCCGAACAACGCCTGGGCACCGACAACCGCAAGTTCGTGAGCGCGGCTGCGGCCGAGCATCTCGGCGCGGTCGACCGTTTCGAGGTGGACGACGGTTTCGGGGGCGACATCGAGCACAAAATGGGCGAACTCAGTGCGGTCCAGGCCCATCTTCTGGAAGGGTGAGGTGAACTCGAGGCGCGGCGATACTTCATCGACGGCGAGTATGTGAAATCCGGCGCGACGTTCGAGGCGCTGGATGAGCCGTCCTCCGGTCCAGGTGGCGGCCCCGGTGACGAGGATGCGTCGCATGATCGCGCGAGGTTACCGTCCCTAGGATCGCCGGGTGCTGCCGACCAGCGGTTTGGGCTACGGCGACCCATATTGCCTTCGCTATTCGGTGATGGTTCGCCTAGCTTGCTGGCTCCGGGAGGGTGACTTTGGACAAAGCCAACAGCGGCAGAGGAGACGAGTCCTTGATCATCGTGATGCGTAGCGACTGCAGCGCTGAGGACGTCGCTCACGTTATTGAGCGTCTCGAGGGTATTGGGGCAGAAGCCCATGTCTCCGAAGGCCGCTATCGCACGGTGATTGGAGCGGTTGGCGATCGCGAGGTCATCCAGCAGCTCCCGTGGGAGGCCTTTTCGGGGGTCGAGCGGGTTGTCCCGGTACTCAAGCCCTTCAAGTTCGTGAGTCGCGACTTCCAGCCGGAGGATTCCGTGGTCAACGTTGGAGGCGTTCCTTTGGGCGGCGGCCACTTCGCCCCCATTGCCGGCCCCTGTGCGGTTGAGTCCCGCGAGCAGCTGTTCACGGCGGCTCAGGCGGTGGCTGAGGCCGGGGCGACGATCCTGCGCGGCGACGCCTTCAAGCCGCGGACATCGCCGTACGCGTTCCAGGGCCTCGGTGAAGAGGGCCTTGTGCTCCTGGCCGAAGCCCGCGAGGAGTTCGGGCTTCCTTTCGTGGCCGAGGTGCTCGATCCCCGGGACGTCGAACTCATCGCCGGCTACGCCGATCTGATCAGGGTCGGCACCCGGAACATGGCCAACTTCACGCTTCTTTCGGAGCTGGGCAAGCAGGACAAGCCGGTGCTGCTCAAGCGGGGCTTCACCGCGACGATCGAGGAGTGGCTGAATGCGGCCGAGTACATCTACAAAGAGGGCAACCACGACGTGATCCTCTGCGAGCGAGGCATTCGGACCTTCGAAACGGCAACTCGCAATACGCTCGATATCTCGGCGGTTCCGGTCGTGAAGGGCCTGTCGCACCTTCCCATCATTGTGGACCCATCGCACTCGGGAGGCCGGCGTGAACTGGTAGCCCCGTTGTCCCGGGTCGCCGTTGCCGCCGGCGCCGACGGGTTCATGGTCGATGTGCACTCCGCTCCGGAGACGGCAGTGGTTGATGGTGCCCAGGCCATCTTGCCCAGCGAGTTCGCGGAGCTGATGGAGGACGTTCGGGCGCTTGCCGCCGTCATGGGTATGACGCTCTAGGTGCCGCCCATGCAGACGGCGGCGATTCTCGGTACCGGGTTGATCGGGTCTTCGATAGGTCTCGGGTTGCGTGCTGCCGGGTGGCGGGTGATCGGATGGGACCCCGACCGCGCCGTTTCGGACCGTGCCCTTGAACGCGGCGCAATCGGCGAAGTCTCGCCGGACCTCGATACCGCGCTGGCCGGACCGCTCGACCTGGTGGTGCTGGCCGGGCCGCCGAGCGCAATCGTGAGCGCGGTGGGGACGCTGAGCGTTCCCGGTCTGGTGATCGACGTAGCGGGCGTCAAGGCGCCGATCGTGGCTGCGGCCCGCACGGCCCGCTTTGTTGGTACCCATCCGATGGCCGGTCGAGAATCGACCGGACCCGATGCCGCCTCTGCGGCGCTGTTTCGGGGTGCGGCCTGGGTTGTCGTCACGGACGGGGCGGCGCCAGCCGACATCGACACCGTCGAGGAGATCATTGCGACCCTTGGGGCCCGTCCGGTACGGATGACCGCGGCAGAGCACGACCGCGCGGTGGCGGCCATCAGCCATCTTCCGCAGGTGCTGGCCGCCACATTGGTGACCGGGGCCGCCGAGCGAACTCAGGCCCTGGATCTCGCCGCCGGTAGTTTTCGCGACCTGACCCGAGTGGCCGCATCCGATCCGGTGCCGTGGACCCAATTGCTCGGGGCCAATCGGGACGCGGTCGTGGCGGCGGTCGAGGACCTGCGCCGCCGCCTCGCTGAGGTGGTCGACGAACTCGAACGCGGGGATGACGCTGCTCTCGAAGAGATGCTCACCTCGGCTCGAGAGCGTCGGCGCGCCCTCGCGCCACCGGTGGTCGCGGTGCGCGTGGTCTTGGCCGACCAACCTGGTGAACTGGCCAAGGTCGGCCACGCTCTCGAGACCTCAGAAGCCGACATCCGCGACCTGCAACTCCGTCACGCCCCCCACGGCGGCGGCGGTGTCCTCACTCTGTCCGTCCGCCCCGGCGAGGCGGCTGCCCTGCGCGCTGCGCTCGTGACAGAGGGGCTCCTGCTCGCAGACTGAGACCGTAGGCCTGCCCCAGTTCGAGGTTCTTCCCCGCTGCATGGGAACGCCGGTTCCTCACTGCTGCGAGCAACCGCTTGGGTCGAGGTGGTAGCGAGTCCGTTCTTCGCAGGTGAGGTCCCGCACGTAGCGGTGGTCCTCGATCCAGAGCAACAGCTCGTCCAAGGTGACGTCGAAGCTGCTCCATTCGATCAGCTTGCCGCCGATTCCTGCGGTGTAGGCCCGTCGTCCGTCGGGGTGGAAGACAACATCAAACACGAAGTCGCTGTGGGCAACGAACCGTTGGACAACCTCTCCCGTATCGAAGTCCCACAACGTCAAGGCTCCGCCGGCCGATCCGTACAGCACAAATCGTCCGTCGGGGCTGACATCCAGAGCGAAGCCCCCGGCCTCGTTCGACTCAAAGCGTCGCACGATCTCGCCCGTCGCAACGTCCCAAGCAAGCACGCGGCCATCGACCGCACTGGCAAAGGCGAGTTCGTCCCGCGGGCCGAACGCTACGTTGAGCACCGGAACGTTGTGGCCCTGCAAACGGCGGATCTGGTCGCCCGTCTCGATGTCCCACAGGATCACGGCAGCTCCGGTCACCGAGCCGGTGAGGGCGCGGCCGCCGTCGCTCGTGACGGCGATATCGGCGATGTCGTGGGTGACGTCATATGCGCGGATCTTCTCGCCGGTCTCGAGGTCCCACAGGATCAAGTCGCCGACGAGGTTGCCCCCCACACTCTGGGACCCGGCGAGTGCTCTGTCACCGTCGGGGAGAAAGGCCACCGCTCGGACCAGGCTGGCATGACCTTCGAAGCGGCGGACCTCCTCACCCGCTGCGATGTCCCAAAGAACGAGACTCGTATCACCGGTGGCCCCGCTGGGGTCTGCCGAACAAGCCAGGGCGCGGGCGGCAGTGGGATGGTATGCAACGCAACCGGGGTTGATGCCGATCTCGGCGTCTCCGAAGCGGCGGAGGGCCTCGGCCCGTTGCACATCCCACACCACGAGCCCACCGTTTGCCAACTCGCCTTTGCCCATCCCGGCGAGCAGCAGGGTGCCGTCGGGACTCAGGGCGATGGCATCGATGTCGTCGCCACCAGTCGCGAAGTACCGAGACACGAGCTGTCCCGAGAGGTTCCAGATCCGCACACTGCCATCCGACCCGGCTGAGAGGGCCAACTGCCCGTCGCGGCTGATCGCAATGGCGTTGACGCTGCTCTGTTGGGTCTCGTCGACTGCATGCCCGGCGAGCTGATCGATCTCCTGGAAGCGCCCGATGTCCCACAGGTAGATACTCGTCTTTGCGCTGAATACGGCGGTACGGCCGTCCGGGGTTATCGCGATGCTGGCAAGGTCGAAGCCAAACCCCTGTTCGTGGGTCTGTGTCGCGGTTTCGATGTCCCACATCCGTAGCGTCAGATCCTCGCCGGTCGACAGGATGCGGGTGCCGTCGGGGTGAGCGGCGACGTCGGTCACCGCGCCGGCGTGACCGGTGAAGGTACGAATCCGCGCTCCGGTCTCGAGATCCCACAAGACAATGGTGGAGTCGGCAGAGGCGGTGAGTGCTGTGGGGCCGGCGCTACCGGCGACGTCGCCGGGACCGAAGATCGCTTGCGTGATCGGTCCGTCGTGCCCCGTGATGTTCTGAATCGGCTCGCCCGTTGCAAGGTTCCACACCGTCAATGAGCCCTGGTTCGAGCCCGAGAGGGCAGTTGTCCCGTCGGCGCTGATTGCAGCGGCCCGGATTCCCGCCCGATCGGCGGTGAGCTGCCGGATCGGTTCCAGGGTTGTGATGTCCCAGACCAGCAGCGTGCCGTCGTCCGACGCCGAGAGCGCCACGTCGCCGGAGGGACCGAACGCAACGTCGTGCACCCATCCCGTGTGACCTTCGAGCCGGGCAATCTCGGTACCCGTGCTCACGTCCCAGAGGATCAGTTCACCGTTGGAGCATGTGCCGTCGGGCGCGACCTCTGCGCAGCTACCCGACAGAGCATGGTCGCCATCGGCCGACAGCGCGGCGCCACTCACCGCGTGCGAATGGCCCTCGAGTACCGTCCGGGTCCCGATACCGAGACCGACGTCGGCCAGAGTGCGCGGCGCCTCGCTGGGAGGATCCTCGATCGCGACGGATTCCAGTGCTAGAGCCAGCGCCAGATCGCCGTCACCGCCTTGGAAGGCGTCGGCGGCTGCGGAGGCGAGGACCAGGCTCCGGTTCACGGCAGCTTCGCGTTGGGCGTTTGCTCGTGAGATGAGCGCGACGGCGACCAGCGCCACCGCCACGATCAATCCGGCAGCGAGCGCGGCGGTCACCCGGTTCCTTCTTCGCTCTCTGTCGGCTGAGACACGATCCCGCAGCCGGACGCCGGCAGCGATGTAGTCCCGCTCGGAGTCGCTGAGTTCGCCGGGCCGCTCCTGTTGCCACTGCTCGGCCCGGGTGAGGGGAGAACCGCGCAGCAGGGCACCCTCGTCTCGGTTGGCGGCCTCCCACTCACGGAGGGCAACTCGGAGTCCCTCCTGCCACGTGCGAAACGCCCGGTCGGTCTCGAGCCACGCTTGGAGTTGGTCCCAGTGTTGGATCAGCGCCTCGTGCACCACCTCCACCACGTCCTCGCCGGCCACGCCGTGCCCGGTGACGACGAGCCGCTTGTCGGCCAGGAACTGGACCAGCTGCCAGTCTGCGGCGCTCAACTCCGTCCGGCTTGCTACTCGGCGGGTGTCCTCGGTTCCCTCGCCCGGTCGCACCAATTGAGTGAACACGTGGCGCGCTCGCGCTTCTTCCGCCGGGTCCAGGTCGGTGATCACGTTGTCCGCATACCGGGCAAGAGCGCCATCGACGCGGCCGATCTGCTCGTAGCCGTCGTGGGTGAGCACGCCGTTGACCTGCTCGTCCCACAGGAGCGTGAGGGCGAACTCCAGCATCGGCAGGTTGCCGGGCTCGTGTCCCACGTCATCAAGCAGCCGCTCAACGAGCCCTGCCTCGAATGCCGCTCCCTGCCGCGCCGCGGGTTGCTCGATGGCGGTGCGCAACTCAGCGCGGCTCATCGGCCCCATGAGAAGAGATGAGTCCTGCAGCGTGTCGGCGAACGGCCGGTAGGCGAGAGCGAGTCCCATGAAGTCGGCCCGAAGCGCCACGAGGAGTACGACGTCGTGATTGCCGTGCGGGGCATCGCCGGCGACCGCGTCAAGCAGCACATCGAGAAAGCGCCGCTGCATGTCGGGATCGGGGCAGAGCGTGTACAGCTCCTCGGCTTGATCAACAACCAGTAGCAGATGGGTCGTGGGCGGGTCCTTCTCCAACGCCCGCCGGGCGGCGTTGCCGAGCGGCAGTTCGCCGAGTTCGAGAGCGGTTGCCAGCTTCTGTGCTTGCACCAGGCGGTCGGTTTCGCTGAGGTCGGGTTCGAGGAGTCCGACCATGGCGCCGGCGAGTGCGGTTAAAGGGCGCGGCCCCGGCCGAAATGCAGCAATCAGCCAATCACCCGTGCGGCGTAGCCGCGGGATCAGGCCCGCAAAGACGGCGGAGGACTTCCCGGAGCCGGAAGAACCAATGATCACGGCAACCACCGGTTGTCGCTTGACGGACAGGAGGACACGATCCACAAAGTCGTCACGCCCGCAGAAGAAGTCGGCATCGAGCTCCCGAAACGCCCCCAAGCCCCGATACGGACACACGCCGACCGGTCGTGGTGCGGCCGGGGCCTCTTCGGGCGGCGACGCTGGTGAAAAGTCGCCGGCCTTGATGGATTCGAGGAGCCTCGTACTCTCGGCCTCCGGCTCGACGTGGAGTTCGTTCGCAAGGGAGCGTCGCATCGATTCGTAGTGAGCGACGGCGGCGGCCCGGCCCCCGGATGACGCCAGCAACCGCATCATCCTTCGGTGCGCGGTCTCTCGCCACGGGTCGAGCTCGATCAGTCGGCGACTGTAGATCATGGCCTGTCCATCGCCGGAGGGTTCGTAGTGATCTGCCAACGCTTCCAGAGCGTTCACCGCTTCACGTTTCGAGCTTTCGCGTTCGAGCACGACCCACTCTTCGAATGCTGGGCTGTCGCCAACCGAGAAGCCTTCGAGGAAGCTCCCTCGGTACAACCGCAACGCGGCTTCGAGGTCCTCGATCGTTGCGGCTCCGAGACGGTCAGCAAACTGCGCCGTATCGATCCAGATGTCGGCAGCCGGGTTGAGCTGAATGGTGTTGCGGTCGGCGACGAAGAACGATGGGTTGGCGCTCTGGTCTCCAACGGCTTTCCGCAGATCGGCGAGCGCCCGTCGCAGGTTGGTACGGGCCGAGCGCTCGGAGTGCTCCGCCCAAAGCAGCCCAGCCAGGCGCTCCCGACGGTGAGCTGTGTCGCGTTCGACGGCGAGATAGGCGAGCAGCGCCCGCACCTTGTCGGTGGCGAAGTCCTCTACCGGATCATCGTCTCGCGAGACGCTGAGGACGCCCAGCAGTCGGATAGACAGACGGGCCACGGTGCCCTCCTCCGGCGGTATCGACCGCCTCGTCTAGGACCATTATGCGGGACGGCCTCCGAGATTTCACGGGGGTTTCACGCTGCAGGAGCGGCCTTCTCACGGTCGGTCCCTACATCTGGACACAGTGGCAAGGGGCCACGAACGAAGAGAAGGGACGCAGACATGAAGAAGCTTGCAGTCTTGACGTTGGTCGGGGCGCTACTGGCGGGGTGCGGGAGTGAGGCAGCGTCGCAGGGAGTAGCGGCTGATGGCGGGGCGGCGACAACTACCGCGGCCTCGGCACAAGTCGCCATGACCGCGCCGGATGTGATGCCGACGGCGATCGAAGAGCGGCTCATCTATCACCCCGGCGGCGAAGCGTTCGCGGCCAAGGCCGGTGCAGTCGACGTGATTGCTCCGACCGAGGGTGGGCCCTGGCCTACCGTCGTCGTGTTCCACGGAGACCCCCGCGGCGCCGGCAGACAGTGGCATCGGTCTGATGCTCAGCTGATCGCCGAGCAGGGGCGGGTGGTGTTTCTCCCCGGCTGGGGTCACCTCGAACCGGTCGCCGTCACCGAGATGGGTAGGCAGGCGGCGTGGGATCTGAGTGTTGCCGAGCTGAAGTGTGCGGTTGCCTTTGCCAAGGCTCGGACCGCAGAGTTTGGAGGCGATCCCGAGCACATCACGCTCTATGGACTGTCCGCAGGCGGAAACGCTGTGTTGATGGCAGGCCTTGTCGAGGCTGAGCCACTCGAGACATGCGCTGTCGCAGGACCTGCGGTGTCAGTGCAGGCGCTGGTTCCGATCGACGCAGATTGGGTTCTGGGCGGTAGCTGGGACTCGACCCTCAGCGAGAGCCCGGAGGCCTTCTACTCGATGACCCCGTGGCGTGCGCTCGACGGATCGCAGGACATCCCGATCCATGTCCTGGTGACTGAGATCGTTGGGCCGTACACGCGCAACGTGGAACCGGACGCTGCGGCCTCGTGGCTTTCCTACCGGCACCCCGACATCGACCTTGTCGCCGACCTCACGGCCCGGGGGTTCCTCGACGACCGCGAGTTCGGCTTACAGGAATCCGGGGAGTACGCCCATCAGATCCTGACCGAGGGCGGCTACGACGGATCCCTCGTCCTGATGCCCGGGTCCGCTCATGCCTCATGGGGCGAGGCAGGGACCGCAGTTGTCGTGGAGACAGTTCTGAATGCAGAAGGCTGACAACAAGAGCCTCGCAATCGAGGCACTCGCAGGACTGACGCTCGACAGAGCGTCTCCAACAGAAGGAGGAATGATGCGCAAGCTGTTACTGGTGGCAATGGTTCTGGCGCTGCTCGTGGCGGCAGCTCCCGGCGTCGGAGCTCGCCCCGATACCCGGCCTTTCAAGGGTTCGATGAGGGGATCGGTCACCTTCCCTCTCGATGACACATGCCCAACGTTGAGGAGGACCGACTCGCAGGCGACCGGAAATGGGTCGCATCTCGGTCGGACCACGATGACGAGTGCGCACTGCACGCCCGGCGCGGGGACGATCGAGGGCGGGGACATGACGTTGGCAGCGGCCAACGGTGATGAGGTCTACATCAAGTACCAGGGGTTCGCCGGGCCGCCCAACGAGGATGGCATCGTGATTGCTGATGTCGTGTTCGAGATCGTTGGCGGTGGCGGTCGGTTCGACGGTGCTCGCGGCGGGGGAGAGATGACTGCCTACATCGTGTTCGAGGGCTTCGACGACCCGGAGTGGGCCGCACGCTGGGTCTGGAGTGGAACGATTGGCTACTGAACATTGAATTGCCATTGCCTGACGGGGCCCGCCATGACGGCGGGCCCCTTGGCTCGCATCGGCACGTCCTCAGCGGGCGGCCTCGAGCAACTGAAGCATGGCCTCAGCACCGACGACGATGCCGGTATTAATGGCCCGCTCATCGACGTCGAAGGTTGCGGAGTGCAAGTCGACCTTTCGGTCGGCTAGGCCACTGCCGAGCCGGAGCAGTGCTCCCGGCACCTGCTCGAGATACCAGGCGAAGTCCTCGGACCCGAGGCTCTGGTGGGTGGGCTTGACCCCGTCGCCGCCGAGGGCGGCCACTGCGGCTTGGGCGACGACGCCGGTGACAACATCGTGGTTGACGACGGGCGGCGAGCCCCGGTGGTACTCGATCTCGGCGGTGGCGCCGAGCGGTCGGATGAGATCGGTGACGACCCCTTCGAGCAGCTTGGGCATGGTTCGCCACAGGTCGAGATCGAACAGGCGGATCGTCCCACCCAACTCGACGGTGGTCGGGATGACGTTCTCCGCAGAACCCCCCTCGATGCGACCAAAGACGACCAGCACCGTTTCGCGCGGGTCGATGCCGTGACGGATCAGAAGGGGGAGATTGGCGATCACCCGACCGGCGACGTAGATGAGGTCGACCGTCTGATGAGGCCGGGAGGTGTGACCACCGGGGCCATGGAGGCGGATGACCACACGGTCGGACGCCCCGGTGATTCCGCCGCGGCGGATGCCGATCTGGCCCGGCTCGAGGGATGGGTCCACGTGGAAGGCGATGAGCGCGGCGAGGCTGTCATGGACGCCTTCCTCGCAGAGAGTGACGGCTCCGCCCGGAATCTGCTCCTCGGCGGGCTGGAAGATGACCCGAACCGTGCCGGGGATGTCGCCGAGCCCCGCCAGGGCACTTGCCACCCCAACGCCGACGGCCGTGTGGACGTCATGCCCGCAGGCGTGCATCACGCCATCACGTTCGGATCGGTATTCGGGGTTTGCCTCTTCCTGAATGGGGAGGGCGTCCATGTCGGCGCGGAATCCAACGATGGGCTCACCCGAGCCGATTTCGACGGTGAGGCCGGTGCCGTCGGGTCGTACCTGGGGGGACAAGCCCTGCTCGGCGAGCACTTCGGCCACACGCCGCGTTGTCCGGTATTCGGTCCAGCCCACCTCGGGATTGCGATGCAGGTCGCGGCGCAGGTCGATCATCGCGGGGGTGAGGTCGGCGGCGAGACGCGCCAAGCGAGAGGTTCGGTCGGACATGGGAACGGAGTGTAGTGAGCCGTCGCGGACACCACTCGGGCGTCGGTGCTTCGCTGATGCGCACGCAGCGAATGAGCACGGTATGTTGTTGCCAGGCTCGAAAGGGTGCGCACGTCATGGAACGGCCGTCATTCACGATCGGGATCGAAGAGGAATACCTCATCGTCGACCCCGAAACCCGAGATCTCGTCAAGGACATGCCGAAAGGGTTGATGAAGGACTGCGAAGACATCATCGGCGGCCAGGTGAGCCCTGAGTTCCTGCGGTCCCAGATCGAGATTGGGACCAAAGTCTGCCCGAATGTCACCGAAGCTCGCGCCGACCTCGCCAGGTTGCGGCTCGCCGTTGCCGAGGTCTCCGGCAAGTACGGACTCGCCCCGATTGCGGCCTCAACCCACCCCTTCGCCAACTGGTTCCGGCAGCAGCACACCGACAAGGAGCGCTACAACGCACTGGCCCGAGCCCTTGGTGGCGTGATCCGCCGACTCCTCATCTGCGGAATGCACGTGCATGTGGCGATTGAAGATGAGGACATGCGGATCGACATGATGAACCAGGTGTTGTACTTCCTGCCGCACCTGTTGGCGCTCAGTACCTCATCACCGTTCTGGCAAGGGATGGATACGGGGCTGAAGAGCTACCGGACATCTGTGTTCCGGGCGGTGCCGCGCACCGGGATGCCCGATGAGTTCCAGGGTTGGGCCGACTACCAGCGCCACGTCAAAGTGCTCACCGAGGCCGGGGTCATCGAAGACGCCACCAAGCTCTGGTGGGACCTGCGTCCGAGTGCCCGCTACCCGACGCTCGAGATGCGTGCGTCCGACATCTGCACCACGATCGACGACGCCATGACGATTGCGGCGTTCTACCTGAGCCTGTTGGCGATGCTGTACGAGCGCCGCCTCGACAATCAGCGCTGGCGGATCTACTCGCGGATGCTGATCAACGAGAACCTGTGGCGGGCGCAGCGCTACGGCACGTCCGAGTCCCTGATCGACTTCGGTCGGGGCACGTTGGTTCCATATCCAGAACTGGTTGCGGAGATGATCGAGTTGGTGCGACCTTCCGCTGAGGAGCTCGGGTGTGTGGCCGAAGTCGAGCACGCATCTGAGATCGTGGCCCGCGGCACCAGCGCCGATCGCCAACTCGAGGTGTATCACCTGGCACTGGCGCAAGGAGCCAGCGAAGAGAAGGCCCTCCGTGCCGTCGTCGACTGGCTCATCGCTGAAACGGTCAACGTCTGAAGCGTCCGGCTTGTGCTGCCGGAAAGTTTCCTACTCTTGCACCCATGACCGAGCTACGAATCGCCGGTGCCCAGCTCAACCTGACCGTGGGTGACCTCAAAGGCAACACCGGACGCATTGCGGAGTCGATGGCGTGGGCCGAGGAGACGCAGGCCGATGTGCTGCTGCTGCCTGAGCTGGCCATCACTGGATACCCGCCCGAGGATCTGCTGCTCCGTGAGGCGTTTGTGTCCGCCAACCTCGAGTGTCTCGAGACGCTGGCGCAGCGTTCCGGAAGAACTGTGACGATCGTCGGGTTCGTCGATCGGGCGGGCCCGGGAGACCAGCAGGACGACGCCGTCGAGCGTCGTCTCGCCAACGCCGCCGCCATCCTGGCGGACGGCGCGGTGCGCGAGGTCTATCACAAGTGCCTGCTCCCCAACTACGGCGTGTTCGACGAAGCCAGGTACTTCGCAGCGGGCGGCCGCCCGGCATTGGTCATCGACATCGCCGGGGTGCGTGTTGGTGTCTCTGTCTGCGAGGACATCTGGTCCGAGACCGGACCACCTGCCCGGCAGGCCGCCGCCGGGGCGCGTCTGTTGCTCAACATCAACGGTTCGCCCTATCACGTGGGCAAGGGCGGCGAACGCGCCGAGCTGCTTGCCGCTCAGGCCCGGCGCTCGGGAGTGCCGGTCGCCTACGTCAATATGGTTGGTGGCCAAGACGAACTCGTTTTCGATGGCGACTCGATGGTGTTCGATGCCGCCGGCAGCTTCGTCTACCGCGCCGCACAGTTTGACGAGGAACGGTTTGTTCTCGACGTGCCGATTCCCGACCGCCCCGACGTCGCCGCCGGGGTACCGGTAGGAGACGGGTACCGCCGGGATGAACGAGCGGCGGTGCCGGAACTGGTTACCGCCCCGCGCCTGGGCGAAGATGCCGAGGTCTACGCAGCTCTGGTCACAGGTCTGCGGGACTACGTCACGAAGAACGGATTTCGGGAGGTTGTGATCGGATTGTCGGGCGGGATCGACTCTGCGCTCACCGCCGCGATCGCAGTCGACGCCCTCGGGCCTGACGCCGTGTGGGGGGTCACGATGCCGGCTCGTTTCAGCTCGCCAGGGTCCGTCGACGACTCCGCGGATCTGGCGAGTCGTCTCGGATGCCGGTTTGATGTCGTCGAGATCGACGGCATCTTCGCTACCTTCCTCGACGCTCTTGCACCCGCTTTCGCCGGGACGGAACCCGGGGTTGCCGAGGAGAACCTCCAGGCGCGAATCCGCGGGGCGATCTTGATGGCGTTGTCGAACAAGTTTGGCGGGATGGTCGTGGCCACCGGCAACAAGTCGGAGTTGGCGGTTGGTTACGCCACCCTCTACGGGGACATGGCCGGCGGCTACTCGGTACTCAAGGACGTGTTCAAGACACTCGTGTATCGCCTCGCCGAGTGGCGCAATCGTGAGGGCGAGGTAATTCCGCGGGCCATCATCGACAAGGCGCCGTCTGCGGAGCTCCGCCCGGATCAGAAGGACAGCGACTCGCTGCCCGACTACGGGTTGCTCGACGGGATACTGCGTCGCTACGTCGAACTCGACGAGTCGGTCGAGATGATCGTCGCGGGCGGGTTGGATGCCCCCACCGTCGAACGGGTTGCTCGCATGGTCGATCGCAACGAGTACAAGCGGCGCCAGGCTGCCCCCGGGGTGCGCATCAGCCGTAAGGCGTTCGGCAAGGACCGCAGGCTTCCGATCACCAATCGGTTCGGCTGAACCGCCGTCACTCGGCGGCGGTAGGCTTTTGTGGTGATGGCAGCAGTTGGCGACGTTCTCATCAACGGAACTCCGTTTGCGCCCGGCGATGCTCGATTGTCGGTCTTCGATGTCGGGCTGCAACGTGGGTACGGTTGCTTTGAGGCCTTCCGGGCCTACCAGGGCAGGGTCTTCCGGCTTGGTCCCCACCTCGACCGCTTGGAGCGCAGCGCGCAGCGCCTCGCCATCCCCCTGCCGCCGCGATCCGACCTCGAGCGATGGGCGGCGGACCGAGCCGCGGCGGGGGGCGATTGTGTCGTGCGCATGTTTGTGACCGGCGGTCTCGACCCGTTCCACCCCGGAACCGACAACAGTGTCATCGTGATCGCCGAGTCGCTGCCGGCGCCAAAGGCTTCGCTGCAGATTGCCCCATTACCGGCACCTTGGCATCCGGGTGGCTCGGTCTCCGAACTGACCGGCGCCAAGACCCTGTCGTATGGTCCCAACCTGGCAGCGTCGCTTGCGGCCCGCCGTACCGGCGCCGACGATGCTCTCCTCATCGCCCGAGACGGGTCGGTGCTGGAGGGTCCGACGTACTCGGTTGCCTGGATGGTCGGTGATCGGCTGGAGACACCAGGTATCGACCTGGGGATCTTGGAGTCCATCACCCGCAGCGTGGCCCTGGAGGTGGCGCCGGGGTGTGGCTTCGAGGTATACGAGGGCACTTTCCCGCTGGAGCGTGTGCTTGCCGCCAACGAGGTAGTGGCGCTGTCGACGTTGAAGGAGGTGACGCCGGTGTCCCGGGTCGGCGACCACCAGTTTGGCGGCGGGGAGCGTTCGGCTCAGCTCGCCGCTGCTTTCAGCGATGTTGTCCGGAGGGAGCTGGCGCTCGATTGACCGTGGACTACCTCAGCCTGCTGCGACGAATTGATGAGCTATATGAGTCGGTCGTCACCGAACCACAGCGGTGGAGCGACGCCGCCTTCGCCGATTGGTCCGAGGACACCTTCGGGACGGCCGACGGCATCGACAAGGCGGAGGCGCGCGAGGTGCGCCGCTGTCTGCGGGCGGCCGGCAAGCTGCGGGCGTTCTGGTCGGTCGATGGTGTCACCCGGCCGCCCGACGTGGGGGATTGGCGCACCCGGGTGGACATCGGACTCGGGATCTCGGCCTGGCGCCCGACGCTCGCCATCGCCCAAATCGGGCTCGAGCGGGCACCATCAGAGGAACTCTTTGACGAGGTCAGGGCCCGATTCCGTGTCGTCAACTCCGAGGTGTGGATGGACGGTATCGACTACGAGACCTGGGTGTCGCAGCAGCAGTCACGCTAAACGGAGCGGGGAGTAGAGTGTGGGCCATGAGGCCCACCGTCACGTATGTCAGCGTTCTTCTGGTTGTCGCTCTTCTCGGTGCTGGATGCTCTGGTGATGAAGCCGACGACACCACGACGACAACGGTCGTGACGCCGACGACCGCGGCGGGAGCGAGCGGAACGACTGCCTCCGGTGGCGGGTCGGACGGCAGCACAACGACCACCATCGTCGTCGACGAGGAAGTGTCGTTCTCCATTCCGGCATATGAGGTCGTCAACCGGGTCGAAGGCGAAAAGGGCGCAACAGTGGTTGTCCTACTGGACCCCGCCACCTACACCTCGCTCAGCGACGTCGACCTGCAGAATGTCATCGAGGACGTGATCGATCGGTTCCCACCGGTGTACGAGGTACACGTGGTGGACGACATCACAGCTGCTGATCTGGTCCTGGCCGATGGTGTGCAGCCCGCCCAGCAGGACATCCTCGACGAGCACTACCTGGCGCGCCTCGAAGAGGCATTCACGATCGTGTACGTGGGCCCCTTCAGCGACTTCCCCGTCACCATCATCGCCAGCTGACCAAGAGGGTTTTGGCGGACATATGCGCATCATGCTGCGTTCATGTCCGCCAAAACCCTCTCTCTACAGGAGCAGGGTGGCGGTCAGGAGGAAGCCGGTGAAGCCGACGAGGTCGGTGATCATCGTGAGGAAGATGTTCGATGCCAGTGCCGGGTCGAGGCCGAGGCGTCGCATGATCACGGGGATGCCGGCGCCGGCCAGACCGGCGACGAGAAGGCTGACGAAGACGGCAACACCGACGACAATGCCGATGTCTGGCTCGGGGGCGATCAACGCAACAACGAGGCCTGCCATGACGCTCATGGCGGCACCGTTGATGGCTCCGACGGCGAACTCGCGGCGCACCGCCCGCCAGGCACGTCCCCGCGGTAGGTCGCCGATTGCCATGGCGCGAATGATCACGGCCTGACTCTGCGCCCCGGAGTTGCCACCGAGCAACGCCACCATGGGCATGAGCGCGGCGAGGATGGGGTATTCCTTGATGGTCTCGCGGAACGGTTCGATGGCGAAGGCAAGCATCAACCCGATCAAGAGGTTGAAAGTGATCCACGGCAGACGCCGCCGCACCGATACGGGGATCGGGGTGAACACTGTTTCCTCTGCGCCGGCGCCGACCATCTGGGTGAGGTCTTCACCGATCTCCTCGCGCACCGCCTCCATCGCTTCGTCGAAGCGAACCATCCCCTTGAGGTGTCCCGCTTCGTCGGTGACGGGGATCGCCATCAGCCGATACCGCTCGATCAGTTCGGCGACAACTTCGCGGTCGCTGTCGGGCCGCACCGTGATGGGGTCGTGTGACATCACGTCTTCCATCCCGGTGTGGGGGCGGGCGAAGAACAGGTCGCGGAAGGACACAACGCCGCGCAACAGGTTGCTGTCGTCGACGACGTAGACATACGCGAGATTCGACCCGAGTTCCTCGTGGAGCCTGCGGAGATCCTCGACCGCTTCTCCGGAGGTCATGCCGATCGGGAGCGAGGCCACGTCGGTGGTCATCATGCCGCCGGCCGTGTCCGGCGCGTAGGCGAGTAGTCGGAGGATCTCCGCCTTGGTGTCGGTGGGCAAGGCATCGATGATGGCGCCGCGCTGGTCGGCTTCGAGCGCACCCAGGATGTCGGCGGCCTGGTCGGTTTCCATCGCTCCGATGAGGACGGCGGCGGCGCGGGGGCTCATCTCCTCGAGAACGTCGGCCGCGGATTCGGCCCGCATCTCATCGAGGACGTCGGCCGCTTCCTCAAGAGTGAGCTCAGCGAGCAGGTGGGCTGCGCCCTCCTCGTCGAGGGCCTCGAGGATGTCCGCTGCGTTGTGGGGGCTGCCTTCGGCGACTTCCTCCCACTCATCGTGGTGGGTGTCGAGGTACTCCTCGGCTTCGTCCGGTCGACGGCGCGCCAAATCACGCAGACTGGTTGCGATCAAGCGGGGTCGGGGAAAACGAAACCTCATGGCGGCTGAGCCTATCGCCGAACGTGATGCCGGCGGAGGATACCGGCTGGTCGGGGGCGAGCGCAGATTGAGAGTCTCTGCGGGGCCGAGGTGCCTGGGCAAAGAACAGGCCCCCCAGGGGGGACGAGGGGGCCTGAACTCCAGAGACTCGTGTCTCCGCGGCGCGCGATGATAACGGGGGATGTCT
>Ga0209567_10000672_pt1 | contig 18595 bp, 12 predicted proteins | sample COG_12_FD_184756 | JGI IMG/M metagenome (GOLD analysis project Ga0209567, IMG submission 184756) | Pelagic marine sediment microbial communities from the LTER site Helgoland, North Sea, for post-phytoplankton bloom and carbon turnover... | ecosystem: Environmental > Aquatic > Marine > Neritic...
CAGGAACCGCGACCACCTGCGCGCGCTGGGTCGCGGCATCGTACTGTCGTTATTTTTCGCCGTAGTCACGGGAAACGATGTGGCCGGAATCGGCATCAACGTTGCCGATATCACGTTGCGTGGCTTCAATCGCGACCAGGAATCCGATGCCGATGAATTTGGCCTGGCGGTCGTATACGCCGAATACGGTCATGTGAACGAGGCGTGGCGCCTGTTCGATCGCTGGGAAGAGCGACGCAACGGCTTGCCCGGCATCGTCTCCTACCTCGCAACACATCCGGACGCGGGCGATCGTGTCGAACGGCTCGAACGGCTCGCAGATCTGCAACAGTGGCCGGTCGAAGGCGAAGTGACTCCGCTCAACTGGTAAAAGAGCCCCGCTGCCAGGCGGCAGCGGGGCCGAGCCAATGGATAAGACGTGCGGGGGAACGGGCCTTATCGTTGATTTATGGCTCCAGCAGATAGACGCCAATCTTGTAAGCAGTGAAGACATTGGTGTCTACGTCATACGAACCGCGTGCGTGCATTGACCGCGCATTGTCGCCGGCGAGCAGGCTCGTGCTCAGGTCGTTGGCGAAATCCGCGAAGTCTGCATACATACGCACGCTGTCGGCTGATCCGATATAGAACGCGAGCCTGTCGCTCTCTCGCGGCACGATCGTCGTGTCGGAATCGAGTGTCGTCAGGTCAATCAGCACCGGACCCTGCTTGATGTAGCGGCGCTCGTCGATATCGTCGTTACCGTTGAACAGCACGAGTCCTTCTGCACTTACACTCGTAAACGGCATTGCTGTCCCTTCAGCACCCCAGCCGACACCCAGTGCGCTGCGCACGTCGGTGTAGTCGATGACCGTGCGACCTTTGAAATCAGGCGGAGCCACACCGAAGGCGGTCGGGAATCCGCGTGCAACGATCGGCTTGCCGGACGAGAAGTCGGCCAATGTCAGGTTGCCAGTCGCCACCTCGTAGTTGTCGGGGTCTGCGTCGACGTTCGGCTCCATGCCTGTGCCGGAGAAATCGAAGATCTGCACGCGCCGCCGGTCGATGGAGTGCAGTGTAATGTCCGTCTGACCGGTCATGACCGTATTCACGATGCCAGACAGGTGCGTAACGTGCATGCGAACAACACCTTCGGTCGCGTCAAACAGGATCTGCGGTGCAAGTGCGTCCGTTGTCGGCCTGGGCTGGTTGCCACGAATCGTCACGCGCTGACCGATAGAGATCGCGTCGATACTCAGGTCTGCGAGGCGATCGCCATCCTTGAATACCTTTGTATTCGGGCCGACTTCTACGACGACGTCGTCATGGAAGTGGGCGCGGCGGTCCGACGGTACTATCGTCGCTCCGCGAATCGTCAGGAAATTGTCGTCGCGCTTGATGACGTTACCGACGACCGCGTCCCTGTCGATGCCGGGAACGCTCGCGCCTGCCAGCACGAGGTCGGCCGTGAAACTGCGGGCCGCGACGTCAAACGTGCCTTTGGCAACGGTCGGCGTGCCGGGTCCGGCCGCGGCAAGCGCGCGCAGGCCCTCGATACCGGCATACATGGTCTCGTCGACCTCGAACTCGGTGTCGTTCGTGACGTTTACGGTTGCTCTACCGAAATCACCGTCTCGCTCGTGGAATGGCCGCAGCGCGATCGTGTAGCTCATCGCATCCTCGTCCACGTCGACAAGCGGGCCGCGAACGCGGATTTCTTTCTCATCGATAGGGAAGATCTCGGCGACGATAAATTGCTCCGATTCGGCTTTCGCCGGCATGGATGCGAGATCAACCTTGTGCGAAGCAGCGAGATCGAAGTCGAGTTGCAGCAGTGCCGGGCGGCCTTTCGTAACGACCAGGCGGTCGCGGTCAGGCAGGACGATCCTGAGCTCGGTCTCGACGAGCGGTGTGCCTGACATGTCGGTAACTTCGGCTTCCTTGGGGCCGCCGTTCTCCTCGACGTAGATTTCGGCATCGCTGTAGTCAAGGCTGATCGTGCCTGCAACGTAGGTTGCGGGCGGAATCGTCGCTATTGTGACGAGTTCGGTCAGGTCCACGTAGTCGGTGAAATTGATCCGCGAACGTCGCGGCAGTGTCTCCACGATCCTGCCGTTTGCCGTTTCCAGCTTGAGCGACAGTACGTCGACCGTGTAGTTGAGAAAGTCACCGTCGGCGTCCGTCAGCGCAATCATCACGGTGCCGCACTCTGCGGCCGTCGCGGGATCGGCCGGGTCGCACTCGGCGGTGGGTAACGGATCCGCTGTGGCCGCGGTGCTGCCGCCACTACCGCCGCCGCAGGCCGCCAGCACGAGCGCTGCGAACAACAACGTCGTCCAGCTGGCAATCTTCCTTGTTCCTGCCGATCCCGGCAGGTCCAGTGTTACGAGTTTCATGATGGGTCTCCTTGTGTCCAATCCTCGTCGTTCAGGGCTATAACGAGGCTTGCCACTTTCGGTTGACGTGAAAGCGATCGCGGCGCTTATGTAAATCCGTGTAAAAGACCCATAAAGTGCAAAAATACAGGTACTTACCTTGTATTCCTTCGGCATCGTGTCAGAATGTTCTCCCGTAATGCCGAATCCAACCGACACAGTAACGGGAATCCGACAACGCAGGCCACGCGCCGGAGAGAGAACCCGGGGCGCGGTTGATGCCTTGCAGACCAAGATTGCCGTTGGCCTGCAGAACCTCGGCGCCGACGACTACCTCGAACAGCTTCAAGCCGATATCGATGAGCTGCCCGAAGCCACGGGCGCCGACGCGGCATTCGTGGCCCTGGTCAGCGAAGACGGCGAAACCATAGAGTCCGTGCTCGCGTCATGCACGGGCTTCGCGCAATGCAGCCCTGGAGTGCTTGCCGGCGAACGGCTCGATGACTGGCCGTGGCTCCGGGAAAGGCTCGGCCATCTGCGGGTGATCGAGGTCGCGGATACGCTGAGTGGTCCAAGGGCAGCAAAAGACGAGCTCGAGCGATTCAACGAACTGCATATCGGCGCGGCCCTGATCACAGGCTTTTCTATTCATGGGGAAATTGCCGGCTTCCTGGCGCTGGCGACGGAACATCCGGTTGATGGCTGGGACGCCAACCTGCACCTGTTGATGAAGCTGTTCGGCTCGTCGCTGGCCGTCGGGCTCGAGCGAGTCAGCGACAAGATGACGCTGAATGAACTCGAGGAACGCAATTCCCTCGTCGCCATGACGGCGAACGACGGAATCTGGGATTTTGACGGCGAGACCAAGCTCATCAACCTGTCGCGCCGCTGGAAAGTCATGCTTGGCTATGACCCCGACGATGATGACGTAAAGCTCGACTGGTATCGCCTCGTGCACCCTGACGACATGGCACGCGTGCAAATGAGCATGCGTCGTCATCTCGAGGACGAAACGCCGTTTTTCGAGTCGGTTCACCGCATGAAACACCAGAGCGGCGATTGGCGCTGGATGAAAAGCCGAGCCAAGGCCGTCGTCGACAACAATGGCCGGCTGCTCCGCCTACTCGGCGTTGAGGTCGACATAACGGAGCGCAAGCTCTATGAAGACGCGCTCTTCCGCGAGAAGGAGAGCGCACAAATTACACTGCGGTCGATCGGCGATGGCGTTATCACGACGGACGGCAGCAACAACGTCGAGTACGTCAATCCGGTCGCCGAGGAACTGACGGGCTGGAAGGTCGACGACGCCAGTGGGCGACCGATCGATGAGATCTTCCGCGGTTTTCACGAAGAAACCTGCGAGCCCCTCGAGAACCCGCTGGCTGTGGCGATTCGCCGCGATCGCGCGATCAAGTCGGTGCGCCCGACGCTGCTGATTCGTCGCGACGGTAACGAGCTGTATATCGAAAGTACCGCGTCGCCCATTCGCGATGGCAAAGGCAACGTTACGGGTGGTGTGCTCGTTTTTCACGACGTCAGCGAGTCGCGCGACCTCAATCGGCGCCTCAGTTATCACGCCAGCCACGACATCCTTACGGGACTCGTCAATCGCCGCGAATTCGAGAACCGCGTCGAACGCGCGCTCAAGAGCGCCAAGGCGCGTGAGACGTCCTACGCGTTGCTGTACCTGGATCTCGATCAGTTCAAGATCGTCAACGATTCCTGCGGGCACAGCGCGGGGGACGCGCTGCTGGGACAGCTTGGTGCCTTGCTGAAGTCCAAGATTCGCTGGCGCGACACGCTGGCACGGCTCGGCGGCGACGAGTTTGGCGTATTGCTCGAAAGCTGCAGCCTGGACGAGGCCATGAACACGGCTGAGACCCTGCGCATGGCCATCAGTGAGTACAAGTTTGTCTGGGAAGAGCGCAGCTTCCGCCTGGGTGTCAGTATCGGCGTCGTGCCTATCACGGCGGACAACGAGGACGTTGCGGCGCTGTTGACGGCGGCCGACAGCGCCTGCGCCGCAGCCAAGGAAGCGGGCCGCAATCGTATTCACAGCTTCCAGGAAAACGACATTGATCTCATGCGCCGCCGTCGCGAGATGCAGTGGGCCGCGCGCATCAATAATGCGCTCGAGGAGGATCGATTCGAACTTTTCCGCCAGACCATTCAGCCGCTGCAGGCCGAAGAAAAGGGCGCGCACTACGAGATTCTGCTGCGCATGCGTGATGAGAATGGCGGCATAATTTCACCGGGATTGTTCATCGAGGCCGCAGAGCGTTACGGCATCACGCCGAGTATCGACCGCTGGGTCATCCGCAGCGCGTTCCGGTGGCTGGTGTCGGAGGCTGATGAGCGTGAGCGTCTCGAGTTGTGTTCGATTAATCTATCCGGGCAGAGTCTCGGCGACGAGAAATTCCTTCCGTTCGTCGTTGACCAGTTCCAGATGAGCGGCATCGACGCGACGAAGATCTGCTTCGAAATCACCGAAACGGCAGCTATCGCGAGTTACTCGCAGGCAAACCGATTCATCAATGCGCTCAAGGAGCTCGGGTGCAAGTTCGCGCTCGACGATTTCGGCACGGGCCTGTCTTCTTTCGGTTATCTCAAGCATTTTCCCGTCGATTTCCTCAAGATCGACGGCAGCTTCGTCAAGGAAATTCTGCACGACCCGATCGATCGCGAGATGGTGCGCTCGATCAACGAGATCGGGCATCTAACGGGCAAGCAGACCATCGCCGAGTTCGCGGAAAACGAAGAGATCATCACGATGCTCAGAGGCATGGGTATCGACTACGCGCAGGGTTATGGCGTCTCGGAGCCGAAGCGGGTCACTCGAGCAGTCGCCTAGCCAGGTACGCCTGCCTGTATAAGCGCTAGTCGATGCGAAACAGCATCGAGAAGTCGATCGCATCGACATTCTTGGTCAATGCGCCCGTGGAGATGTAATCCACCCCTGTCTCTGCGACCGCCCGGACGGAGTCCAGCGTAATGCTGCCGGAGGCTTCCAGCTCCGCCGCGACATAGCCGTAACTGCGATTCGTTTCGACCGCTTTGGCCAGGTCCGGGATTGAAAAATTGTCGAGCAGTATTCGTGCTGCGCCGGCATCCAGCGCCTCGAGCAACTCAGCGTGATCTTCCACTTCGACTTCCACGAGGACATCGGCGTCCAGGGCGCGGGCACGCTCGAGCGCGGTCGTAATGCTGCCTGCACTCCTGATGTGGTTTTCCTTGATCAGGATGGCGTCGAACAGGCCGACCCTGTGGTTGTGGCCGCCACCGCAGCGTACAGCGTACTTCTGGGCCAGCCTGAGACCCGGCAACGTCTTGCGTGTATCGAGAATCCTGGTACGGGTCCCTTCGACGGCGGCGACATAGGCTGCCGTCTGCGTTGCCGCCGAAGACAGCGTCTGCAGGAAATTAAGTGCCGTTCGCTCGCCAGTCAGCAGCGTTCGGGCAGGCCCGACGAGTTTGCATATGACGTCATCCGTATCGGCTGTCTGGCCATCGCTTACGTACCAGTCGATCAGCACGCTGTCGTCGAGTTGCGCGAAAACCTCATCGACCCAGGGATGTCCCGCCAATACGAGCGACTGCCGAGCGACAATCGTGGCGCCGAGAATTGCGTCCACGTCAACCAGGGAGGCCGTCAGATCGCCGCTGCCGACATCTTCGGCGAGTGCGTTGGCGACCGTGGGCCCGATCGAGCGTTGTGTTTCGTCAGGAAGTTTCATATCGGCCAGACAACGAAGCCCGGCCAGCAGGCCGGGCTTCGCACGAACGAAAAGTATGTGTCGCTACATGAACCAACCGTGGCCCGCGCCAATCATGCTCATGATCATCGGGATCGACATCAGGGTATTGGAGCGCGACGCCATGAAGGCGGTGTTCTTGGCTTTGGCGACCTCGTCAGCGCTGGCCTCTACCATGCCGAGCACCTTCTTCTGATTGGGCCATATGAGGACCCAGACGTTGAAGAGCATGATCGTGCCGAGCCAGGCGCCGACTCCGATCGTCATCGCGTACTGGTTGACCGGGTCCGTATTCAGGCCCAGGGCGAAGGCATTCAGAAGTTGTCCCTTGTGAAACAGGAAAGAGGCGCCAGTCAGCCAGGTTGCGAGCGCTCCCCAGCGGAACCACGCGAGCGCCCGCGGCGCGACGTATTTCGAGATGCCGGCGCCGCCCGGGCCGCCTTCATCGCTGGCCGCTTCGCCAAGCGCCGGGACCTGCACGAAATTGAAGTAATAGAGCAGGCCGATCCAGGTGATGCCGGCGAGAACGTGCAGCCAGATAATGATTGACTGGGCGAGGATACCGGCGACCATGTGGTTGCCTTTGGTCGCAATGACGATAATCACTGCGAGGACAAAGCCACCGATTATCGTGCCGCCTATGCTCTTCAAGGGATTCATTGTTCGCGTCTCCGGAATTTCTTATGAATATTTGTCGGGAATGATCACGCTTGTGCGCTGTCGGTATTATAGAGACTGCGATTCCGAAATGAGAGCTTTTTGCAACAAATGTGAACCCGCCGCTCGCCTTCATGTGAAATATCAAGAGATCATGTAAGTATAAGAGTAATATAGGAAAAATAGATGAATAATTGTAGTTTGATGAGATCCTGTCGAATTTTTCCGCTGCTTGCCATGGTCCTGTTGACGGCCGGGTGTGCGGCGGCCATGGTCGGTGGCGCCGCGGTCGGTGTGTATCATGTGAGCAAGGACGAGCGCGAGCCCGGGGTAGTCGCCTCCGACGCGTCGATTTCGACGACCATCAAGAGCCGGTTCGCCGCCGACCCGGTGGTCAGCGTTTTCGAAATCGGCGTGCGAACCTGGGAGGGCACGGTGACGCTGACCGGCGCGGTCGGCAGCTTTCGGGCACGCGATACCGCGGGTGAGATCGCCGGTAGTACGAAAGGTGTCAAAGCTGTCAACAACCTGATAGAGGTTGAAGATCGCAGTGCGGCGAAATAAGCTGCCGAAACTTGAAATTTCCCGGAGCGGCACTATGTCGCTAAACCAATCTTTACAGGTGCCTGACGTGGACGTAACCGCAAGAATTGAAGAGCAGCTCAAATCGCATGACATCCTCCTCTACATGAAGGGTACGCCCGATTTCCCGCAGTGTGGCTTCTCGGGACAGGCCGTCGCCGCATTGAATGCGATCGGCAAGCCCTATGCCTTTGTGAATATTTTTGAGGATCCGGAGGTGCGCGAGGGGCTCAAGGAATACTCGAACTGGCCGACATTTCCACAGCTCTACGTCAAAGGCGAGCTCATCGGTGGTTGTGACATCCTGATCGAGATGTACCAGTCGGGTGAGCTGAAGGAAGTCCTCGAAGCTGCCTAGGGCTGCGGTGGCGCGTTGCGCCAGGTGGTCTCGAAGATGTCCCGGTAGCGATTGACCACTTCGCAGAACAGGTCTGCTGTCACTTCCGCGTCGTAAGAAGCCGAATGGGCCTGGGTTTCGTCCCAGTCCATTCCTGCCGCAATCGCTGCACGTGCGAGTACCGTTTGCCCGAAGGCGACGCCACACAACGTGGCCGTATCGAAGCAGCTGAACGGGTGGAACGGATTGCGCTTGATCGACGAGCGCTCCACGGCCTGGTTCAGGAAGCCGAGGTCGAAGTGCGCATTGTGACCCACGAGGACGGCGCGGCTGCAGCGATTCTCGCGCATCGTACGCCTGACTTCGCGAAACGTACGTTGCAGGGCATCACGCTCATCGATGGCAGGACGCAGCGGGTGATGCGGGTCGATGCCGTTGACGGCGAGCGACGCGGCCTCGATATTGGCTCCTTCAAACGGCGTAACGTGATAACGAATAGTTTCCTGCCGTTCCAGCAGCCCCTCCGAACTCAGCGACAGCGTGACAGCCGCGATCTCCAGCAGGGCGTCGGTCTGCGCATTGAAGCCGCCTGTTTCCACGTCCACCACAATGGGCAGGAAACCGCGAAAGCGGTCCGCCATTCGGATTTCGTCATTCACCTAGTCGTTTGCCTTGAACAGGTTTTCGTCGAGTACAACACCAAGCGTATAGCGTACGCCGAATCCCGTGAATTTCGAGCCGACGTGGCCAAGGCCGCCGTCCCTGTCGCCGGCGCTGAGATCCATATGCACCCAGGGCGTGTCGTTTTCGATAAACTCGGCAAGGAAACTGGCCGCGAGGATATGATCGCCTTCGCCCTTGGGGGAGCATTGCATGAAATCTGCCGTATCGCTCTCGAGACTCTCCATGAACTCCTTGCCGATCGGGAAGGGCCAGACGCGCTCGCCCGAGCGTCGACCGACGCGCTTGAGACGCGGGTGCAGGTCGGAGCGGTTCGTAAATACACCTGAGTAGCGGTTTGTCAGCGCGCGAATGCAGGCTCCTGTCAGCGTCGCATAATCCAGGATCAGATCAGGCTGTTCGCGGCTCGCGAACACCAGCGCGTCAGCCAGTGCCATACGACCCTCCGCGTCCGTATGCACCGTCTGGATCGTCTTGCCGTTCGCGGCCTTGACGACGTCCTGGCTCTTGTAAGCACGCGGGCCCGTGCGGTTCTCCGTAATCGCAAGCCAGCAATCCACGGCGATCGGGAGTTCGAGTTCCGAGATGGCAAGAAAGGCTCCCAGCGCGACGGCACTGCCCTGCATGTCGCTATGCATGTCCAGCATGGATTCAAACGGTTTGAGGTTGGTGCCGCCCGTATCGAAAATGATGCCCTTGCCCACCAGGCTGAGTACCGGGCGGTCCTTCTTTGCCGCGGGCCGGTAGCGCAGCCGAAGCATGCAGGCGCTGTCGTCCTCGTTGCCCTGCGCAACAGCAAGGAAAGCACCGGCTCCGAGCTCTTCGAGTTCCTTCGTGCCGAAACGCTTGAACTCCCATCCCTTGTCCTTTGCGAGGTCCCGCACGACGCCGGCGTAATTGTTGGCGTCGAGCATGTTCGGAGGCTGCACGGTGAGCCATCGAGCCAGGTTATTGCCCCGGGCTTCAGCCTCGGCACGAGATGTGTCGATTTTTTCTGCGAGTCCCAGGAGCCGGATGCTCGTGAACGGCGGCTTCGCGGCTGAGCTCTTGTAAGACGGCAACGGGAAACCGGCTGCGAGCGCCGCCGCCAGCATGTTGTTGATGATCACCGCCTCATTTTCGGCATCGAAGCCCGTCACGCAGATGCCGAGGCTGCCGGGTTTCTGGCCTGTCAGGCCAGAAACCAGCTTGCGGCCCAGGGTCAGCTGCTCGAACGCATCGCTGCCGTCTGCCAGCCTGCCGGCGACGACGAGTGTCTGCTTGTTGTTGCTCAGTCGGGTGGTGAGAGCCGGGGTTGCGTCGGCTGCGTGCTTCCGCAACAGCGCCTGCAGTTTCTGGCCCTGGGGAAGCTTGCGAAGATCGGCCGCTGTAGGCCGGGCAGGTAGTATCAGAAGTAACTGATCGACCGATGCCAGTGTCTTCGCGTCAGCGCGTCCCGGCTTCTGGTAGATCCGGATGTCGTGAAGATCGAGAGCAATACCTGTCATACGATTCAATTCTCCGCCGCAAGCTTGACGCTAAAGGCACAAACCCCGAAGATGTCGGCCGCAGAATAAATTCGCACGGTCCGGTGCAGTGAAGCGATGATCCTAGCAGGACGCTTCATGTAATTCACGCGACAGGCCGGGAGATGTCCTGGCGCGCCCAGTGGATAAAATATGAGTAGTTTCAATCCTTTCGATGATATTGATCCAGTCGAGACCCGGGAATGGCTCGAGTCGATCGACTCCGTACTCGGAGCCCACGGTCCCGAGCGGGCGCATTTCCTGCTGAACCGCATGATCGATTACGCCCGGCGCTCGGGTGCCTACCTGCCGTACAGCCCGAATACGGCGTACCTCAACACGATTTCCAAGGCGCGACAGCCCGAATACCCGGGCGACCGCTCGCTCGAACGCCGTATCGAGGCCTACATTCGCTGGAATGCGATGGCGATGGTTGTCCAGGCCAATCGCAAGAGCACCGAGTACGGCGGACATATCTCGAGCTACGCCTCCTGCGCGACGCTCTACGAGGTCGGGTTCAATCATTTCTGGCGCGCGGCCAGCGAAAAGCACGGCGGCGACCTGATCTTCATGCAGGGACACTCCGCACCCGGCATGTACGCGCGTGCCTACCTCGAAGGCAGGCTTTCGGAAGCGCAGCTGAATCGTTTCCGCCAGGAGGTTGGCGGCGGCGGCCTGTCCTCGTACCCGCATCCCTGGCTGATGCCGGATTTCTGGCAGTTCCCGACCGTCTCGATGGGCCTGGGCCCCATGATGGCCATCTACCAGGCGCGTTTCATGCGTTACATGGAACATCGCGGCCTGACGCCACCCAGCGATCGCAAGGTGTGGTGCTTCCTCGGTGACGGTGAGATGGATGAACCCGAGTCCATGGGTGCCATCACGATGCCGGTGCGCGAGCGTCTCGACAATCTCGTGTTTGTCGTCAACTGCAACCTGCAACGTCTCGATGGCCCCGTCCGTGGCAACGGCAAGATCATCCAGGAACTCGAGGCCGCGTTCGGCGGTGCCGGGTGGAACGTCGTCAAGGTCGTGTGGGGCTCGCGCTGGGATCCGCTCCTGTCCAAGGACCATTCGGGCAAGTTGCGCCAGATCATGGAAGAAACCGTGGACGGCGAGTACCAGAAGATCAAATCGATGGACGGCAAGTACGTGCGCGATACGTTCTTTGCCAAGTATCCTGAAACGGCCGAAATGGTCGCGAATATGTCCGACGACGAAATCTGGCGCCTGAACCGCGGCGGGCACGATCCGCTCAAGGTGTACGCGGCGTACGACGCGGCGATGAAGCACGAAGGTGGTCCGACCATCATTCTCGCCAAGACGGTCAAGGGTTTCGGCATGGGCTCTGCGGGCGAGGGTCAGAATACGGCCCATCAGCAGAAGAAGCTCGATATCGAGGAACTCAAGCAATACCGCGATCGCTTCAATATCCCGGTGTCGGACAAGGACATCGACGACGTGCCCTATTGCAGGCCTGCCGCGGACAGCGCGGAGCTCGAATACATGCTCGAGCGGCGTGACACGATGGGCGGTTTCCTGCCGAAGCGTCGTGCTCGTTCGACGTCGCTGCCCGTTCCGGCGCTCGAGACCTTCCGCACGCAGATCGAGGGAACGGGCGATCGCGAGGCCTCAACGACGATGGCCTTCGTGCGCATGCTGACGGCGCTTATGCGCGACAAGCAGATCGGCAAGCACATCGTGCCGATCGTGCCCGACGAAGCGCGTACGTTCGGCATGGAAGGCCTGTTTCGACAGGTTGGAATCTACGCCTCCCAGGGGCAGCTGTACGAGCCGCAGGACTCCGATGAGCTCATGTACTACCGCGAGGACAAGGAAGGACAGATCCTCGAGGAGGGCATTAACGAGGCGGGCGCGTTTTGCTCCTGGCTTTCGGCCGGCACATCGTATTCGAATCACGATGTCCCCATGGTGCCGTTCTATATCTATTATTCGATGTTCGGTTTCCAGCGTATCGGGGACTTCATCTGGGCGGGCGGCGATCTGCAGTCACGCGGCTTCCTGATCGGCGGCACGGCCGGTCGCACGACGCTTGCGGGCGAAGGCCTGCAGCACCAGGACGGCCACAGCCTCGTAAACGCGTCGACCGTACCGAACTGCATTTCCTACGACCCGACCTATGCCTACGAACTGGCCGTGATCATCCAGGACGGTCTGCGCCGCATGATCGGCGAACAGGAAAACGTCTTCTATTACATCACCTGCATGAACGAGAACTACGCGCATCCGCCGATGCCTCCGGGCGTCGAAGACGGCATCCTGCGCGGCATGTACCTGCTGGACGTGGCTGAGCAGGGCAAGATTCGTGTGCAGTTGATGGGGTCTGGCACGATTCTGCGCGAGGTGATCGGCGCGAAGGAACTGCTGATGAAGGACTTCGGCATTCCGGCCGACGTCTGGTCTGTCACGAGTTTCAACGAGCTGCGCCGCGACGCCCTCGAGGTCGAGCGCTGGAATAACCTGCATCCCTCGGAGAGCCCGAAGAAGAGCTACATTGAGCAGTGTTTCGGCGACCGGCCGGGGCCTTACATCGCGGCGACCGATTACATGAAGATTGTGCCGGACCAGATCCAGCGCTGGGTCCCCGGGACCTTCCTGTCCCTGGGTACCGACGGCTATGGCCGCAGCGATGCGCGGAAAGAGCTGCGCGAGCATTTCGAGGTCGATCGTCGTTGTATCGCAGTCACGGCGCTGATGGCGCTCGTCGACGATGGCGCGCTCGATCGCAAGACGGTCGCCGCGGCGATCGAGAAGTATGGCATCGACCCGGATCGTCCCGATCCGGTGACGTTGTAAGGGTCTTACGTCATGGCGCAAACCATCGACATAGTGATACCCGATCTCGGCGACTTCGATAGCGTCGAGATTATCGAGGTCCTCGTCGGGGCCGGTGACAAAGTCGCGCGTGAAGACGGTCTGATCACGCTCGAGACCGACAAGGCATCGTTTGATGTGCCGGCTCCCGAGGGTGGTGTCATCGAAAGCCTGTCGGTCGGAGTTGGAGACTCGGTATCGACCGGCGATGTGATTGGACGCATGAGTGTCGAGATCAGCGACACGGTGGTCATCACGCCGGCGATGGCCGCGAAGCCATCAGGCGAGACCACGGTCATCGTGAACAGTGACGGCGAGGAGCGGCCGCGCTCGATCGGTAAACAGACACTGGTCGTTCCGGATATCGGGGACTTTTCGGACGTCGATGTCATCGAAGTGCATATATCGGCCGGCGACACCGTAGCGGTGGAGGACCCGCTGGTCACGCTCGAGACCGATAAGGCTGCGATGGACGTCCCGGCCGTCGTCGCGGGCACGATCGACTCGGTGCTCGTCAAAGTCGGCGACACGGTCTCGGAAGGCGCAGCGCTGGCCATCATTGATGCCACCGAGGCCGCTGCGGGCGAAACGTCCGCGCCAGCCGCGCCCGACACGCCGAAGACCGAAACACCGAAGCCAGAAGCACCGCAGCAGGAAGCACCGAAACCCGCGCAGCCGTCGCCCGCCGAAGTGCGCAAGACACTGCCCGTTATTGACGAGGCCGGCTTCTCGAAGGCGCACGCGAGCCCTTCGGTGCGAAAGCTGGCCCGCGAACTCGGTGTGAGCTTGCCGCAGGTCAAGGGTACGGGCGCCAAAGGGCGCATCGTGCACGATGACGTCAAATCCTTCGTCAAGGCAATCCTCACGGGACAGGGCGCGGCGCCGGGCGCTGGGCTGCCCAAGACCCCAAGCGTGGATTTCAGCAAGTTCGGCGAAATCGACGTACAGCCGCTCACACGAATTCAGAAGATATCCGGTCCACGACTTCAGGCGAGCTGGATCAACCTGCCGCACGTCACGCAGCATGATCTTGCGGACATCACCGAGCTGGAGGCCAGGAGGCAGGAGCTCAAGGGCCCGGCCAAAGAACGCGGTATCGGCCTGACGCCGCTGGCTTTCATCATGAAGGCCTGTGTTGCGGCGTTGCAGGAATTTCCGAAGGTCAACGCATCGCTGTCCGAAGAAGGCGACAGCCTGGTCTTCAAGAAATACTGCCACCTCGGCTTCGCGGCCGACACCGACCAGGGGCTAATGGTTCCTGTCATACGCGACGCAGACAAAAAGGACGTTTACGAGATTGCGGCGGAGCTCGGTGAGCTTTCGGCGCTGGCGCGCGAGGGCAAACTCAAGGCTGACCAGTTGCAGGGTGCGACGTTCACGATATCCAGTCTTGGAGGCATCGGCGGGACCGCGTTTACGCCGATCGTGAACGCTCCCGAGGTCGCCATTCTCGGCGTTTCCCGCTCGACCATGCAGCCTGTCTGGAATGGTTCTGAGTTCGAGCCGAGGCTCATGTTGCCGTTGTCGTTCTCCTACGATCATCGCGTCATTGACGGGGCGCAGGCTGTCCGGTTCACGACCTTTCTTGGCCAGCAGCTGGCTGACGTCGACGCGTTGCTGCGGGCAATTCCGTAGTGACGCTCAAACTGACAATCCCCGACCTGGGTGATTTCGACGAGGTCGAAGTCATTGAGGTGCTCGTTGCGCCCGGCGACAAGGTGGAAGTTGAAGACCCGCTCGTGACACTCGAAACCGACAAGGCCTCGATGGACATCCCGGCCGAGCATGCGGGCAGCATCGTATCGGTTGAACTCAAGGTCGGCGACCGGGTGTCTTCAGGTGACACCGTCGCTGTCATCGAGGCCGATGAGGCCGGCGAGGACGAATTCGTACAAACCCAGGTGATGACCCCGGTCGAGATCGCGGCAGCGACGACGGCGGAAGCTGTCGCCGCCAGTGCGCCCGTCGGTGATGCTACGCATAAGGCCCAGCTGGTCGTCATCGGTGCTGGCCCGGGCGGCTATACCGCCGCGTTCCGGGCAGCCGATCTCGGGCTCGACGTAATACTCATCGAGCGTTCGCCGGTTCTTGGCGGAGTGTGCCTCAATGTCGGCTGTATTCCGTCGAAAGCATTGCTGCATGCGGCAAAGGTAATCGATGACGCCGAGGCCATGGCCGAGCACGGCGTGACCTTCGGTAAGCCCGTCATCGACGCGGAGAGACTGCGCGACTGGAAGAACGAAGTCATCGGCAAGCTCACAGGCGGACTTTCGACGATGGCGAAGCAACGCAAGGTACGCGTGTTGCAGGCAACGGCGAAGTTCGAGTCCGCCAATCGCCTGCGCCTCGATAATGACGAAACCGTGGATTTCGAAAAGTGCATCATCGCGGCCGGATCGGAGCCAATGATGTTGCCCGGACTGCCTGACGACCCGCGCATCATCGATTCAACGGGGGCGCTCGAGCTGGCGCCGCTGCCGAAGCGCATGCTCGTTGTCGGCGGCGGCATTATCGGACTCGAGATGGCCTGCGTTTACAGCGCGCTGGGTACCGACGTCAGTGTCGTGGAACTGACCGACTCCCTGATGCCCGGCACGGACCCCGACCTGCTGCGGCCATTCATGAAAGTGATACGCAAGCGCTACGAGTCGATCCTGGTCTCGACCAGGGTGACGGGCATGCGGGCGACGGTCCCGGGCATCGAAGTCAGCTTCGAGGGCGACAAGGCACCGTCGGTCGGCGTCTACGACCGCGTCCTGGTCGCGATTGGCCGGACGGCGAACGGCAACACACTCGAGGCCGAAAATGCCGGCGTACGCGTCGACCAACGCGGCCTCATCGAGGTCGACAAGCAGATGCGCAGCAACGTGCCGCACATATTCGCGATCGGCGACCTGGCTGGCGGTCCCATGCTCGCGCATAAAGCCACGCACGAAGCAAAGGTCGCCGCCGAGGTGGCAGCCGGAGAAAAAAGCTATTTCGACGCGCGCACGATCCCGTCAGTTGCGTACACGGATCCCGAAGTCGCCTGGGTTGGTCTTACTGAGCTCGAGGCCAAGGCAGAGGGTATCGACTACGAGAAGGCCCAGTTTCCCTGGGCGGCCAGCGGTCGTGCCCTGTCACTCGGTCGCAGCGAGGGCTTTACCAAACTGTTGTTCGACAAGAAGACCCAGCGACTGCTGGGCGGCGCCATCGTCGGGCCCGGCGCGGGTGACCTGATTGCCGAGATCGGCCTCGCCGTCGAAATGGGTGCCGACGCCGCAGACATCAGCCTGACCATTCATCCACACCCGACGCTCTCCGAGACCGTTGCATTCGCCGCCGAGGCCTTCGAGGGCACGCTGACCGATCTCTACATGCCGAAGAAGCGTTAGTCCGCGTCGCGGGCTTTGCTGATCAGGGCTTGCGCTGCCACCGTGACGTTGCTGGGCTCGTGCTCGAGGCTCAGCACCGACTCCGCCATGCCGATTGCGCGACTGTTATCCCCGACGAACAGGTAGGCATTGGCGAGTAGCAGACGACTCGCCTGGTCGAAGGGTGCCTCGTCGGCGGCGGCTTCGAGGTAATCGATCGCCTCGTAGATATCCTTGTCCATGGCGAGATAGGCGAAGCCCATCAGCGAATTCAGCTCGGGTGTGGCTTCCTTGATCGTCAGCGCGCTCTCGAGCGCCTCAACGAGTCGCATCGCGTATCGCTTGCGCGTCTTGAAGTCGGCAGTTACCGAAACGCGCTGAGCCCAGTACTGCGCATAGTCCATCCAGATGTCGAAGTCCCAGGCCATCAGGTAGATCGCCTCGTCGAAATGCGATCTCGCACCTTCAATGTCGCCGCGAATGCCGCGGATTCGGCCGAGTCCGGTTTCGCCGTGCGCCCTGAATTCCGGGTCCGACAGTACTGCGTTGAACCAGGCCTCGGCGCCATCGAGATTGCGGAATCGCAGTGCCATTCGGGCAAGCGCCAGGCGAACTTCAGCCACTGACAACGGGCGCGCCCGCGGTGCGAAACCGGGCAGGGCGGTATCGGCCGGGATCTCCCTGCTGGCGAATGAGCCGTCGACGAAATACTTGAGCAAGGTCGGCTCGAGTTCGGCAATGTCCTGGTCGAACGCCTGTTCGAACGCGTCACTGCGGTTCACACCTTGCCCGATGAGTACGCTGTACTTCCTGGTGCTGGCAGGCAGTTTCAATTCGGCGTCGGGCTGACTCGAGAGATAGTGCACGAGTAGCCAGGACTGTCCGTAGAAGAGATCGCTCTGTTCCTCATCGAGCGTCGACAGATCGGTCAGCTCCAGCACCGTCCCGAGCGGCAGCCACGATCCGAACCTGAGACTCGCCAGTCGCCGCTCGACAGGCAGGCCGACCTCCAGCACATTGTCCCGGAGACGCGAAGTCGAAAGGTATTCGGCACGACCTTCTTCATACCAGCGCGGGTACCGGATCCTGTCCGATTGAAACGACAGGAAATGCACGTACTCGTGCAACATGACCTCCGCGCCACGCGCATCGTTGCTGTCCTCAACGAGGATCGCGTTCTCGCGGAGGTCGGAAATGAAATACCCCATCGAATTGGCCGGGGCGCCGATGGCGGCGTAATCATCGTGATCGTCGACGATCAGGATGACGGTCGGGATCTTCGAGTCATAGGTCGACGTGTTGTCGGTAGTGCCGAAGGTCGAGTGCATCACTTCGAGATGACGCAACAATTTCGCAGTACGTTTCTCGCCAAGCACGCTGTGGACGCGGAAATTATCGGACGTCATGAGAATCCAGTCACGATCGTCGAGAAGCTCGCCGAGCGCCACGTTGCCTGCGACCATCCAGACGCACATGGCGATCACGAAATGCCTGGTCGCGGCGCTCATGTCGCCTTTTGCTCGACAAAGTAGAGCGCAACCCCGACCGCAAGCAGAATGCTGATTGCAATCCATGACTCCGCTGTCGACTGGATCAGCAGCCATAGGCAGATCAATAGCCCCACGAAAGGTATCGCGTAGCCGCCCCGGAGACGATACGCCTGTTTCCTGGTCTCTTCGTCAGCGTTGCGACGGATCGCCGGCAGCGAACCAATACAAACCACGTAGGCCAGCAACCTGGCGACAGAGCTGGCAACAGCCAGCTTCACGAATGAACCGGTTAACGCCAGGAACAGCGCGAGGGCGCCGACGATGAGGATGCAACGGTCTGGCGTCGCGTAACGCGGATGAATATGGCCGAACCATTGCGGCAACAGCCGGTTTTCGGCGAGCGAGAAGAGCAGCCTCGGTACCGCAATGATGTTGCCCGCGAGATTGCCGCCGATCGAGAATACGGCCGCTAATGTGATTGCCAGCGCACCTGCCGAACCTGCGAGCGTGCGGCCGACATCGACGAGCGTGGCTGACGCATGCTGCTCGGAGGGAATTACGGACACGAACACGAGCACGATAAAGAAGTACAGTAAGCCTGTGCCTATCACCGTACCGACGAGCGCTTTGGGTAAGGTCTTTCGCGGCTGCGACGTCTCACCTGCGGTGACGGCCAGGGTTTCGAAACCGATGTATGCGTAAACCAGCAATAAGGTGGTACCGCCAAGGTCGTCGACAACGGATTCGGCGTTCGGCAGCAATGTCGTGCCCGTGACGTACTGCAATCCCAATAGCACCATGATGACGAGCGGCGCTACCTTCAGGACTGTAAATACGCCCATGGTCCTTACGCCATCGCGGACCCCGTGCAGGTTCGCCCACGTGAGTCCAATCGTAACTACAGTGATAATGCTGCCACGTGCGAGGTCGGTGGAAAGCACCTCCGACATCGTGCCCAGGTAGGTCGCCATGACGTTGGAGTTGGCTGCAAAGGAAGCGGTACGCGAGAGGAAAATAACCCAGCCGGTACTGAAACCAACCAGTGGACC
>Ga0209567_10000675_pt1 | contig 18584 bp, 12 predicted proteins | sample COG_12_FD_184756 | JGI IMG/M metagenome (GOLD analysis project Ga0209567, IMG submission 184756) | Pelagic marine sediment microbial communities from the LTER site Helgoland, North Sea, for post-phytoplankton bloom and carbon turnover... | ecosystem: Environmental > Aquatic > Marine > Neritic...
ATCATCGCCCGGAGCTTTCCGTTCACCTGCACCGGGATCTCGACCGTGTCCGTAGCGAGCTTCGCCGGATCGAAGCTCGGCCAGGAGGCGTGATCAAACAGGCTGGGATCACCCCCGAGCTTCTCCCACAACTCTTCCGCCAGATGCGGCGCGATGGGGCCGAGCATGACCACCAGCGGCCTGATTTCGTCCAGGGTGGGGACCCTGCCACCGGCCCGAAGCGTGTTCAGGAGCTCCATCTGCGCTGCGATCGCCGTGTTGAACGACAGGTCCGCGAAGTCGCCGGTGGCCTGGCTGATCGTCTGGTGAACGGCACGTTCGACGGCCGGATCCGGGAACCCCGTCGCCCCCTCCTGCACCGCGGCCTCCACCGCGTCGGAAACGCGTGACAGAAAGCGCTGCGGCCCCACGATCCCGCTGTCCCTGAAGTCCCCGCCCTCCTGGTACGGCCCCAGGAACATCAGGTACGTGCGGAACGTGTCGGCCCCGTACCGGTCGATATAGTCGTCCGGGTTGACCACGTTGCCCTTGGTCTTGGACATCTTGGCGCCCTCGCGGATGATCAGCCCGTGCTTCCGGAAGCGCAGGTAGGGCTCCTCGAACGGAATGTGCCCGAGGTCGTGCAGCGCCATCGTGATGAACCTCGAGTACAGCAGGTGCAGGACGGCATGTTCCTCCCCGCCGATGTACATGTCCACCGGCAGCCATCGATCCGTGCGCGGCGGATCGATGGGACGATCGTCGAAGTCCGTGCTCGGATACCGCAAGAAGTACCACGAACTGTCCAGAAACGTGTCTGACACGTCCGTCTCCCGCCGCGCCGAACCGCCGCACGACGGACACGTGGTCCGGTAGAACGACTCGTCCTTGGCGAGCGGGGCGATCCCGTCATCTCCTGGCTTGAAGTTCTCCAGGTGCGGCAGCACGACCGGGAGGTCTTCGACCGGCACCGGGACGGTCCCGCATTCGTCGCAGTACAGGATCGGGATGGGTGGGCCCCAGTAGCGCTGACGCGAGATGCACCAGTCATGCAGGCGGTAGTTCACCTTGGGTTCGGCGAGGCCTCGCTCTCCCAACCATTCGACGATCCGCACCGAGCCTTCCGACGCCAGGAGCCCGCTGAACTCACCTGAGTTGATCAGGCGCTCGTCTTCGGAATGCTCCACGAAGGCCTCGTCCCCGAGATCCAACTCCACGGACGACGGGTCAGCCACACTGACGAAGACCTCAGCCGGAGTCACCACCGGCAGGATATCCAGGCCGAACTGGCGGGCGAACTCGAAGTCGCGCTGATCGTGCCCGGGGACAGCCATGATCGCGCCCGTGCCATACTCCATCAGGACGTAGTCGGCGATCCACACCGGAATATTCTCCCCGGTCGCCGGATTCACGGCGTAACCGCCCGTGAACACGCCCGTCTTCGTCCGGTCGTCGGCCTTCCGGCGTTCCACCAGGTCGATGGCCGCGGCCGCCGACCGATAGGCCTCGACCGCCGGGCGCTGACCCGCGGCGGTGAGCTTCTCGACGAGCGGGTGCTCAGGCGCGAGCACCATGAACGTGGCCCCGAAGATCGTGTCCGGTCGGGTCGTGAACACCTCCAGCTTGTCGTCGCCGCCAGCCTGGAGAAAGCGGAGGAGGGTTCCCTCCGAGCGTCCGATCCAGTTCCGCTGCGCCGTGAGCGTGGACGGGGACCAGTCGATCCAGTCAAGGTTCGCGAGAAGGCGTTCCACGTACTCCGTGATCCGGAAGAACCACTGGCTGAGGAGGCGCTGCCCGACCTCGGTACCGCAGCGCTCGCAGCGACCGCCCTCCACCTGTTCGTTGGCCAGGACGGTCTTGCACGAGGGGCACCAGTTGACGGGGGCTTCCTTCTTGACCGCCAGGCCCGCGTCGTACAGCTGCAGGAAGATCCACTGGGTCCAGCGGTAGTAGTCGGGATCCGTCGTATCGACCGTGTGTGACCAGTCGTACATGATCCCGGAGCGCTCCAGTTGACGGGTGAAGTTCTGGATGCTCCGGGGGATCAGGTCCATCGGGTGGACGTTGACCTTGAGTGCGTAGTTCTCGGAGTGGATGCCGAACGCGTCGAACCCGATCGGCTCGAAGACGTCCTTACCTTGCAGACGCTGGAAACGGGCGTGGAAATCGGCGCCCGTGAAAGCGTACAGGTTCCCGACGTGCAGCCCCTCGGCCGAGGGATATGGGAACATCATCAGGTTGAAGAACGGATTCGGAGCCCCATCCATGTCGGGCTCGTTGATTTCGCGGGCTGCCCAGAAGGCCCGCCACTTCTTTTCCACCGTCGTCGGATCGTACATATCTCACTGCCGGCGCTATCCGGCCTGTCGAATCTACGAGGGCTACCGCGCGTTCCGGATTAGAGGCCGGCGGCGTTAGAAAGCCAAGCGGGGGATTATGGGACGGCCCTCTCCCGGTCACAAGTTGGAGAGATCCGCGGCTGCGTCTTGCTCCAACCCGACCTCGTCCCTAGCGTAGGCTCACATATGAAACAAACGATCGAATTCGACGGTTGGCTCAGCCCCGACGTGGCCCTCGTGCTGCTCGAATCGCTGCGTGACGTGGACACGCCTCCAGAGGTTCTCGAAGACGAGGCCTTCCACATCTCCCTGCCGCGGCGCCTGGGGCTGAGTGACGTCATCGACGGGCAGATGCGGCGCTACGCCGACATGAGCAAACGGCGGCGCCAGCTGGAGGCCAGCGAGTTCCTGGACCTGCTTCGGCTCATCGCCCGCCGGCCGGACGCGCGCATGGTCTTCGAAGCTGCCGGGGATCGACTCGGCTCGGAGTATGTCGCACGGACCCCGCGCGCCGCGGGCCTCGCTCGCCGCCTGGCGCCAGCCCGTTTCCGCCGTCGCTCTCTGCTCCGACACCTTCGCCGGGTCGCGGAATCCCTGAGTCCCGGTAGCGCCATCCGGTCGGATCGGGGAGATCCGTCCATATCCGTGGCCCGCTGTCTGCCCGCCGTCGCGGATGACTCGGGGTCCGCGTGCGGGATTATCACCGCGGCTTTCACCGCGTGCGCCCACGGCCTGGGAGAGTCGACCCCGGTGAGCCACCCGCATTGCGAGAGCCGTGGGGACGATACGTGTCTGTGGGAGGTCACTCCCCTGGAGCACTAGTCGGGCGGCGTCTCGAGACCGTCGGACTCCGGCTCATCCTTTTCCCAGGGCTCCACGTGCACGACAGCGCCTGAGAAGCCCGCTTCCTCCACCAGTCTTCGCTCAACCGCATCCGCTACCTGGTGCCCGGCTGCGACCGTCCGGTCGCCGTCGACCTCGATCGTGACTTCCACGAACGCCGCCCCTTCGAGGTCTCCCCGACTCCTGGCATCGGTGACATCGCGCACTCCGGGTACATGCGAAACGAAGTCTTGGATTCGCGCCGCGTCGATCGCCGCCCGGTCTACCAGGGAGGGGATGGCATCGCGCAAAATCTGCCAGCCGCTGTGCGCTATGAGGAAGGCCACGACGACGCCGAGCCATGCGTCGGCCGCGACCCAGCCGCGGCTCACCAGGACCAGGCCTCCGAGAACCGCCGCCGTGACGAGCACGTCCGCGCCCGTGTGGCGCGCATCGGCCTTCAGAAGCACGCTGTGAAGTCGCTTCCCGGCCTGATTCTCGGTCCACGCAACCGCAACGTTGACGACCATGGTCAGCGCGAGCACGGCAAACACCAGGGGATCGAGACGGGGCGGAGCCGGTTCACCGAGCAGTCGGCCGATCGCGGCGCTCACCAACTCGAAGCAGGTGATGGACAGAAAGGCGACGACGGCCAGGGCACCGAGCACCTCGAACTTGGCGTGGCCGTATGGGTGTTCTTCGTCCGGCGGGGCGGATGCGGCCTTCACCGCAGCAAGTCCGACCACGTTGTTGAGCGCGTCCACCCCGGAGTGGGCCGCGTCTCCCAGGACAGCGAGCGAACCCGAGCGCACGCCGATCCAGACCTTGGCGACGATTACCGCAAGATTCGCAAACAGAACCGCCCACAGGACCCGCCGTACCGCGGCGTGTCGATCCGGCTTCACCTCCGGGACCAGCGCCCGGTGCCGGGCCTTCGACCGCTTCCCCTCCGTCGGGAGCCCCCCAACTGATCGAGGAGGACACGATAGGGGGCCTTCCGCTCGGCGTGCGCCCCAGTGTCCTCGTAGCGATCGTACCGGCCCGGATAGCCGAGGCCGATCCACACGCCGATCGCCAGCGCCAGCACGCTCGCGACGATCAGTAGTATGAGAAAGGTCCGGTCGTTCATTCGTTCGTCTCCGGGTTCCGTTTCGTCGCTCCTCGCGGTGTTGAATCTCGCCTCCCGCTGACCTGACGCAAGCTGTCGCCGGTTGTATAGGAGACTGCCCGCACTCTGCTTGCACATTTGCCCAGGGGGAGCCAGCTTTTGTGGCAGCGTTGGCCCTTCGCGCCGACGTTGTACCGGACCGGGCAATTTCAACTTCAGGAGAGGTCACCGTGGGCGACTCCGACTTCCGTCGCGGCTCCTTCCGTCGGACCGTGAGAGGCAGCCTCGCTGTGCTCGGCCTTGCCGTTTTCGCGGGCGGATGCGTAGACGAAGACACCGTGTACAACGACCGGCCGTTCGGCGACGACCCGCCGGCCTCGGCAGGCGGCATGCTGGGCTATGTCCAGGGACAGGCGGGAGAGCCAACGTGCGCCCAGTGTCACGCCACGCCGGGCGCCAACTGGACCACGACGGCGCACGCCGGTGCCTGGGAAACCCTGCAGGACAGCGGGCACGCGCAGGAATTCTGCGAGGCCTGTCACACGGTCAGCCAGTTCGGCAACGCGGCGACCACCCCGGCCGGGTGGACTGCGACCGGAGACTCCCGGTACGTGGATGTCCAGTGCGAGTCGTGTCATGGCGAAGGCTCGACGCACGTGGCCGATCCCGAAGCTTCCCAGCCATTGCCCTCGCTCGCCGTCGGCGAGGACCTGACCAACGGTTGCGGCGAGTGCCACAACGGCACCCACCACCCGTTCGTCGAGCAGTGGGAGCTGTCGAAGCACTCCGAGGTCGTCGGATTCGCGGCCAGCCGTCTCGAGTGCGCCAGCTGCCATCGCGGCCAGGGCACCCTGCTCGCGTGGGGAGTCCGCTCCGACTACGTGGAAAGGGACAGCGAAGAGCCGCTGGCCGTGGTGTGCGGTGTTTGTCACTCGATGCACGACAACACCTTCGAAGGCCAGCTCAGGTTCCCGGTCCGGACTCCCGATGTCACGCTTCACCTGTGCGCCCGTTGCCATGACCGACGCTCGGTCGCCGATCCCAACGACAGTCACGGTCTGGAGCCGCACGCCCCCGAGACGAGTCACCTGGTCGGCGAGTCCGGCTGGATCCCGCCGGGGTCGAGCCTGGCTTACGGTTCGATCGTCATGACGCATGGCTCGACAAGCAACGAGAAGCTGTGCGCGACGTGCCACGTGGCCATGTACACGGTCACGGATGAAGCCACGGGTGAATTCGAATTCCAGGCGGTAGGACACACCTTCGACGCCATTCCCTGCGTGGATGAGAATGGGATTCCGAACGGAGAGGGGGACTGTCCGGTCTCCACCGCCGCTCGTTCGTTCGAAGGCTGTGTGGACTCCGGTTGCCATTCCAACGGGGACGGCGCAGCGGCGCTCCTGAACAACAGGGCGGACAACATCCGCGCCGATGCCGATGACCTCCTCGCTCTGCTCACGCTGGTGGACCCCAATCTCGACGAGCCGGGCGGCGAGATCGACGCCACGGTCTCGACGTTCACAATCGCCGAGGGCGGCTTCTTCAACTACAGCCTGGCGATTCACGGAGGAGATGTGTACGGGTCCACGACCCACAACCCGCCGTGGCTCAGGGCCCTGTTGGACGCGAGCATCGTCGCCGTCGAGGACGAGTACGGGGTGAGCGTTCCGTAGGCTCAGACGCCCTGCTGCAGGCCGACCGGGCGGATCGATCGCCGGGTCTCTTCGTTCAGGGAGAGGCCGTCTCCGCCCTCTTCCGCCGTTCTTCCAGCCTCCGGCGGTCAGCCGGCCGGCTTGTGGCACATCGCGCAGGTGTCCGCTGCCCGACCTTCGTGGCTTGCCGGTGCTGCCGGCATGCCCTCCATGGCTCCAGAATGACACATCGAGCAATTGTCCTTGCCTTCGAGGTCATGCGGAATCGCACCGGCCGCCGACGTCTGCATTTCAGAGTCCGCCGCGTGGCAGAGGGCACAAGCCTCCACCGCACGACCCTCGTGGTCCGCCGGTTGCCCCGGAATCCCCTCCATCGCACCGGAGTGGCACATGGTGCAGTTTTCCTGGCCCGCCAGGTCGTGCGTCATGACCGGCGGCTTCGCATCCTGCGCAAAGGCCGATCCGGCGACGATGAACAGCATCGCGGCGGCGGAAATGACAACTCTTCGAATCATTCTTCGCTCTCCTTGCGAATGGTATCGCGCCGGGGCGCGCTCTGACGCGCGAAGCCTCATGCCGGCGTTCGACCGAAGTGGCCGTAAAATTAGGAGATCCACTCCTTCTGCGCGAGTACGTCCCCCGCCCCGCCAAGTTCCATGATCGGTTCTGGCATCGAGTCTCCGGCAGATGTAGCTTCTGCAGTGCTTGCAGGGACCGCCGGGGAACACCTGCTAATCTCCGATCGAAGGCGATTCAACTCACGAGGGTGCGAGCACATGTCTCCAGAACACCCGGACCCGGGTCGCAAACGCGACTTCGGCACCTTCCTGTTGAACTCCGTGCTCGGCGTAGTGTTCCTGATCGCGCTGGCGATCGCGGTGATATATACGGTCCCGCCGGAGCACCTGATCATTCCCCAGCACGAGGTCGCCGTCCGCGTGGCGCGCGTCGGAGACTTCACGGTCGGTAGCAGCCGCATGGAGACCTGGGGAGAACAGGCCATCCTGGTGGTACGGAATGGCGAAAACCAGTTTTCCGCACTCGAGGGGGAATCACCCGTTGACGGGTGCCTGCTTCAATGGGACGCCGAATCCATGCGTGTCAGTTCGCCGTGCGGGCACCAGCTGTACAATCTCCGCGGCCAGGCGGTCGAGGGCCTTACGACCGAGCCGCTTCAGCGCTACGACGTCTTCGTGAGAGACGGCGTGGTGTACGTAACGCGGGACTGAGGCAAGGGCATGACAGAGAGACGGGTGCGCACCTGGCTCAAGCAAATCGGGGCGGACATCAGGGAGAGCACGGACGCGAGCCTGCTGGCCGCCCTCCGACTCGTCGGCCTCCTGTATGGACGAATCGACCGCAACCTGCCGATCGACGAGGCACTCCGCAGGGCCTGGAGCCGGCGTCTACCCTCGCACGTGGGTTGGAAACATGCGTTCGGCGGTATCGCGTACCTGCTGTTCATGGTCCTCATCGCCTCCGGCGTATTGCTCTCCTTCTACTATCGTCCGTCGGTGGACGAGGCCTACCACAGCATCCAGTACATCGCGACAGAGGTGCCCTTCGGATGGTTGCTGCGCGATCTGCACGTTTGGTCGGCCAATCTGATCGTGCTGGCCCTCATGGCGCATATGGCACGCGTGTTCTTCGCCGGTGCGTACAAGCCGCCGAGGGAGACGAGCTGGCTGGTGGGCGTCCTGCTCCTGTTCGGCGTGCTGGCCTTCGGGGCGACCGGGTACCTCCTCCCGTGGGACCAGTGGGCCTATTGGACCACTACCGAGGTGATGGATGTCGCGCGCTCGGCACCACTGATCGGGGGAGCGGCGGCCAGCTTCCTGACGGGCGACGTGTTCGTGTCCGGCGCGACGCTCAGCCGCTTCTTCGCGCTGCACGTGATCGTGCTGCCCTGGATCGTGTTCGGGCTCCTGGTGCTGCACTTCGTGGTGGTCCGCAAGCATGGAGCGGCGCCGCCGGCAGGTTTCCAGGAACGGGCAGGAGGGGGCGTTCCGTTCTTCCCCAACCATCTCTTACGTATCGTGATCGCGAGCGCCCTGGTGCTGGCCACAGCGATTTCGCTCGCCGCGCTCTTCCCAAGACCCGTCGGAGACCCCGCGACTCCGTTCGAAGTTCCGGGAGAACTGGTGTCCACGTGGATCGTGGTCGACGTGTCGCTCGGGTTGATCCGTCACCTGGGGGTGTGGGGTTTCATCGGCTTCTCGGCCCTCGGCATGTTGCTCGTGCTGCTCCCTCTGGTCGACCGCGGCAGTGCGGTTCGATTCCGCAGGCGTCCCGTTGCTGCGGCGATCGGGCTGGCTTTCTTCCTCGGCTTCCTGGTCTTCTGGGCACTCGGAAGCCGGGTCGACTCGGTGACACCAAGTGCCGGAGTCGAGACCCGCATTCTCGAGGAGAGGGCCGTGCCGTTGCCGGCAACGTCGCCAGCGAGCGACCTATCTGAGGTTGAGGCGACGGCGGCCGAAGCCGTCGAGGAGGGACCTGGAGAATGAAAGTGGCGCTCAAGGGGGCCGGTTTCTTCTTCGTCGCGGCGGGCGTCTTTGCGGCCGCAGGCCTGGGTCGCGCTCCTGCGTCACGGCCGTCGGCCAGCGCTCCCGCCTCTAATGGCGAGGCCAGCCGGCAGGAGACCAGTGAGATCGACCCGCGGTACGGCTGCCTGGTGTGTCACGCGGACAAGCGAAGAGCGTACCTGCTCGGCGTGCACTCGGACAGAAACGTCCGGTGCCACGATTGTCACGGTGGAGACCCGGACTCTTTCGAGCTTCCGGGCGCGCACGGCGGAGACTTTCGCGGACTGCTGGACAAACTCGCCACGGTCGAGGTATGCGCCAGCTGCCATGCTGATCCTGACGTGATGCGCCAGTACGGTCTTCCCGCCGATCAGATTGCCGAGCTGCGCACCAGCCGGCACGGGCATCTCCTCCTGGAACAGGGCAACACTGACGCCCCCACATGTTCCGAATGCCACGATCCGCATACCACGCTACGGGCGGACGACGCGCGCAGCAGCGCGTATCCCCTCAATATTCCGGCCCTGTGCGCTGTGTGTCACGAGGACGAAGCCTTGATGGAGCCGTACGGCCTTCCCACGGATCAGGTCCGCAGCCACCGGAGGAGCGCTCACGGCGTGGCCCTTTTCGAGGATCTGAACTTTGCCGCTCCGAGCTGCATCGGCTGCCACGGGTCTCACGCGGCGCTTCCCCCGAACGTGAGCGAGATTTCGAACGTTTGCGGTCGCTGTCATGTCGGAACGAGAAAGGCCCTGGATGAGGGCCCGCACGGTAGGGCCACAGCCGAGGGGACCCTTCCCGGCTGCACGGCATGCCACAGCAGTCACGACACCGAACGAATCCCGCCGGAATTGGTAGCGACGACGTGCACCGGCTGCCACGCTGCGGATAGCGCCGCCGCAGCTCTGGGAGCGGCTATCGAGGGGATACTCGTAGGCGCCGGCCGGGAGCTGGACTCCGCGGCGGAGGCGATTGACGAGCTGGTACGGGCGGGGCACGAGGTCAGTGACACGCGGTTCCGTTATCGGACGGCTCTCACCCAGTACCGGCAGCTGGAGTCAGCGCAGCATGGTTTGGATCTCGAGCGGCTCGAGGACATGGAGCGCCTCGTTGGCTCGATCTCGCGTGACATCGTGGCGCAGGCCGAAGTGAGCGCCGAGGAGCGCTGGGAGCACAAGCTCTTCCTGATCCCGGTATGGTTTCTTGCGCTCGCGACCATCTCGTTGGCCGGCTCCAAGCTGTGGCGTCTGCGGAACGCGGGACCGGATCCGGATTCGGGCCAGGTGATCGGATGACCCGCCACGATCCCGACAGGCGAAGGCGGTGGCTCCGAATCGCCGGCCAGGGGACCATCCTTCTCGTCTTGCTGGCTGGTCTCGGAACCGTGGGGTTCATCGAATATGCGGCGCAGCCCAGCTTCTGCACCAACTGCCACAACATGCAACCGTACTACGATTCCTGGACCACCTCCACGCACCAGGATGTGCCCTGCATAAAGTGCCACTACGCCCCGGGAATCAAGGCTGAGGCGATGGGGAAGGTGCAGGCGGCCAACCAGGTCGTGAAGTACGTCACGGGCACATACGGCACGAAGCCGTGGGCCGAGATCGAGGACGCGGCCTGCTTGCGGTCCGGGTGCCACTCGACGCGGAAGATCGAGGGTGAACTCGATTTTCTCGGTGTCAGCTTCGACCATCGGCATCACCTCACGGCGCTGCGTCGCGGCAAGCAGCTGAGATGCACGAGCTGCCACTCGCAGATCGTCCAGGGAGATCACGTCGCGGTCACGAAGAGCACGTGCTTCCTGTGCCACTTCCAGGGACGGCCGGAAGGTGAACCCGTTGCCGGGTGCACGGGCTGCCACGTGAATCCGCCGCTCACCACCACCTCGGCGGGCGTGATCGATCATCCGCAGTACGTGCGTGACCTGGTCTCCTGCATCTCGTGCCACGACCGCGTGACTTCGGGCGACGGGGCGGCCGAACAGGACCGGTGTTTCGGGTGCCACAACGAACCGGAGAGGATCTCCCAGTTCGAGGATGCGACCATGGTGCACGAGGTGCACCTTGGCGAGCACAACGTGGAGTGTCAGCTGTGTCACCGGCCGATCACGCACGAGGTGGTCTCACACGCCGACGCGACTGAGCTGGACTGCGCGGGCTGTCACCAGGGTACGCACGCGGCGCAGCGCGACCTGTACACGGGCACCGGGGGACATGGCGCAGAAGACGATCCGAGTGTCATGTACCAGGCCCGGGTCTCGTGCGGAAGCTGCCACGGACTTCCCCGCGAGATAGCCGGTCACGAACAGGTTCAGGCGGCGGGTGAAGCGACCTGTCTGGCGTGCCACGGTACCGGCTACGTCAACATCCTGCCATCATGGCAAGCGGAGATGGACGGCAAGCTGAGTCGCGTGTCGGCGATCGTGCGAGCGGCCGCCTCGGCGCCACGAACCGGCTCCACCGCGCAGCAAGCCACGGCCGACAGCTTGCTGGCCCTTGCGACCGACAACGTCGAACTCGTCTCGGTCGGACAGAGCGCACACAACATCGGGTATGCGGACGCCCTTCTGCGCGCGGCCGTGGGTTACGTGGATCGCGCGGCCCGAAGCGGCGGTCTCAATTACCGTCCCCCCGCGGTGAGCCTCGGCGCACCGGTGGCGGAGAACGCGTGCCTGGGCTGCCACCTGGGCGTGGATCGCCAGGAAGGCATGTGGGAGGGCGCGCGGTTCTCGCATCAGCCGCACGTGGGAGAGGCTGACCTTCCGTGCTCCGCGTGCCATACAGGAGTGGAGGAGCACGGCGGCATCGCCCTGGCTTCCCGGGCGGCGTGCTCCGACTGCCATCACAGCGGGGCCATCACGTGCGAAACGTGCCACGCCGGCGGCGCCAAGGCTCCGTCCGGGACGATCTCCACGGCAACGGGAGATTTTCCTCACCCCACTCACGTGGCGCTCGGTTTCCCGTGTGCGACTTGCCATGGCGACAGCCCGGGCACGCCAAGTGCGGATGTCTGTGAGAACTGCCATGGAGCCCACCACCAGCCGGAGGCCACGTGCCTGAGCTGCCACCGGGAAGGCGTCCTTCAGATCCACCCCGTCGTGGCCCACCAGGGGTGCACCGTCTGCCACGGGGATGCGATCGAGGGGGTCAACGCCTGGTCCCGCAGCGTGTGCACGGTGTGTCATGCCGACCGGGTGGACCACAATGCTCCGGTGGCATGCGAAATGTGCCATGAGGTCCCGGCGCTGGGACAATAGGCCTTTCCCGGAACGAGGCTGTGAGACCGGTGTTTGCTGAGCATTCTGCGCCCGGCGGCCATTGTTTTCCGTAACTGCTACTGGCACAACTACTTCACGTCTCTCACATCTCCGTGCTGGCGGCTCGAAGACGGGCTGCCGGCAGGCCGCCTTCGCGGCACGAATGGTGCTACACTTCCCCCGCCGGAGCCCCCTCGCTCCACCGTAAACGGAAGCGACGAGACATGCTGAGCTATCGGCCCTATCCGGCACTTATGCTGGCGGCCCTGTTTGGCGTAGCGATATTTGCCACTGGTCTAACCGCCCAAGAGAACAGCCTCTGTCTCGCCTGCCACGGAGACACGGCCAACTTCGCCGGGCGTGCCGATTCCGCCAGCCTCGTGGTGACGCAGGAAGAATTCGCCGGCTCCGTACACGGTAGCTTCGGGATGTCCTGTGTCACCTGTCACCAGGGCTTCGAGTATCCGCATCCCGACGAATACGAACCGGTCCGGTGCGGCGGCTGCCACGGTGGAGAAGGCCGGGAATACGTCGAGAGCGTGCACGGGTACGCGGCGGAGCGCGGTAACCCGCGGGCGCCTACATGCGCCGGTTGCCACGGGGCGCACGACATACGACGAAGCACGGACCCTGAGTCGCATACGTACCACGCGCGGGTCGCGGAAACGTGCACTGAATGTCACAGCACGGGCGGCCTGCTGACGGACGAGTACCTCAAACTCCCAGCGCCGGCCCTGCAGTACGCTCGCTCGGTACACGGCCGGGCAAACGGGGAGGGGTCTCCGGAGGCCGCCACGTGCACGAACTGCCACGGCGTCCACGATCTCAGGGGCCACTCCGACCCCCAGTCCAAGATCAACCGGCGGAACGTGTCGGCGACGTGCGGCGCTTGTCACGGAGACGTCACGGAAATCTACGACCGCTCGATTCACGGAAGGGCCGTCGCGGCGGGCGTCAGCGACAGCCCCACGTGCACGGACTGCCACGGGGAGCACCTGATCCTTCACCCCGACGACCCGGACGCCGGGACGCACTCCGGCCAACTGGCGAACCAGCTCTGCAGCGATTGCCACAACGACCCCAAGATAGTCGCCAAGTACGGCCTGCAAGAGGAGGTCGTCCTCTCCTACAGCGACAGCTACCACGGGTGGGCCACGCGCCGGGCGAGCCAGACCTCGGCCACCTGCGTCAGCTGCCACACCACGCATTTCGTACTTCCGGCCGCCGACCCGGAATCGTCGGTCGCGGAGGGCAACGTGGTGGCGACGTGCCAGCAGTGTCACGAGCGGGCGGACGAGGCTTTCGCGCGCTCGTACGACCACCGGGCTGCCTCGATCGCCACGAACAAGGGCCGGCGGATCGTTCGATCCATATACATCGCGTTGATCGTCGTTGTCATCGGCGGCATGGCGATCCACAACGCGATCATCTTCAACTACTACATGGTCGAGAAGCGCCGAGCGGACGCCCGGGAGAGAGGCTTCCTCCGCTTCGACCGGGTCCAGATCGCGCAGCACGCCATGCTGGCCTCGTCCTTCATCCTGCTGGTCATCACGGGCTTCGCTCTCCGATACCCGGAAGCGGGCTGGGCGCGAGTGATGGGACTCTCGTATCTGGCGGAACCCGTACGGTCGACCCTGCACCGCGCTCTGGGCGTCGGGCTGATTCTCTTCGGGATCGTTCACGTCCTGTACATTCTGTTCCGGAGACGCGGCAGAGACGAGTTCCACGCGATGACGCCGAACATCACGGACGCGAAGGACTTCGTCGACAACATGCGCTTCTACACCTGGCGCTCCCCGCACCGGGCCCGATTCGGACGATACGATTACACCCAGAAGGCGGAGTACTGGGCGCTGGTTTGGGGCACAGTTCTCATGGCGCTCACCGGTGTGGTCCTGTGGTTCCCCGCCTGGGCCACTGGCGTGTTCCCGACCTGGATCGTGTCTATCTCCGAGACCATCCACTTCTATGAGGCATGGCTGGCGACGCTGGCCATCGTGGTGTGGCATTTCTTCTTCGTGCTGTTCCACCCCGAGGTCTATCCGATGAGTTGGATCTGGCTGACGGGGAAGATGCCCGAGCATGAGGCCAGGGCGGTGCATGGCCGCTGGTATGACGAGGAACTCGCTGGTGGTCAGGACGTGCTGAACCGCCTGTCCGCACACGAAGACAGCGTGACCACTGGGTCCGAGGAAGTGGACGCACCCACCTGAGATGTGACTTTGTGACCCACGCAAGTGGAGGGCTCGGCGTCGGGCCCTCCACTCTAAATCATTTTATCACAGACAGATAAGTATCCTGTCGGTTGTGTCCGCTTCTTGCAGTAAGAGACACAGGCGCGCGTGCCGGCCAGGAGCCGTCGTGCGTCCGAGCCGGGGACACGCACCGACACTCACAACAAATCCGGAGACCCGATGGACTTGCGGACTCTAAACGTACATCGAGGCGCGATCGGAATCGCCGTGGCGATCGGGCTGGTCTCCCTTTTCCCGAACCGGGCGGAGGCACAGGAAGTCGACTGCCTGATGTGCCACGCGAACCCTGCCTTCTGGGAGAGCCGGGCGGACGGCGACCGCTTACACGTTACGCGGGAGGCGCTCGACGAGTCGATCCACGGCCGGATGCGATGCGTGGACTGTCACGAGGGCCTCACCTTCCCACACCCGGAGGACCGGGCGCCCGCGAACTGTGGCCGGTGTCATGGCACACAGCGGGTGCAACACAACCAGTCCCTGCACGGACAGGCGTCCGCACGGCGCGACCCGCTCGCTCCGTCGTGCTCGTCGTGCCATGGCACGCACGACGTTCGCGCCTCCCGGGATGCGGCTTCGCCCACCTCGGTGATGAACATCCCCTTCCTGTGCGGAGAGTGCCACCAGGAGGGGACTGACGTATCGGAGAGGCTGGACATCCCCCAGGACCGGATCCTCGAGAACTACTCACTGTCCATTCACGGAGCAGGGTTGTTCCAACAGGGGCTGACGGTTACGGCCGTGTGCACGTCGTGTCACACGTCGCACTTCATTCTCCCACATACTGACGATCGATCCAGCATTCACGGTGAGAACGTGGCCGAGACGTGCATGCAGTGCCACGGCCGGATCGAGGAGGTGCATCTGCGGTTCATCGAGGGGCGCCTGTGGGAAGAAGAACCGCACAAGATCCCGCCCTGCGTGGACTGCCATCAGCCGCACAAGATCCGGCGCGTGTTCTATGACGCCGGGGTCGCCACTCAGGACTGCCTGGAATGCCATGGCGACCCCGAGCTGGTGGTCGAAGAGGAGGGGACCCAACGGTCCCTGTTCGTTGACCAGTCGGTGAGGGAGGGTTCCGCGCATGCCGAGACGGGATGCTCGCAGTGTCACGTAGACGTGACGCCCATCTTCGACGAACGGCCGTGCGAAGCAATCGAGCCTGAGGTCGACTGCGCCATCTGCCATCCAGTGCAGGTGGAGGAATTCGGCACGAGCGCGCACGGAACGCTGGCGGCGGAAGGCGACCCCGACGGGCCCACGTGCAACGACTGTCACGAGCGCCACTCGACGTCCGAGCAGACGAATCCTGCCTCGCCCACCTATCCTCGCAACGTTCCGGAGTTGTGCGCTCAGTGCCACATGGCCGGTGAATCTGCGGCGCGGAGGATTGAGCGATCGGGCCCGGACATTGTCCAGGGCTACGAGATGAGCATCCATGGGAAGGGACTGCTCGAGAGCGGACTCGTGGTCACGGCGACCTGCACGGACTGCCACGGAGCGCATACCGAACTGGCGGCTTCAGAGGCCGCTTCTACGATCAACCCCAACAACGTCGCCGGGATGTGCGGCGTTTGTCACCACGGGATCGAGGAGCAATTCCGAGAGAGCGTACACTGGCCCGAGGACGGCGACTTCGCGAATAGTGACGGCGAGCACACCTACCCAACATGCGAGGACTGCCACACCTCTCACACGATCAGCCGCACGGACCGTGACGACTTCCGCATGCTGATGATGAGCCAGTGCGGAAGGTGTCACGAGGAGGAATCGGAGACCTTCTTCGACACGTACCACGGCAAGGTGTCGAGGGTCGGGGGGGCGAGCGCGGCCAAGTGCTACGATTGTCATGGCACGCATGGGATCCTCCCGACGACCGAGCCGGCGTCCACGCTCAGTCGTCGCAACATCGTCGATACTTGCTCGCAGTGCCATCCCGGAGCGAACCGACGGTTCACGGGCTACCTGACGCACGCCACGCACCACGATCCGGAACAATACCCCTGGCTGTTCTGGACCTTCTGGTTCATGGCGAGCCTTCTGATCGGCACGCTGACCTTCGCCAGCATTCACACCGTGGCCTGGTTGTGGCGCCTGTGGCGTTCGCCGGAGGACTGGAAGCACGAACCACCAGAGGCGGCCTTGGAAGCAGGCGCGGAGCCGCCGATGCAGTACCGGCGCTTCACCAAGTTCCAGCGCTCGCTCCACGGTGTGATGATGGTCAGTTTCATGCTCCTGGCCCTGACGGGCATGGCGCTCAAGTTCTCGTACATGGGATGGGCCCAGGCCCTCGCCTGGTTCCTCGGGGGCTTCGAGGCCATGGGAGTGTGGCACAGGGTAGGAGCCGTTGCCCTCTTCGCGGTGTTCTTCATCCACCTGTTTGACGTCAGGAAACAGAAACTCAGCGCGGGCCAGACCTGGCTACAGTACATCACGTCCCGGGACTCGCTCGTGTTCAACAAGGACGACGTCGAGGAATTCAAGGCCTCCATCAAGTGGTTCTCGGGCCGCGGCCCACGGCCGAACTACGGACGCTACACGTACTGGGAGAAGTTCGACTACTTCGCCGTCTTCTGGGGAATGTTCGTGATCGGTTCCACGGGCTTTCTGCTCTGGTTCCCCGAACTGTTCACGATTCTGCTGCCGGGCTGGCTGGTAAACGTGGCTACGATCATCCACAGCGACGAAGCGCTGCTCGCGGTGGCGTTCATCTTCACCATCCATTTCTTCAACACCCATTTCCGGCTCGACAAGTTTCCGATGGATCCGGTTATCTTTACCGGCCGAGTACCCGTGGAAGAGCTGAAGATTGACAAGCCGAGAGAGTACCAACGCATGGTGGATTCGGGAGAGTTTGAGGAGCGCCTTGTGCCGCCGTACCCACGCCGCGTGGAGATGATCTTCCGGGTGATCGGGTTCACGATGCTGGGCCTCGGGGTCTTTCTGGTTCTCCACATCGTGTACTCGGCATTGTTCGGCTACCACTGAGACCCGGGCGGGCTCGGCCGAATGGGCCGGGTCCGCCCGCAGGGAACCCCTGTCCGGCCGGGCTTGATCCAGTTCGCCGCCACCACCATGTTTATGATGCCGACCAAAGAAGCTCCGTGACAGGTAACCTCAAGCGCGTCGGAGCAGGACCATGACTGTCCATCGCCGGCCGTTCTTATTGTTCCTCGCGTGCGCCATGGTGTGGCTGCCGTCCGCAGCTCAGGCGCAAGGCGTACGCGGTGACGTAAGACTCAATTGGGGCTGGATGCAGCTTCAGCCGTTCTCCATGGACTCGGTTCCCGAGGGCGATGTCTCGGGATCGGGTCTACAGCGGGAGTTGGTGAACGGGACGGTCGTGACGTGCATCGATGGCGACTTCTGCCGCTGGTACGAGAACAACGGCCAGCGCCAGGACATCATGCCGTTCACACAGGACCTGCGATTCGCCGGCTGGACTGGCGTGCAGGGCCTGTCGTTCCACGGGCAGATGCGCACCCGGCTGGGAAGTGACGAGCTGTGGCCGCGCACCGACCAGAAGTTCGATCTGCTCACGGGCTACCTGAGTTTCAATCGCTCGGCTTTCCAGATCAAAGCTGGTCGGATGTACAGGGCGTCGGGACTCGGGTACTACAATTTCGACGGAGCCTCCGCCGTGTGGCGCGGACTCGGGTGGATGTGGCTCGAGGGGTACGCGGGCTGGAGCCTGGCTCGAGGGGTGAACGCTCCGCGGAATGGCCAGCTGTATCAGGATGCGGACCTGCTGGCCACGGACCGTCGCAGCTATCTGTTTGGCGGAGAACTCGGGTTCCGGGGCGGCAAGGTGTTCTCCGGCTCGGCCACCTACCAGCGCGAGCTGCGCACCGATCGACTCGCCTTGTATTCGGAACGGGCCGCCGTGGACTTGAGGGCTCTCGTCGGTGGCTGGGCCTTCGACGGTGGAGCCAGCTACGACTTCGCGTACGACCAGCTCAACGACGCCCGGGTCCGCATCACGACGCCGCACCTCGCCGGGATCCGGTTCGCCGCCCAGGCCAGGCACTACACTCCGTTCTTCGACTACTGGACGATCTGGAGCGCATTCTCCCCGGTCGGATTCAACGAGGGACGTCTGTCGGGGACATGGACCTCTCGCAGCCTGCCGCTGCTCGTCGAACTGGGCGGAGCCTACCGCGAGTACGAGGACACGAATGCCGGACCGACGAACACGACGATCAAGAAGGACGGTTGGCGTGGCTTCGGCCGTATTTACTGGAGTCCGGACAAGTGGTACGTAGACGCCCGCTACCGAGCCGAGGATGGTTTCGGTGGCTCGCGATACGGGGGCGACCTGGTCCTCGGTCGCTATCTCACCGCAGGCTCGGCTTCGTACGTGGCCCTGCGAGGCACAGCGACTGAGACCCTGTACGAGTTCCGCGAGGGTGAGCGTTATGTGGTCGGCGGCGGTGTCGAAGGCTCGTACGACATCACCAAGGCCAACCTCACGCTCGACGCTAGCCTCGGGTTCTACCAGATCGAAGACAAGAACCGGCCCCTGGCCGATACCTGGACCGAAGGACGCGCCAGCGTCGGATTGCGCTGGCGCTTCAACACTGGAGGTACCCGATGAGGCGGCTCGCTTACCTGGGCGCCCTCGCCCTCACGGTCGGCGCCGGAGCGCTGT
>Ga0209567_10000676_pt1 | contig 18575 bp, 14 predicted proteins | sample COG_12_FD_184756 | JGI IMG/M metagenome (GOLD analysis project Ga0209567, IMG submission 184756) | Pelagic marine sediment microbial communities from the LTER site Helgoland, North Sea, for post-phytoplankton bloom and carbon turnover... | ecosystem: Environmental > Aquatic > Marine > Neritic...
CGTCGTCGCCCTTCTTCTTCTTCTTCTTCTTGATCTTGCCCTGGACGTCCTTCGCGCCTTTGGTCGCGACCGAAATCGCACCTGCGAGGTAAACCACGACCGCAGCGATGGTGGACTTCGTGCGCACGTAGGAGACGACTGCCGTCTCGCGATCGAGCGTCGCGGCTAGTGAGTCTCCTCTACCGAAATAGCCGTTTGCGCCGACGGTGAGTCGATAGCCTTTGGTATCGAGGCCGATCGAGAACGCGGCGCCCCACATGTTCACTTGGTCCGGGGCGTACTCCGTCGCCGTGGCGGGCACGTTCGGCGCCGCCGAGACGTTGGTGAACAGGCCCCCGGCTACGACCACCTTGCCGAATAGGTGCTCCGCACCGATCGCCACGTTTGGCGTCCAGCGCCGTTCGGTCGAGTTCGCAAAGTAGGTGCCAAGGCTCAGATTCAGCCCTTGAAGATCTCCGGGGCGGTCAAAGACGTTTCGATCGCGGACGGGACCGGTGACTGCAGCGTCCACGGACAGCATCGTCAGCGCGTTGGCTTGAAATTCGAAACCCGTCCGAAGCTCCCATGGGATCGGTGCTCTCGTGGAAAAGTCTCCGCGGTCGAAGAGGAAATACGTGGAATCCCCCCCGCTGACCGCCGTCGTGAACCGACGAAAGACGTCGCCCTTCCTGCTCACGGGGAAGCCTGGTGTTTGGAACATGAACCCCAACTTCCAGCGCGGGTTGATCCGATACAGCGCACCCAGTCGGACGACGATGTCCCAGACGTTGACCGAAAGTGAGGTATTCGAAGTCACTGAGTCGCCACCCACGCGGACCCCGTTCTCGCCGAGCATTCCGCCACTTGCGAGCCCGATGTCTTCGCTGTAGTTCCCGCGTTGCTGAGCGACGAAGGCCGTGAGACCGAGCGAAGTCTTCTTGGTCGCCTGTGCCGCGAACGAAACTCCGTACCATCGCGAGTTGTAGTTGTTGTTCAAACGGAGATCGAGACTGGCCTCGGGTTCGATCTGAGACAATCCCACGCCAAAGCTGTTGCGATCGACTTCCAAGGTGCTGTACGCCAGCGCAAACTGGTGGTCGCCAAACCTCTTCCGCCCGAACTTGATGACGGTTCCGATGAATCTGGGAATCGTCGTCGTGCCTTTGTCCGTGAAGTCTGCGTTGGCGTCGGGCGAATCGAACGCGTTTTCGATGGTCCTACGTATGAACACAAGTGAGATGAAGCTGCCGAGGAGCTGGAAGCGTCCACCCTGCATGATACCCGCGGGGTTGTAGTACGTGGCGGAGGGATCACTTGCGACCCCGGTAAACGCGCCTCCGAGTCCAATCGCGCGTTCGCCGATAGGAATGGTCCTGTAGTAAAGCGACTGAGCCTTCGATCGATTCGCAACGGAGCTGGATGCGGTCAAGATGGATAGGGCGAGCGTGGTAGATGCGACTAGTCTACGGCTCGAGTTGACCCAGTACGTCACGAACGCGAGCTTCCCACGGAATCAATGGTCCGACGACCCGTTCTGTGCCCGAAATGTCCAAGACGCTGTACGCGGGACGGGGCGCGGGGCGCGGGAACTCGTCGCTGGTGCACGGCGACACCCGGCAGTCCGGGTTCACGGCTTCGGCTATCAGGGCTGCAAGCTCGAACCAGCTGCACTCGCCCCCGTCTGTCACGTGAAAGATGCCGCGGCTACCATGCTCTGCAAGCGCCAGGCTCACCTCGGCGAGCTTTCGGCCGTCGGTTGGGCGGCCTCGCTGGTCATCGACGACTCGAAGGCTCGATCGGGCCTTCGCAAGCTCGCGGATCGTGAGCACGAAGTTCTTGGCCCAGGGCGCGTACAGCCAACTGCTGCGCACGAGCATGTGCTCCACGCCCGAGCGCTCGATCAGCTCTTCTGCGATGGCCTTGCTTCGACCATAGGCGTTCACCGGGCTTCGGGGATGGTCGGTCGGGTAGGGCTCCCGGGCCGTTCCGTCGAAGACATAGTCGGTGCTGTAATGAAGTAGTTTTGCGCCCACGGCTTTGCAGCGCTCTGCCATCCGCCCGACGGCATGCCCGTTGACCTCGTTCGCAAGCTCTTCGTGTTCTTCCGCCGCATCAACCAGTGTGTACGCGGCGCAGTTCACGACCCACTGCGTTCCCGGGGTGATGAAGCGGCTCACTGCGGCCGGGTCCGTGATATCGAGATCCGCCAGCATCGTTGCCCGGTGATCGACACCCCGTGCCGTGAGCAGCTCGGTCCAGCAACGCCCGAGCATGCCGTTCGCTCCGATGACGAGAATCTCACGCATAGCGCGGAAGCCTCTCGGCCGGGATGTCTCGCAGCCGGAGGTTCTCTTGGTCCTTGCCCGAGAGCTGAGGCGATGGAATCGGCCAGTTGATCCCAATCTCCGGGTCGTCCCAGGCAATCCCGAGCTCGCTCGGTGCCGAGTAGAAGTCCGTGCACTTGTACGAGAACATCGCCCGCTCGCTAAGCACGCAAAAGCCATGCGCGAAGCCGGGCGGCACGTAGAGCTGCCGCTTGTTTTCGGAGGACAGCGTCAGGCCCAGCGATTGCCCGAACGTAGGCGAGCCGACGCGGACGTCGACTGCCACATCGAACACCTCTCCTTCGAGAACGCTGCAGAGCTTGCCCTGTCCGTTCGGATGCTGAAGGTGGAGGCCGCGCAGAATCCCCTTGGCGGAAACGGACAAATTATCTTGTACGAAGTTGATTGGAAGCCCAGCGTCCGCGTATCGGTCGCGCGAGTAGGTTTCCATGAAGAAGCCACGCTCGTCGCCGTAAACTGCGGGTTCGATGATCAGCAGCCCCGGAATTTTCGTAGTCTCGACCTTCATCAGATGTCCAAGCCTTCGGCCAGGGCTTGCAGGTACTGCCCGTATTCGGTCTTCTCGAGAGGCTTGGCGAGCCGCGCCAGTTGTTCCGCGTCGATCCAGCCCATCCGAAACGAGATCTCTTCCGGGCAAGACGCGCGCAAGCCCTGGCGCTCCTGAATCGTCTGAACGAAGTTCGCAGCTTGAAGCAACGCCACTGGAGTCCCGGTGTCAAGCCAGGCCACTCCGCGTCCGAACTTCTGCAGGCGCAACTTGCCGGCGTCGAGGTACCCGCGATTGAGGTCGGTGATTTCGAGCTCGCCCCGTGCCGAGGGTTTGAGCGCCTTAGCATGCGCGACGACGTCCTGATCGTAGAAGTAGAGCCCCGCCACTGCATAGTTGGACTTAGGATCCTCGGGTTTTTCTTCGAGCCCGATGACTACACCGTCGTCGTCGAATTCGGCGACGCCGTACGCTGTTGGATTGCTCACGTAGTAGCCAAACACGGTCGCCCCCTCAATCTGCTGGGCGCTTTCCGCCAACAAGCCCTGGAGCCCGTGCCCGTAGAAGATGTTGTCGCCGAGAACGAGCGCACAGGCGTCGCCGTCGATGAAATCCTCACCGATCAAGAATGCCTGCGCCAGCCCGTCCGGGCTCGGCTGCACCGCGTATTCGAATCGCATGCCCCAGCTCTTGCCATCGCCCAGAAGACCTTGAAATAGAGACTGCTCGTGGGGTGTCGTGATGATCAAGACCTCGCGAATCCCCGCGAGCATCAGCGTCGACAACGGGTAGTAGATCATCGGCTTGTCATAGACCGGCATGAGTTGCTTGCTCAAACCCTTGGTGAGCGGATGCAGTCGTGTGCCGGTTCCCCCCGCCAAGATGATTCCCTTGCTGATCATGCCCGCTCTCTATCTCGTCCGGTCGCCGTAGTTCAGGTCCATCCACTTCCGGTATTCGCCAGAGCGCACGTCCCGCACCCAGTCTTCGTTCGACAGATACCATTTGACCGTCTTGCGAATCCCGGTGTCAAAGGTTTCCTTCGGCTCCCAGCCGCATTCTTCGCGGATCCGCGTCGCGTCGATCGCGTAGCGCAGGTCATGGCCGGGACGGTCGGTCACGAACTTCTTGAGTGACAAGAGCTCGGCGACATCGCTGCCCGTCTCCTCGGCGACGACCTGGCACAGGGTGTCGACCACTTCGATGTTCTGCATCTCGTTGTTGCCACCGATGTTGTACGTTCGGCCCACCTGGCCCTTCTGGATGACCGCCCAGATCGCTTCGCAATGGTCCTCGACGTATAGCCAGTCGCGCACATTGAGCCCTTGACCGTAGATCGGAAGAGGTTTTCGCTCGGCCGCGTTGAGGATCATCAGCGGGATCAACTTCTCAGGAAACTGCATCGGGCCATAGTTGTTGGAGCAGTTGGTGATTTTGATCGGAAGCCCGTAGGTTCGGTGGTAGGCGCGAACGATGTGATCACTTGCCGCCTTCGATGCGGAGTAGGGGCTCGACGGGTCGTAGGCGGTCGTCTCTTCGAACAGCCCCGTCTCACCGAGCGAACCATAGACCTCGTCGGTGCTCACGTGGTGAAAGAGCCGGTTGTCATCATTCGACCAGCGCTTCCTGGAGGCTTCGAGGAGGTTGAACGTGCCTTCGATGTTGGTGCGAACGAATTCACGTGGGCCGAGAATGCTTCGGTCCACGTGGCTTTCCGCGGCAAAATGTACCACGAGGTCCGGGTCGAACTCTTCGAACACCGCATCGACGCCATCCATGTCGGTGATGTCCACTCTGCGAAGCGCATAGTTCGGAAGCGAGTCGATCGCCCGCAAGCTAGCGAGATTGGCGGCGTAGGTGAGCTTGTCGAGATTGATGAACCGGTGCTCGGGAAGCTCGGGAACCAACCGATTCAGGAAGTTGGCACCTATGAAGCCGGCGCCGCCCGTTACAATGATCTCCATGGACTGCTTTCGACCTCGAAAGCCAGCATAGCCGGAACGTTTGGCCAGCGCACACCAGCGTCAGCCGCCCAGGTGAACCGTGAGGGCAAACGTGCCAGCAATGGCGGTGCCGGCCGTGCCGGCAGTAAACCCGACGCCACCGATGCCGGGCACGTTGTAGCTACCCTGGAAGACCAGGCCAATAATGGAGTAGTCGAAATCAGCAGCGATCGACACCCACTTCACGATGGGGATTCGAAGACCCGCGCCGATCGACGCGCCTCCCCCGTGACTCCGCACGTTGCTCACAGCGCCCTGGAACTCGGGAACCACTAGGCCACCGGTCGTTGTATAGTAGTTGAAACCGACCCGGATCGACGGATGCACGTAGGGGACCGCGCGGATCATGAAACCGAGGTCCAAGCCGATCGACGTAAGGTCGAAGGGGTCGTAGTTGGCGCGCTTGAATCGGGCGCCGATCGTCGACGAGCCCGCACGGAATCGAAGTGCCGCGCCAAACTCTGGACCGCTGACGACCACGCTTGGGATTAGCGACTGAACCTGCGAAGGAATGATGTCGAGCGATCGAAATCGCGTCACGTCGAAGCGGGACGGGCCTGCGGTGGCTTCGAGCCAAACGAGGCCGCCCACTCGCTTCTCGTAGACCTTGCTTTCTTCGGCTGTGTCTGCTGGGACTTCCGTGTCCTCTCCGGCGAGCGTGACGCCGTTTTGCTCGACCGAGAACGTTCCCGGCAGGTCCTGCGCGCCGGCGCCCAACGTCAGTATCCAAAATGCCCCAAAAACAAAAGCAAAGCGTGTCATCGGATCCCCCTCGCTACTGATACAGCGCGCTCCCGCAGGAGGCGCCATCCCCATTGATCAGTGTCGAGGGGTGGATCTACAGCGTCAATGCCAAGGGCGCGGCGCTGTGTGCTGGATCACAGTTGGCCGGGCACTACGCACATTGGCGGACCGATGTGAAGTACTGATCGAGACGCGGCCATTCTCGAACCACAGGACACGCACTTCGGCGCGCTGATGACCTGTGGCTCATTCCTAGTGTTTGCAGGCGCAGCGCTCATGTGGTCCGCGCAAGACATGCTGGTCCGCGCGCCGATCATTTTCTGGCAGGGCTTCGTGCGCCTGACCGCCGTTGCGGCGATCATTTGCATGGCTAGGGACGGGCGTGCTCGCGGGGCATCGCGCTCCGCCGTGCCCCTCCAATCGTAGACATTCATGGAGAAGGGTGAGATGGGGACGTCCCCGATACGTTCGCCCGTGAGTCGACATCTACGTAGGAGAACGGCTCGGGATGGGCAGCACAGGGAGTGGGGGGCGAGCCCCCGCGTGTGTTGACGTACAGAGTCGGGCGAGCGGGTACCCCGCGACCGAGCGCGCCCGTTGCGAGCCGTTCTCCGGTCGTATGGTTTGCGTGTCGTGTCGTGTCGCGCCGTGCCCCGGTTGGGTGCTAGCCTCCGGCGGATGATTCGCTTGGCTGCTTTTGGGGTGTTCTTGGTCGTGCTTCACTTGGGGCAGCCGATCGTCATTCCCATTCTTCTTGCGACTCTGATCGCCATCAGCCTGTCGAAGATCCTCGACCTGACCGAACGCGGCGTTCCGCATTGGGTGACCGTTGCGCTTGCCTGTCTTGCGGCGGTTGCCGTGGTGACCGGGCTCGGTTTTCTCACGACTCGGGCAGCCACCGACTTCGCCATGGCGTTCAGCCAATACCGGGGCGATTTCGACCGCCTGCAGTTCGAGGCTGCATCATGGCTCTGGGCTCAGGGGCTGGGGATTCCGGCGACCGCGGTCGAGCAGTTCGACCCGAGCGAATCGGTGCGAGGTCTCACGCTTCCCGGCCTGACCTTGGCGCTCAGCGTCGTGTCCGCTGGTTCCCTCGTTTTGCTGATCACCGTCTTCCTCGTCGTCGAGAGTGGTTCGATCGCTCGAAAGCTCGCAGGCACCGATCAACTCGGCCGGCTTGACGTGCAGACGCTCAAAGGGGCTGCGCGCGACGTTCAGCGCTACCTCTTGATCAAAACCGTGACCAGTGCGGCAACCGGGCTGCTCGTTGCCGGTCTGACCAGCGTCGTCGGCCTCGGTCATTCGCTCCTGTTTGGCTTGATCGCTTTTATCCTCAACTACATTCCAAGCGTCGGCAGTATCCTGGCCTCGATTCCGGCGATCGGCCTGTGCTTGATCACCTTGGGATGGTTACCGGCGATCGGACTGACCGCAGGCTACTTCTTCATCAACCTGCTGATCGGGATCCTGATCGAGCCGCGCTGGGCCGGGCAGGCGACGGACCTGTCACCCTCGGTCGTCATCCTCTCGATGATCTTCTGGGGTTTCGTCCTTGGGCCGGTCGGTGCGCTTCTGTCTGTCCCACTCACGATCATCGTACGCATGACCGCTGCGCAGTCGAAGGAGTGGTCCTGGCTCGCCATGCTTCTAAGCTCCCCGCGCAGCGTACGGAACGCCCTTGATGTGGCCGCGTGAGCTTCTCCGGTGATTCAGCTCATCGAAGCCCGACCTGCGAGACCGGCTAGCGCGTACGCGGCGATCGGCACGATCTGCCCGTCTTCTTCGATTCCCTGGACGCACCACTCGGCGGCGTCCCGCAGGGTTGGGAACGCTCTGTTGGGAGCGGGCTGTGGCGAAATCCAGCGAAGCGCCGTGTACGCGCCTCGGACGAGCGCGCCGTGAATGACGATGGCGCTTCCGATGTTCTTCTGACGGATGATCGGTCGCCGGCTGTCTTCGAAGTCCTTGATCTGTCTCCGCAGCGTGGCGTCGGGCACCCTAACGATCGTGGTCGCGTCCACGATCAGGGCATGGCGCGTAGGCGCTGCGAAGACGTCCTCGTAGCAACCCTGCATGTACTCGATGTCCGCCAAGGTCATGACCGGCGGCATCGTTATCACCGCGAGCGGCCACATCGACACATCGAACCGAAGGCCGACGCCAGACGGCGGCACACCGATGCTCAGAGATCCCCCCATGCAGGAATTATCCGCATTGCATTGGCGGATGCAACATGGCGCTCCGTTTTACACGGCGCAGCCAATTGTAATCTCGCGGTTCGCGGGTGCGGCGAGCGCCGGGCAGCGGGCCAGAAGCGCTAGAGATGCTTTTGCGCGGCCTGGTTGAGATTGGCTTCGAATAGCTCTTCCTGAAAGCCGACGTACACCCGCTCGTCGATTTCGAAGGTCGGGACCGTCTTGCGAGGGTTGAGCGCCCCAAGTCGCTCTTTCGCAGCCGCGCTGTCGTCGGTGTCGAGCTCCATGAAGTCGATCCCGTTCGCGTCCATGTACTCCCGCGCTTTTCTACACACGCCACACCACTGCGTCGCGTACATCGTGATGGTGACCCGTCTGCGAGCGAGATCCCATTTCCATTCCGGGATCTCCTCGGCCGCTGGCGGTGCCGGCTGACGCTCGTCGAGCTGCGCGCCCTCTGGTGTCTTCTCGGGGCGCGGCTGCGGGATTGGAATGTCTTCGATTGGAATGCGTGGGTCTGGTTTCGGCGGTGTCGGTGGAGGCGGAATCAATTCCGTGTCGGGCGCGTTCGGCCTGGGACGGACGGGTGCGGGGCTCGCGGGTCGAGCCTCGGTGGTTGGCACGCCTCGCTGTGGAGCGACTTCTGGCTCGGAGCCAAGCGAAGAAAATGCCCAGGCGACGCCAGTCGCCAAGAGCACCAGCGGGATGAGCAGCGCCCACCACGCGCTTCGAGCAGGTGGGGACGCCGCGGGCATCTCGCTCAGGCGACACAACTCGCATTCGCCGTGCTCGTCGAGCGGGAGCTGATGCTTTTCGCATATCCCCATCGGTTCCACCATCTGTGCCCCAGTCTATCACGGTCGCCTGGGTCGTTTCACCTGGGGTTTCTGGGGGCGTTGCTACTGCACCACGATGCAGCGAGCGGCGCCTACACTACCCTCGTTGTTGTCCTCACCACATTCCAGTACCAACGAAAGACCGGCCGCCTCGTCATCCACCGTGACGTAGAAATCCCAGGGTCCGATGTCGCCAGATTCCGGCGTGAACTCCATGATGAGCGTCTCCGTTTGACCAGGGAGCAACGCCACCGTCGTGGCCTCGAAACCGAGCAGCGAGCCGTCCGGCAGGATTCCTTGGTAGAACCCAACAGGCACCCCTGCGCCGACGCCGAGCGAGCCCGTGTTGGCGATCTGGGCCTGGATGGTAATCGCGCTCGGACAGGAGCTCGTGTTGACCGAAAGACCGGTAACCGAGAGATCGGGCGCGTTGAACACGCCTTCGCCTTGGACGTTCTGGCGGTAGTTGTTCAGTCCGTTGCCGGACCAACTGTCGTTCTCTTGGGCTGGGATTGCGCCCGAGGCTTCGACGTTGGTGACGTGGTACGTGTGCTGATTCCAAACCTGCCGCGTTCGCACCCACTTGTCATTCGTGTCGCCGAACGCCAGTAAGCCGTGTGTGCCGACCGTGCAGCCGTCGCGGATGATCTGGTCGTCGTTCGCTGGCACGACGAACTCGGAGTCGCCGTCTGCATCGACGTCGACGATCAGCGGGTACTCGGCAGCCGTGCGTGAGGAGTTCTCCATTTTGAGAAGCTCGGCACCGTCCTGGCCCGACAAGATGTAGAGATGACACTCGTCGTTGTAGACGACTTCGGCTTTTCCATCGCCCTCGAAGTCGAAGACGCTCGACCCGGTCACACTCGAAGAGAGATCCTGCACGACGATCGACCAGAGGATTCCGTCGGCCCTGCCCGTACTACACAGCTCCACCGGCACGGGGTCGCCCGCGCAGTCGAGGTCATAGACGGCGTAGTTGCCTTTGCCCGCCGCAGCGAACTCCGGGCGTCCGTCGCCGTCGAAATCGGCTACCGTCGGCGCGCCACCCACGCCGCCGCCGGGGATGGGGACCGGGCCGAAAACGACCGTTCCGTCGACGCCGTTCAAGACTCTTGCGTTTCCGCCGCTGATGCTTACCACATCCGGCTTACCGTCGAGGGTCATGTCCGCCACGGCAACGAAGCCGTCCGGCGCGGCGGTGTTCTCCCAGACCAGGGTTCCGTCCGACTCGTAGACCTTGTTGCCACAGACGATATCGAGCTGCCCGTCGGCGTTGAAGTCCGCGACGGCGGTGATGCACCATTCGCCGTTGCAGCCGATCCAACCCTTGTCCTGCATCACTGTGCCGTCGTTATCAAACCATTTGCCGCCGATCAGGACTTCGGCCTCGGGGTCCGTATCGAGATTCGCGAGCACCGGATAGCCCTGCTTCTCCCCGCCGCTCACGTCTGCCGTCCATTTCTCCGCGCCATCATGTTCTATGACGACCAGGTCGCGTGCGCTGGTCATGAAGACGATCTCGAGCTCGGCGTCCGGGTCCAGGTTTCCGACCGCAGCGCCGGTTCCCCACCGGACATTGTACGCACTGTCGGGAATCATCAGATTCTCGCTACCATCCTCGCCGTTGAGCATGACGAGCATGTTGTTGGCCGAGTCTCGATACGCGACGGTCACGACTTCGGGCAACCCATCGGCGTCGACATCGGCAATCGCCGGGGTCGATTGCACTTGGCGGTATCGATTGTCCTGGCTCCAACCTTGCCAGTGCCATTCGACTATCGGTTCGAACGTGACCGATTCAGGACGAAGCTCGCAAAGCAGTCCCGTTGGCTGGGGCAGACACTGAGAAAGCGTCGGTTCACAGAAGTGGCCTTCGGGGCAATCGAAGCTATCGGTGCACGTCGCGCCGGGTCTCCAGAACCACTACAACCCACCGCAACGATCGCGGCGAAAACCAAGCCAAGCCTGAAAGCACTCATAACGCAATATTATAGCACTGAAGGAATGAAGCACGGCCAATTGTGAGCTCGACCACGTAATCATCGCATCGATCGGGCCGCGCTCGAGACTCGTATGAAATGTCGAACCCACACATGATCAACCCTGACTGTGCATTATTGCGTTCTAGAGGGTTTCGGCGTGAAAGCGGCCCCGGCCGCGCAGATCATCGGGCTCGCCATCCGAAGTCCCGTGCTAATTCCTCCGGGTGTCAAACCTCGACGGCCTTCTCGAACGGCTCGACCTCGAGCCGCTCGATATCGATCTCTTTCGCGGATTCAGTCCCCACGATGGCCGACCGAGGATCTTCGGTGGCCTCGTTGCCGCGCAGTCGTTGATCGCAGCGTGCCGGACCGTCGAAGGCCGGGCCGCCCATTCGCTGCACGGTTACTTCCTGCGAGAGGGGGATACCTCGGCCCCCGTCATCTATTACGTCGACCGCATTCGTAACGGACGCTCGTTCGCCACGCGGCGTGTGGTTGCCAAGCAGCACGGCAAGGCGATCTTCAACATGTCGGTTTCGTTCCAGGCGCCGGAGGAAGGGCTGGAGCACCAGGTTCCGATGCCCAAGGCGCCGCCGCCGGACACGGTGCCCACCAATGAAGAGCGATTGCGGGCTTACAAGGAGCGGTCGAATCACCCGGCGATCGATTTCTTGTTGTTGCTCGACAGGCCGATTCAGCGACGAGAGGTGGATCACGTCGACCTTTTGGAACCCCAGCCACAAAGTGGCGCACACCGCACCTGGTTTCGCGCGACCGGTACGCTCGACGACGATCCAGCAACGCACCAAGCGGTCCTTGCTTATGCCAGCGACTACGGACTGCTCGAGGCCTCGTTCAACCAACATGGTCACAGCTTCCTGACCGAGAAGCTGATCATTGCTAGCCTCGACCATGCAATTTGGTTTCACCAACCGTTTCGCGCCGACGAATGGATGCTCTACGTGACCGAAAGTCCGCGAACCTCGGGAGGCCGGGGGCTCAACTTCGGTCATATTTATTCTCAGGACGGAGCGCTGGTTGCTTCGGTGGCGCAAGAGGGTTTGATGCGAAATCGGAAGCCCCGATGACTCGGCAAAGCGCTCCGCACTGGCTCGCGATCGCTATCGGCTCGTGCCTGGGGCTAGGCCTCTTGCAAGGACCTGCGGCCGCGCAAACCGGCCTTCTGCCTTCGGCTGCCGAGGAAGCCGCTTCGCCCGAGGCGTCGCCAGAGCTGCTCGAAATCGAGCGAAAGACCAAGGAGCTGCAGGCCAGGCTTGAAAGCTGGCAGGCCAAGGCGGCGGAGTACCGTCGGGCGGGCAACGAAGCGCAAGTCCGCACCGAGCTCATCGACCAGGAGATCGCGCGCCTTCAGGAGCGCAAGGCAATCGCAGTACCCGAAGATCAGAGCTCAGCCGAGCTCGACGCCCAGCTCGTTGAAGCTGAGCAGGATCTCGCGGCCGCGCGACGCGAGGCGACGGAGCTCGACGCGGAATCCGAACTGCGGGCGGAGCGACGTCGAAGGGTCCCCGAGTTGCTTTCGATCGCCAAGCAACGGCTGAGAGAGCTCGAAGGGGCCCCATCCGCGGCGCCGAGCGACGCGGCAGCAACGGAAGCGCTCGTCGCGCTGAGCTCGCTGAGACGAAACGTATTGCTGGCGGAGATCGAGGCGTATCAGAACGAGCTCGGAAGCTACGAGGTCCGTGGTGCGCTGCTGGCCAAGCGTCGTGACCGAGCGACATTGCGAATCGCATACTATCAAGCGCTGAGCGGCAAGCTGCGCGAAGCGACGCAGCGTACGGAGCGGCTCAAAGTCGAGCGTGAGAACGAGGCTTCCCAAGAGCTGTTGAGAGAGCTCACCAGTCTACCGAGTGCGTTCAAGGCAACGCTTCAAGAGCTCTATCTGCGAAACAAAGCGTTGACTTCGGTTTGGACCAGCGAGGGAGGCCTTTACGAACAAATCGAGGATGTCAGTCAGAAGCTCTCGCGAGCCGAGGCCAGGGTTGCGCAAATCGAGTCCGAGCTCGTGCGGCTTGCGGCTCGCGTCGAAGCCGTCGGTCTTGCGGACTCGGTGGGCGTCTTGCTTCGCCGACATCGCGCCGAAGCGCCTGATATCGGGATGTATCAGCGCTTCATCCGCATGCGCCAGGAGCAAATCGGCGGTGTGCAGCTTCAGCAGATCAAGCTTCGCGAGCAACGTCAGTTGCTGGCCGACATCGACGCGCTCGTCGACGAGGTGATGACATCAGTTGATGAGCCCTTGTCTCCCGAAGAGCGCGAAGAGATCGAGCGGCTCGTTCGGCAGCTCTTCGAAACCCAGCGTAGGTACATGGACGCGCTCATCGAGGACTACGAGACCTATTTCCAAAAGCTCGTCGACTTCGATGCGAGTCAGCAGGAGCTCATCGATCGCACCAAGGACCTCCTCGACTTCATCGACGAGCGCATCCTGTGGATCCCAAGTGGCAGAGCGGTGCAGCCCGAGCTTCTCTCCGACGGGCGCGATGCGATGGCATGGCTGTTCGATGCGAAGCACCGGGCGCAGCTCGGAAGAGGCCTTCGCGACGCGGCCAGCAGGTGGTGGCCCGTGCACCTGGTCGTTCTGCTGTTGGCGATTCTTTTCATTCCGTTCGCGAGAAGAATCGGTCCGCGAGTTCAGCGGCTCGGCGAGCGTGCACGAAACCCCAACTGCGCCCGCTTCGCAGCAACCAGCGAAGCGCTCGGACTCAGCGTCTTGTTGGCTGTAGGTTTTCCGGCGGTTCTTGCATACCTTGCCTGGCGTTTGGGGCTCTCGCCTGCCGCGACTCAGTTCGCCCGGAGCCTTGCGTATGGCCTGGTCATCGCCGCTGGGTTTTGGGCGACCCTGCGGATCGCTCGACAGCTGGTCCGGCCTGACGGGATCGCGGTGGCCCATTGTGACTGGCCCGACGACGCGGCCGCTTCGCTTTGGCGAAACCTCCGCTGGTTGACGCTCTTCACCGTTCCGGCGGTCTTCCTGATCTTCGTATTTGAAATGCGCGGGGAGGACCTGTGGCGCGAGTCGGTGGGTCGACTTCTGTTTCTCGTCGCAATGCTCTGCGTCGCCGTCTTCAACTACCTGGCGCTAAGGTCGGATGGCGCGCTGGCGCAGGCGTTGCGCGGTCAGAGCCGCCGGCGTCCTTGGGTCTGGCGCATGGTCCAGCTCTCTTCGTTGATTGTGCCGCTTGCTCTCGGTGCGGCCGCTCTTCGCGGTTTCTTCTGGACCGCCCTTCAGATCTCGATTCGCCTGCATTTCACTTTGGCATTCTTCTTCGCCTCGCTGATTGCCGTTCAGCTAGCCGCGCGTTGGTCGATGATCGCAGAACGTCGTGCCGCGCTCGAAGAGGACACTCACGACGGCAAGGCTCCGACGCCTGCTCCCAAAATGCAGGTGAGCCGCTTGATGATCGGGACCGGTCTCCTCCTGGCGATTCTCGGCTCACTCGCTATCTGGGCCGACCTCTTGCCCGCCACGAGAATTCTCCACCAAGTCGAGCTCTGGAGCGCCACCCAGACGGTGACGCTCACCGAGCTCGATCCGTCGGGCGTCGAAAGCATCACGTCCGAAGAGCAGCTGGTGGCGGTCACTCTGGCCGACTTGTTCCGGTCGCTCCTGATCGGCTTGCTCACCTTGGCGTTGATCCGTGCCTTGCCCGGGCTGCTCGAGGCCACATTATTCCGAAGGCTCGGCCCCGGCGAACGCTACGCGTATTCGACCATCGTGAAGTACGCCGTCGCGCTCGCCGGTCTGGCGTTTGCGTTCGACGCGATCGGCATCGGCTGGTCGAGCATTCAATGGCTGGTGGCGGCCATCGGCCTGGGGCTCGGCTTCGGGCTCCAGGAGATCTTTGCGAATTTCGTCTCCGGGCTCATCATCCTCTTCGAGCGACCGATTCGTGTGGGCGATACAGTGACGGTCGGAGATATCAACGGAACCGTCACGAAAATCCAGATTCGCGCGACGTGGATCACCGCTTTCGACCGGAAAGAGCTCATCGTGCCCAACAAGGAGTTCGTCACGGGGCAACTGATCAACTGGACCTTGTCCGACGCGGTGTTGCGCCTCTCTGTTCCTGTAGGCATCGCCTACGGCTCCGACACGGAGCGCGTAATGGAAGTGCTCTACAAGGTAGCCAGCGAGTCGAGACGCGTCCTTCGCGATCCGCCGCCCCAAGTGCTCTTTCTCGGTTTCGGCGACAGCTCGCTTTCCTTCGAGTTGCGCGTATTCGTACGCAACGTCGCGCAGCTGTTCCCCGCGCGGCACGATCTGCACATGAGCGTCGACAAGGCGTTCCGCGAAGCCGGCATCGAAATCGCGTTCCCGCAGCGGGACTTGCACCTCCGTTCGATGCCAGCCGACCTGAAGCTACCCCCGAGCCGCCACGACTGAGCCCAGGTGCGAGGCGCTCACTGCAGGTTGTAGTTGATCATCATCGACCGACCGTTGCGCCGGACTGACAGCGTGAACTTGTCGGCCGTTCGCAAGGTCGTGTACGCGCCGAGCGCCGCGTCCGGGTTACTCAACGACTGCCCGTTGACGCTTTCGAGGATATCACCGTTCTTGATGCCGATTTTCGTCAGCAAGGTGTAGGGCCGGATGCCTCGAATCTCCATGCCGATCGATTCGCCGTTTTCGATTTTCGGTGCAACTGCCGCAATGCCGATGATCTTGCCGGCGTTGTCGAGAACCTTGTTGAGCATGGAACGCGAGAGGTTGTAGTTGAGGTCGTTCACCTTCTCTATGCCCTCGACCATCTCTTGATTGGTCAGGCCGGCGTTGCGATCTGTCGTTTGGCCCTTTTTGGCCCGCTTCTTCTTGTCCTCTGCAGGTTTGGCCGCGCGCCGGAACATCGGCTTTTTGGCAGCCCCCGCAACCTCGAACATGGCAAGACGGCACAGGCCGGCCTTGCTCTGAAGCACCACACCGTCAGAATGAATGGCGCGAATTCTCGAGCCGTCGACCTCGGTCCCGCCGTAGTGCAGCCCGGCCTTGCCATCCGTGCCGACGATTGCAGCAAGTGAGCGCTCGAGGTCGTCTGGAATTACGACCGTGCCAATGACGCGCATCGTCCCGCTGCAAGGCGTTTCGACGTCTTGCGGCGGCAGGTCTTCCAACGGCAGCTCGGAATCCTCGGCGGGCACGCCGGAGAGGTCACCCAGGGACGAATCGAAGATGTTTCGTCTCAAGATGACGCCGGGATCGTGTCTGCGCTGAACCCGGGTGGACGTGATCCTCGTCCTCGACGGGGCCGGGCCGGTTGCAGTTCCGTTGCTCACCAGCTTGTCGGCCAGCAGAGCGGTTGCCCCCTGAGCGCAAAAGAGCCCACAGAGCGCAAGCGTCGTCAGCACGAGCACGTTTCTAAGGCGATTGTTTGTGGCGGCCGCCATCTAGCCTAGAGCTTAGCCTACAATCGGTCGGGTCAATCGGTTATAGTCCCGCGCGCCGATGGATGGGATCAAGCGGTTTTTCAAGGGAGTCCTGCTGGATTCTTGGCGCGAAGCAGACGCGCAGGCCGATAGTGCAGGTGCCGACGAGCTCGACTGGCGGCCGATCGTGGTGCTCGTCACGACCGCCATCGTGCTCACGCTGGCTCGATACTTCGGGGGCACCGGCACCTTCTCCGAGCTCGTGCCGTACGACAAGAAGCTCTACTCGCGCGACGAATGGGATCTGATGGCGAGGGCCTGGTGGTCGGGGGTTCGCATCGTGACTTACGTGCTGATTCCCATGCTGACCATCGTCTTCATGCCCGGAGAACGCATTCGCGACTACTACATCTCTTTCCGAGGCTTCGGCCGGCACCTGTGGATCTACGTCGGGCTCTACCTACTCGTGCTCCCATTCGTGCTGCTCGTAGCCCAGCAAGAACAGTTCATCAGGACGTACCCGTTCTACAAGTACGCCAACCAATCGCTCGGCCACTTCCTGAAGTGGCAGATGCTCTACGCCGTGCAGTTCCTCGCCCTGGAGTTCTTCTTCCGCGGTTACATGCTCAAGGGCCTCCGCCACAAATTCGGCTACGGCGCCATCTTCGTCATGGTCGTGCCCTACTGCATGATCCACTACACCAAGCCGCTCCCGGAAACGCTCGGCGCAATCTTTGCGGGAATCGCACTTGGGACGCTAGCAATGCGCACGCGCTCCATCTGGGGCGGCGTTCTCATCCACGTCGGAGTCGCCCTCACCATGGATTGGCTGGCCCTCACGCAGTGCCCACCCCCGGGCGAAGGTCCTTGCCGGTCACGATGAGTCCATTGGAGCCTCAAGTTCTTTGAAAGTGCACCGATTCTTGCATGACCAAGCGTGAGATGGTCCAGGTCGACGCAAAGGCGGTGAGCATTCGGTCTGCCCGTGAGGGCGACGTTGCAGCGATCCAGGAGCTGTTCAACCTCTGTTACGGCGCCCGGTACTCCCATCCGGAGTTCGTTTCAGCCGCGTACCTCCGCAAGATGATGTACAGCGACAATTCGCTCGTGCTCGTGGCCGAGGAAGACGGCGGCGAGGTCATCGCGACTGCGTCCGTAGTGATCGACGTCGGCGCCTTTGCCGATCTCATCGGCGAGTTCGGCCGCCTGGTAGTGCATCCGGACAAGCGAGGCCAGAACCTCGGCCATCAGTTGATGTCCGAGCGCATCAAACGTGTCGCCCCCTATCTGCACATTGGTTTTGCGGACAACCGAGTTGCCCACACTCGGTCACAAAAGATTTCACTCGCCCACGGCTTCGCGCCAGTTGGCTTCTTGCCGATCCACAACGGAGAGCCCGTTGCGCTCTTTGCACGCCACTTTGGCGACGGCCTGAAGCTTCGGCGCAATAATCCGCGGGTTGCTCCTCAGGTCTACGGCCTTGCGCAGCGAGCACTCCGGAGTTGCGGCATCGAGCCGGACGCGATCGTAGATGAGATGTCTCCTCCCTACGGCCTCGATAGCAGCTTCGAAATAGAAGAGATGAGTGCGAAAGGCTACGCGACGCTCTTGCGCTTCGAGCGGGGCCGGGTACAGCACCCCGAGATCTTCGGTCCCGCTCGGGTCCACTTCGGACTCCGCACGCTGGAGTCCCACAACACGTCGTATCTCTTGGCTCGAAGAGACGGGCATCTCGTTGGTGCGGTCGGATACGCCCACGATGCGCGCCTCGACCATGCGGTGCGCATCTTCGAGCTGGTCTGCGCGGACGAGTCTCCAGTTCGCGTTCTGCTCAAGGAGCTCATGCGACGGTCGCGAGAGGAATGGCGAGTCGACTACGTCGAAGTGGATGTCAACGCCCACGCTCCACGGATGCAGAAAACGCTCTTGGAGCTCGGTTTCGTTCCCGTTGCGTATCTTCCGGCCGCGGTGTTCCATCACGTCGAACGGCTCGACACGGTCCGGATGGAGCGATTCTACGTGCCGATCCCTACGCACGACTTGCATCTGGCAGAAGCATCCAAGCCCGTCGTCGAGTCGGTGGTCCGCAACCTACGCACCCGCGCCATTCAGCCTCAGCTCGTCCAGCTCTTGCCAACGACCCGGCTCGGCCATGGCTTGAATCGCGAACAGGCCTCGCGCCTCTCGACTCTGTTCGAGACCGTGACTTTCGCCGACGGAGACACGATTTTAGAAGCCGGTGAGCGCGATGCCCGGCTTTACATCTTGCTCTCGGGCACCGCTCGGGTGTTCTCCGGTACGCCTGCAGAAGAGGTCGGCTCGGTGGCTCAGGGGGAGCTTCTCGGTGAAGTCTCTCTCCTTCGCAAGACGCCGCATACCGCCACCGCAGTTGCAGACGGAGTGGTCGAAGCCGCCGCCGTGCGCCACAACGATCTCAACCAACTGCTCAAGCAACGAAGCGACATCGGCCTCGTGCTCTTCAAAAACCTCGCGACCGGGCTCAGCAGCAAGCTGAGCCGGACCGATGCCTTTCTCAGCATCAAGCCCTGGGAGTGACGGGTCAGTCTTCGAGGCTCAGGGCGCCGGTTGGGCAGTACCTCACGGCGAGCTCGACTTGCTCGC
>Ga0209567_10000677_pt1 | contig 18550 bp, 21 predicted proteins | sample COG_12_FD_184756 | JGI IMG/M metagenome (GOLD analysis project Ga0209567, IMG submission 184756) | Pelagic marine sediment microbial communities from the LTER site Helgoland, North Sea, for post-phytoplankton bloom and carbon turnover... | ecosystem: Environmental > Aquatic > Marine > Neritic...
TGCGGCCCACCATAATAACCGCCCATTTAGGACCAAAAACCATGCCGCCGACACGGTTGCCGATCATGTCCAGATTGACCAGCATACCGGATTCTACAACGGCATTGGTTCCGCTGAAAAAAAGGTCGCTTAAAAGGGCCTTGCGGCGACGCTCGATAATTTCTGCGCGGGAGGCTTTCTCATCAAAAGTTTCGATGAAGTCGTATGCCGGATCTTCTTTAAAAAATTCTAAAATACCGGTTTCATAAAGCGTTAAGGAATCCCCCCAGGATACGCTTTTGACATCTATTTGGGGTAGGATTTGATCGAGGACGATCTTTGCTGCATCGGCAGGGGTTTGCGCAATAAATGCCTCAAAATTATTTTTCTCGAGCGCCTCTTTGCAGCCTTGCAGCCGGATTTCCCAGAACTTTTGAGTCGCTGTTTGCATTGGTCCTCAGCCCCTTAACCGGTTGCTTTCATCTCGCGGCATGCAGCGACCATATCTTTAGCGCTGAATCCCAATGTTGCGCTCAGATAGGGCACGTCTCCGACTTCCCCAAATCGATCCTGGGCCCCCAGCCGTTTAACTTTAGCCGGATAGTTTTCAGCCAGAACCTCGCAGACCGCTCCGCCCAGGCCGCCGATCACGTTCTGGTTTTCGGCGGTCACCACCGCATGGGTTTTCTTTACAGATGCTAAAAGCGTATCAACATCAAAGGGCTTGACCGATGGATAATGGATATGCTCAACCTGTATGCCATCTTGATGCAGCGATTTAACTGCCTCACGTGCAAACTGGGTGGTCAAACCGGTGGTCACCAGGGTTACATCCGAACCTTCAGCCAATACCCTGGCTTTGTTCGGATCAAATTGATAATCTTCATCAAAAATCGGTGCGTGGACTTCTCGAATCAGCTGCATGTATTCGGGTTTTTTACTGGCAGCCATATATTTGACCATGGAGCGCAACTCATAGACATCCGCCGGGCAGTAAACGCGCATGTTGGGCATGGCGCGCATGATCGCCAGGTCCTGAAAGCACATGTGGGTGGCACCGTTTTTAGCCGTGGTGACCCCCGGGGCGGTGCCGACGATTTTGACCGGGTTTTCGGCATAGGCAATCGAAATCGTGATCTGATCATAGGCCCGGCGCGTGGCAAAGGGGGTAAAGGTCGCACAGAACGGCACCAGGCCTTCATTGGCCAGGCCGGCCGAGATGCCGATCATGTTAGCTTCAGCCACCCCGACATCGAAAAACCGATCCGGAAACGCATCCCATACCCGCGGAACCGTGCCCGATGATTTTCCCAGGTCGGCCTCCAGACATACGACTTTGCTGTTTTCGGTCATCAGCTCGATGAGTGTATCGGTATAGACCACTCTTAATTCTTTTTCGTGTAGCTTCATACCTATTTTCCTTCTGTCCAGTTAAATTCAAACGGCTCTTCTTCACCTTCAACGCAGACGCCCCCGATAACCCTCTGGCGCTCGTCTTCATCGGGAATGCTGATGAAGTGGCATTCGATGCGGTTTTCGTAACAGACATTGCCTTTGGCCTTGACGGTATGGGCCACAATCATGGCCGGTTTATCTTTGACGGCCATGGCTTTGTTGATGGTGTCATAAATATCGTCCCAATCGTGGCCGTCTATTTCAAAAACCTCCCAGCCAAAGGAGCGCCATTTATCTACTACCGGCTCCAAGGAGACGATTTTCTCAACTTCGGCGTCGATTTGCATTTTGTTGTAATCGGTAATGACCACCAGATTGTCCAGTTTGTGATGGGCCGCAAACATCGCGGCTTCCCAGATCTGGCCCTCCTGTGATTCCCCGTCGCCAACGACACAAAAGACATTATTGGTTCTTTTGTGAAGTTTGCTGGCCAGGGCAATTCCAGTGGCGCAAGACAACCCCTGCCCCAGCGAACCGGCCGTTTGATCGACACCGGGCGTAATCACCTGATCCACATGACTCGGCAACTTCGTGCCGTTGGCATTCAAGGTCAACAGCACCTCTTTGGGGAAATAACCCCTGTAGGCCAAAGCGGTATAAAGGGTCGGGCCGGCATGTCCTTTGGATAATATAAAGCGGTCTCGATCCTCCCAGCGGGGCTCGTCCGGTTTAATATTCAAAATCCTGAAATAAAGGGTAATGATAATTTCCACCAGACTGAGGGAGCCGCCAATGTGCCCGCCGCCCGCCCGGCACATAATATCGGTTACGATGTAGCGAAATTCTTTGGCCAGCTGATCCAGCTGATCTTTGCTTTCAATTTGTTCCATTTATTTCCTCTCTTTACGCTCTATTATCCATCTGATATTCGACCCAAAAGGTCATGTTTTTTTCTGAAAGCCGATATGTTGGGGGGAAGCCACCGATCTACACGCTGGCCTGGTATTTGGGATGATCGGCACCCCCGCACTGGAAATGGTTAGCCCGTTGGATGAATCCCAAATATCAGGCCACAGGCACTTTGTAAATCATATCGGCTTTCGGAAAATGACATGACCGGCTTTTCGCTTTTTTCATTTCGTCTTCAAAATCAAAGACTAAACACCTAATTCGCCTTTTAGCCAGGCCTTGACAGCATCATCCAGGGCATACACGCCTTTGAGCTCGCAAACATCTTTTTCAAAACGGCTCGGAAGCTCAAATTCAGCCAGTTCGGTTGCCTCTTCAGAATTGCGGCGGATCAAATAGATCAAATAGGGCTTGCGCCAGCAATTGACGACAAAATAGGTCGTATAATCGCTTTTGGAACGGATCACATATTTTCCGCTACCCCAGTCCGTATTGCCCCATTCCAGATACTGCTTGACGGCCTCTTCGGGGGTCATCTCCCATTCGACTTCGTTGAGTATATCGGTTTCTTTTTTTAATTCTTCCAAGGTAAGCATATCTTGCTCCTTTCCAGAAGCTGTAGAATTATCTCGCCACAATGGTGTTGAGAACGCTGAAGATTTGTTTATTTCTCACCGCAGAGACGCAGAGTTCGCAGAGATATTTTTTTATAATTGTAACATTTTTTAACTATTTTGGTCTAACTAATACTCTCAAGAACCAATTGTTATAAACCCGTGGGGTGGAGATGTTTTGCCTTGTCGGCGTCCATGCCAGGCCATTGCTGAAAGCGACGGCTGATCAGCGACAAATGAAAAAAATGTAATCTTTGCGCCCTCTGCGTCTCTGCGGTGAATAAGAAGTCCGCTCAACCTAAAAAGGTAGTTTAACCGTTTCCATTAAATCGGGGTGATCGCCTAAAAAGCGGTACAGGGTGGCGCGGCCCACACCCAGAAGCTTGGCGGCCTTGACCTTATTGCCCCCCGTTCGTTCCAGAGCCGATCGAACCGAATCGGCATCCAGCTTGCGAGATGGCCCCCGCCGCACGCAAATATTTTCAAGATCACGCAGCTCCAGCGGCAAATCATCAGCAGCGATCACCCGGCCGCTGGATTTTACAATGGCAAATTGAATCGCGTTTTGCAATTCGCGCACATTGCCCGGCCAGCGGTAATCGAGCATCAAAGACATGGCCTTGCTGGAAATTCGCAGTTTTTTCCGGCCATAACGCTCACGGGCTTCCTGTAAAAAATGTTCGCTCAGCAAGGGAATGTCGATTTTGCGCACGCGCAGTGGCGGCAGCTGGATGGGAATCACATTCAACCGGTAATACAGATCTTCGCGAAACTGGCCACGCTTAACCGCATCCTTCAAATTTTTGTTGGTGGCACTGATCACCCGTACATCCACCGTGATGGTCTGTTCACCGCCGACTCTTTCAAATTGGCCTTCCTGTAAAAACCGCAAGATTTTAGCCTGCATGTTGTTTGAAAGCTCGGTCACCTCGTCCAGAAATACCGAGCCGGCGTCGGCCAGTTCAAAGCGGCCCTTTTTATCCCGTAAAGCGCCGGTAAAGGCGCCTTTTACATGTCCGAAAAGCTCACTTTCAATTAGGCCTTCCGGCAAAGCCCCGCAATTGATCGGCACAAAGGGTGCACCGCCGCGATGGCTTTCGTTATGGATGGCCGCAGCCACCAGCTCCTTGCCGGTTCCGGTTTCACCGGCAATGTGCACGGGGTAATCATAATCGGCAACGTCTTTGATCTGTTTAAAGATCGCCACCATCTTGCTGTCCTGGCCGATGATGTTGCCAAAGCTGGTCAACTCCCCGGCACGCTCCTTGAGGCTGAAAATATCGCTAACATCCCGAAATGACGTCAGAACGCCGGTATATTGCTCCTCCGCATCCCGCATGCTGGTAACCGTCATCTCAATGCGCCGCTGCTCGCCGGTTTTGGTGTTAATGTTGATGGTGTATTCGGATTTTTGAGCCAGATTGGGCGGATGTTCGCAAAAAACACAGCGCTCCCCGCAAAAGGGACTGCCGAAAGCATCGTGGCAATCCTGGCCCAGCACTTCTTTGCGCTGGTAACCGGTGATGCGTTCGGCTTCGGCATTGAAAAAAAAGATGCGCCGATTCATGTCGTGGGCGATAATCCCCTCTTTGAGATTATCCAAAACGCTTTCCAGGTTATCCCGGTGGCACATCAGATTTTCTAAAGAATAATCGGACATTATTCCACTGTTGATTTTCCTCGATTAAAAAAGATGAAGCTAACCGATTTTTGTTCTGATGTCAAACTTCGTTCCCGCCTGGCATCAAAGCGAGCAGGGAATATTATTATTTAATTCAATTCCTTGAAGGCTTATGCGAACATCATAGGCCAGAACTTCAACCCCTTTTTCAGTCGCTTGCCGCAAACGGCTGCCATAGTCGGGATCGATGTGATCGGCCGGACGAAAGACCTGCGCATCCATTCTTTGAATAAAATAAAACATGATGCAGCGATGACCAGCCTTTACGAGCTTTTCCAGCTCAATAATGTGCTTCAAACCTCTGGCGGTAACGGCATCTGGAAACTGCGCTACCCCCTCGTTTACCAGGGTACAGTTTTTTATTTCGACATAACAGCGTCCATCGGTGCTGCCGGTCAACAGTAAATCAATGCGGGAGTGCTCACCGATTTTAACTTCCCGTTTGACATTTTTATATTGGGAAACCTCTGGAATACGTTGTTGCTCAACAGATTGGCCGACCAGGCGATTGGGGACCAGGGTGTTAACGCCCACAAGCGATGTCGGCATGGCGATCAATTCCCAGGTATATTTGTACTTGCGCTTCGGATTGTCGTGAACTGACAGGTAAACCTTGCGGCCCGGCTCACTGCATCCGGCCATACTGCCGGTATTGGGGCAATGGGCCGTAACCGTTTCACCGGTTTCCAGTTTGACATCAGCCAGAAATCGCTTGTAGCGTTTGAGCAGTGTTGCGGGAATAAGCTCGGGCCAGGTCAGGCCCCCGGAGGCGTTTGCAGATGCTGAGGGCTTCATAGAAATTTTTTTTCGATCATATCGGCCAGCAGCACCACATCTTCAAATCCGAAGATGGGTACCGTTAGCTGCAGATCAACATCGGTCACCATCGCGATTAAAAGTGCGTCATCTTTTAGGAGTGGTTCAGAATGCCGCGCCGAACGCACAATCTCAATCTTGGGTTTATTGCCTGCTTTGTAGCCCTCGGTAATCACCAGATCCACATCTTCAAAATAGCCCATCAGGCTATCCATATCGCCGGCATGATCATCTCTGACCATCGCTATTTTACCGGGTGAATGAAAAATAACGGTATCGGCCCCGGCCGATTTGTGCCGCGAGCTATCCTTTCCCGAGCGATCAATGTCCGGATTATGGTGCGAGTGTTTGATGGTGCCGATAGTATAACCGCGACGCTTGAATTCGGGAATTAATTTTTCGATAAGAGTGGTTTTGCCGGATTGAGAGCGACCCACAATGGATATTACCGCTGGCATAAGTCTACCTATTTCCTGAATCTTGCATGAAAATTAATGACTTTTTTACCACGAAGTCACAAAGGGCACAAAAAAAAGAAATTTTTAATTGGGCTTTGAACTTTGTGTACCTTCGTGATCTTTGTGTCTTTGTGGTGAACAGCGATACAACGACAAACCATCTATCCGAAACCGATAAGGATCAGCTGCCTTATTGATGGGCAAAATTAAGATGCAATAAACGCAATGTCAAGCCGTTTGCTCGCTCTGGCCAAATGGCATTCAATAGAAACTATCGCACGGATAAAAAGGGTTGATATCTTTACTGGAAGGTTTAATATATGATCCTTTTGGTTTCGGGTGTCAGGTGTCAGCCCTTCGGTGGCCAATGAAGCGTCTTTGCGAGTCAGTAGGGATAAGGGCCGCATGGTTTCGTTTCTTTAGGATTTAGTCTTATATTCCCTGACACCTGAACACTGACACCTGACCTTTTCCTGAACACTGACACCTTATAAAGATGGACTTAATCCTCGAAGTAAAGAACCTGGTAAAACATTACGGCAAGGTGGTTGCTGTCGATGACGTCAGTTTTGCGCTTGAGAAGGGCGTTTGTTTTGGATTGTTGGGCCCCAATGGTGCCGGCAAAACCACCACAATTGAAGTCATCGAAGATGTGATCCTGCCGACATCCGGCGAAATATTTTACAAAGAAAGTCCCCGTACGCCATCCTTCAGAGAAGAAGTTGGCATTCAATTCCAGAGCACGGCATTGCTAAATTTTTTGACCGTGCGCGAAACCCTGCAAACCTTCAAAAGCTTTTTTAAGCAAACCGGCCCCATCGAAGAGCTTGTCGAGCTATGCCGTCTGGGTGAATTTCTGGATCAATACAATGATAAGATATCTGGCGGGCAGCGTCAGCGCTTCCTGCTGGCCCTGGCATTGATTAACCGGCCGGAACTGCTCTTCCTGGATGAGCCTTCAACTGGACTTGATCCCCAGGCACGACGGAATTTATGGGACTTGATCCAGAACATTAAAGCCGCGGGCAAGACCATTATTTTAACAACCCATTACATGGAGGAAGCCCAGTTTCTGTGTGATGAAGTTGCCATTATGGATTACGGCAAAATTATCGTACAGGGAACGCCCGATGCATTGATTCGACAACACAGTCGCGGCACTACTGTGGTCATGCCCAAGAATCGCTTTATATTCAAAAAGGACGGTTTTCCTCTGACCGTGCGAACCGTCAAAAATAACGTCGAAATAAAAACCGAAGATGTCAATCAATGCCTGGAGCAGTTGATCGCCCATGGTGTTGATTTGTCCGATATGACCGTTCGCTCGCCCAACCTGGAAACGGTATTTTTAAATTTAACCGGGCGTCAGCTGCGAGAATAAACATGCGTTTTAGAAGGCTGTGGGCCATATTGAAGGCCAGAAATTTAGAGTTTTTCCGCGATAAGTCAGCGTTTGGCTGGAACTTTATTTTTCCATTTTTGCTGGTGGGCGGCTTCGGTATTATCTTTGGCGGTAAATCCTATATTGAATATAAAATCGGTGTCTTTCCAGCCGAATCACAGCAGGTTTCAATGGCCGCGCTTGACATTCCGCAGCCGTTTAAGGAATTGCGCCACCTCAAATTCATCGGATTTCCGAATGCTGCCGAAGGATTGAAAAAGCTTAAACATCACCGCATTGATTTTTTGATAAAAGCCGGCCAGGGCCCTCATCAATACTGGGTCAGCGATTCATCGCCCAAAGGTTACGTTGTTGAGCAAATGTTTATAGCCAGCCTGATTCCACCCGAGAATGAACCCAACGCTGAAAAAAAAGAAATCAAAGGCAGCGCCATCCGCTATATCGATTGGCTGTTTCCAGGTATTCTGGCCATGAACATGATGTTCAGTGCCCTCTGGGGAGTAGGTTATGTCGTGGTGCGTTATCGAAAAAACGGTGTGCTAAAGCGCCTTAAAGTCACCCCCCTGACAGCATTTGAGTATATAACTGCCCAGGCCATATCTCGAATTTTTCTGCTGATGTTTACCCTGGCGGTCGTTTGGACGGGATGTGACCTTATTTTTTCATTTGTGGTGCAGGGCAGCTATTTTAGTTTGTTTATCGTTTTCTTTCTGGGCAGCCTGAGTCTCACCTCGCTGGGTCTGGTGCTGGCCTCCCGGGGAACCAGCGAGGAATTTACCACCGGCGTTTTAAATTTTATCTCATGGCCAATGATGTTTTTGTCCGAAGTCTGGTTCTCACTGGAGGGCGCACCGCAGTGGGTTAAAACTTTCGCCAACATCTTCCCGCTAACCCACATGCTCACAGCCGCGCGCAAAGTCATGCATGAAGGTGCCGGGCTGATTCAGATCGGCCCCGAAATTGCGATCCTCTCACTGACGACGCTGGGTTGTTTGGTGCTGGGGGCTGTACTCTTCTCATGGAACCGTTAAAAACTGGGGTGGATGAATATAAAAGGAATCCGCCACGGTAGATCATAAAGACACTATTTGCTTTTTTTAGATTTTTCTTTTTGGTTTTTGGAGCGGGAATGAGCAGCAGAAGGATCGGTCAGGAATTTCTTTTTTGTAGGAATGAATTCTTCAACAAAATGGCTGGAATGAACAGCTGAAATTATTTTAACAGCTACAAAAATAGCAACCAGACCTACCAGATAGATCATGCGGTTTTCAGATTTTTGAATTACATTTTGCCAGATCAGGTAGAAGTATCCCGCCAGAGAAATTTCTACGATCGCATTCAGCAGCCCCATAAAATAATGCCGCGTATACAAATATCCGCCGCCCGGAAATAAAATGGCCAGGATAAAGGCCACTATTTTATTTTTAAATTTTAGCTGGCAGGCATTACAGATATGTTTGTCGCTATCAAGCAAAGCCGTGCATCGCGGACAAAGATAGGAGCGCCGGCCCAACTGGCTCTGGGTACCTGAAAGAGGCATTCGTTTCATCAGCGCTTTTAATTTTCTTCTTTCTCGCAGCGCGATGGCCTTAAATTTTTCGGTTATGCCATTTTTGGCATATTGAACCGATAGGGTCCCGCCTTTGAGCGCGATGGATTTGCAATCGACATAAAGAATTTGAGAAATGGACTGCTTGAATTTGTAAATCGGGGTGGTGGGCACGTGAAAAATCCGGAAGTTGGTAAATACAAACAGACAGCGCTTGAGATAAACAAAGAAAAATCCGGTTGCGTACTGGGGCAAAGAATCAATCGGCGAATAACCCGTTGTCGTTAAGATGATCTTTTCGCCATTTTTTAAAAACGGTTTGAGAAAAGACAATTTGACAATCAGTTTGCGTTGTCGTTTTTCAACGCGCTTTTTATAGACCTCTTGATGATTGGAAAACAGGGTGCCGCGATCCACCGGAAGCCCGAATATCTGCGGTCCCATCATACCGACCGGTTCAAAGGCATTTTCTGCCATCTATGCAAATACTCCTTTCATTTTTTACAGCGCTCTGAAATATGATATCATAAAGAAGTAAATGGTCAAATAAGGGCGGTGATAATCCCGGAATCGTTTGGCGTTCGAACCGGCAAGCGGTTAATCTCCTTTGCACCGGCTGCTGACAGCATGCCCCTCAGTTGCTGCTCCGAATACGCTTGACCGGCTTCGGTCCCCAGCAGCATATTCAGGGAAAAAAGGGCCGGAAAAAGAGGCCCGTCCATGGAATTGTTGAGGATAAATTCATGAATGATGATAATTCCGCCGGGCTTTAGCGCGGCAACAGCCTTTTGGATAATCTGGTGGCAGCCATCGGGACCTTCACCATGCAAAATGTGTGAAAGCCAGGCTGCATCATAGCGGCCTTTAATCTCATCTTTTAGATAATTACCCGCCTGAAAATCAATTCGATCTGAAAGTTCGAAGCGTTTGATGGTCTGTTCGGCAAACGGCCGGGTTGTGGGCAGGTCGAAAACGGTGGCCTTTAAGTCAGGATTGTGGCGGCAAAAATGAATGGCATAGGTGCCGGGGCCACCTCCTATGTCGAGCAAATGCCGGCGGGCGGAGATATCAATCTCTGGAATGAGCATCGGCGCCATGTTCATGGCCATGTTGAACATGCCCATTAAAAAACTTTCCCGCCATTCTTCATCGCTAAAGGAAGAACGCTGCCGAACTGGTTTTCCCGTCTGAACGGACACATCCAGCTGAGCCCACGATTCAACCAGATGGTGGTGGTGCATTATGATATTGCCAAGATATTGCGGGGATTTTTTGGAAAGAAAAGCTGCGCTCGACGGGGAGTTCGCGTATTGATCTCCTGCTTTTGCCAGCAGCTCCATAGCCACCAGCGCATTCAACAGGCGTTGGACTGCGTCAGGCGCAACTTTGAGTCCTGCCGCCACTGCATCGGCAGACATGTGTTTATCGCCCAGGAAGGTAAACACGTCAAGCTTGATTGCCGCATGCAGCGTACAGGTTTTCCAGAAATATCCGGAAAGTTCAAGAAGTTCGCCGGGGTGCCATTTTCGGTTCGCCATGGTTGCCAATTTTTACTGCGATTTCGCTTTAGGGGGTCCTTCTCCTTTTGCCATGCGTGCCTCTTTTTCTTCGTCCGGCAGCATTTCCCATGCAACCTGTTCGGGTGCCAGGGTCCAAAAAGGTGTGCCATCTTTGGTCAGGCGGACTTTAATAATATCTATGTTTGGATCCTTTTTTATCTTTGAAGCCATAAATACGTCTTTGCCGTTGATTTCCGCCCATACGCCTTTAATTTTGATGCGTTCATTTTTTTTGAGCTTGATATCACTGGGTTTGCGAAACCAGGTCGGGCAAAGATGGACTTCAATCACTTCGGCGCCTTCGAGCACCTCGACAACGGTGGCCGGTGACATGCCCGGCATTGGAACCACTTCTTTGGCCCTTAAATACCAGGCCCTGATTTTTTCAAATTCCCGAACATCGTAGTGGCTGTTATACTCACTGCCAGCCTCCCAGCCTTTCATCAGCTTTGGATCCACATCTCCGGCATGCGCCACCATGAAAAATGCGACAAAAATGAAAATGACAGACAGTTTATGATAGAAATGGTGTTTGATCATTCTTTCCTCCTTGGATATACTTTAAAGGGGTCAGAAGCATATGGCACCTATTTTATTATCACCTCCATCTTGCATGAAAATTAATGCGAAGTTTATATTGCCTTTACAGACAACACGTTATGCAAATTATGGATGTCAAAAAAATACCTGCTTTGTATAATGGATGAAAATCATTTTATCACATTAATTTTTACCTCCTGGGCGAACTGGAGGCTTCCATCTACGGCGTTATTCAGCGCGAAGCATAGATCACTATAGCTTCGCCCTGAAGTGTCTTGCATATGAAAGCCTCCAATTCGTGCAAAATTAAGTGCAAAACTATTATATCCATAGAATTGGTATTTGCAAGATTGATATTATACCGCGCTGAGGCCCATATCACATTGAACTGTCCCTTTGCCCGGATCGCGAACGGCCAGAACTGTCGGTATCCCCAGCTCGGCCAGCCCTTTTGCAATGGCGTATCCAGTGCCGCGATTGGCCCCGGTAACAAGAGCCACGCGTTTGTCATGTTTTGTCATGCTCACTTCTTTTGTTTTTCAGTTGGATTATCGTATCTTTAGACGCTTAGGTGCTTGAATGGGTTTACAATTCCTTCGTAGGTTCAGGGTTCTGAGTTCAGAGGTTCAGGGGTTAGAAAAAGAACAAAAGACAAAAAAAAGGGGGGCTTGCATTCTGAAACCTCCAAACTCTGAACCCTGAACCTGGCGATTGAAACCCGATACCGATCTTAGAATCACCTCTTGTGCATTAAGATGACGCTGAATATAGAAGGCGCCCTTCACCGTAGACCGCTACCGGATAGCAGGTCATATCAAATGGATCGCCATTCCAGCAGACAAACGAGGCCCATTTGCCTTTTTCCAGTGTGCCGATTTTATCATCAGCCTCTATGATTCGGGCGTTGCGGCGGGATATCAATTCAACGGCTTCTTGACGGGATAAACCGGCGCGCATGAACCAGCGTGTTTGCAGCAATAGCTGACGCGCAAGGGTCACCGGATGATCGGTCATAAGACCAAATTCCACACCGGATGCCAGCATATGACGGACATTACGCCAATCCTCGTGTTTTAATTCAACCTTGTAAGCAAAAGAATCAATTGGGCCGTAAACAACCGGGATTTTACGTTTTTTCAATTCACGGAAAATATCCGGCGAGTGCACATCGCCGGCATGATCGACGGTAACATTGATATTAAATTCATCAACCAGGCGCAAAAGCGCGGCAATATCATCTGTTTTGTGAACATGAGCCCGCAAACGCAGTTTGCGTCCCAGTAAATCCCGCAACACCCTGTCTTCGGCAGAAAAGACAATGTCTTGCTTTTTGCTGCCCCTGGTTCTGTTGTACCGTCGTATTTTTTGACGCACCTCATCCAGACGGCCGCGCAACATGGCAATGGCGCCCATGCGGGTTGTCGGGCGTTTACCTTTCCAGGCATTGGTTTTCATCGGATTAAATCCAAAAGCCGATTTTAAGCCGGCCCTGCTGATCAATGCCTCTGTGCTGGAAGCAGCATAATTGCGAATGACCGCTGATAGACCGCCAATAATATTCCCGCTGCCGGGCAGCACACACGAATACAGAACGCCCATTTGGACCGCATCTTTGAGGGCCTTATCATCCATTTGAATGGAATCCAGTGCATCGGTCAGCGTCAGAATCGAATCCGAATGCTCGTTGGCCTCTCCTTCGGTATTGGGCTCCCCGGCCCGTTCCATGCCGATGTGGCTGTGCGGATCGACAAAAGCAGGGGTGAGCACCTCAAATTTTCCCAGGCAGCGCCCTTTTTTTGTTTGTGAAATGGCACTGATCTTTTGGCCATTAAAAATAAGGTGGGCATTCGAAACGATTTTTTTCCCGGTGTAGATTTTTTTAGCGAAAATGTAATTCATGACGCTTCCTTTCAGCAGAATTAAAACGGCATGACCCGTTTTTAAAAAAAAGAGATCCACCTGCAACCGGCTCAGGGAGTCAACGACCACCCGCTCAGCGGGTGGCTTGGATTTTACCGCCATACGCGGTAAAAGACAGGGGCGCGCAGCCCCCCAATCGTTGCGGGCGAAACCGGGTGCTATGCACTCGGTTTGGAAAGCCCAACCAGACGCATTCGCTTGGCATGGAACTCCCGGGCAAGCGCACCATCATCAGCGAGAAGCTCTGATAGTTGTTGTTTAATGGCCGCATTATCCCGGGCATGAAATGTTTTCAGGATTTCAGCAAAATCCGGTATCCGATAAAGAAAATGACCAATGGCTTCCGAGGTTGAGCGTCGTAAGTTGACACCGTATTTCAGGCGCGCCAGCAAAAATCCGTTTATTTCCTGTTCAAACTGGCCGCGCATGGGCAGGGCCAGGTAGGGCTTGCGCAGATAAAAGGATTCGGTCATGAGCGTAAAACCGGCCGTTGCCATAACCGCTTTGCAGGATGCCAGGTCATTCAAAAAGCCGTCTTTGCTGAATGCTTTATAATTCAGATTTTTATGGGTGTGTTCTTTCTCAGAACCATAGATAATAAAAGATTCACGGGGGAAATCCATTAATCTTTTTAAGAAGGATTCAAATCCGCTGGTCAGATAGACCAAAATATGGCCGCCGGATGAAGGCTGAAGGGATAGGACTTCTTGCCGCAAGATCGGCGCAAAGAAAAAGGTGCGGTTATTTTGGGGATCACCATAGTAAAAAGTGGTCACCAGTGACACATCCGGTCGCGGCACCATGGCCCGGATGATGGTTTTTGTCATTTTGCGCTCGGCTTGCAGGTGAGCCGGACAGGGATAGGACATATACCGCAGGCGGTGCTGGTTGTCGATGGTGATCAGCGGCAGGTCGTAATGGTTGGCCAGATAGGCGGTCATGGGCTCAAAATCGGTTATGACGCAATCGGGTCGAAATTTTTTGAAAATATCTTTCCGCAGCGACTGGAGCTTTTTGTGCCCCTCGGGCAATCGCTTCAAATTGTCGGTAAATGTTTTTACTTTCGAAACCCGGTTATCCAGGCTGGCGATGTGCAGCCCTTCGGTCTCGAACACATCGAAATCATCTTTGAGGTTGGCATAGCCACGATCATAGCTGACGACCTTGACGACATGCCCTGTAGACTGCAGATGGGTAAGTATCTCGCGGGATCTGGAAGAATGGCCTGATCCCTCGCCGGATACACCGTAAACAATTTTTGCCATTTTTTTCAACCCGTTATTCGTCCGAAATCTTAACCGAACGCCGTGCGTCCCAGGCGCCTGAAGCCGCATTGACGGATAGGCTTTTGCGTATCAGGTTCTTTTAATGCGCTCCAGCTGGATGGTCACAACGTTGATGGGATCCGGACATTGCAATTGAATGGTATCGCCCTGCCACCACGGCAAAGCGCCACCGAATTGAAATGTCTGCAGGCTGGGGAAAATATCGTGGTAAAACCAGCCACACAAACCCGCCGGATTATGGCAGCTGATCTCAAAGTTTTCGCCCGCTTTATGCCCGGCACTGCACTCTCCTTTTACGTCTAAAAAGGTTGCTTTGATTTGGTAGCCGATTTTGGGATCTTGTGCCATCTCCCACCCTCCTCCAAAACTGATTTCATAAACTTCATCTTTTGCCCGATGACTGCGTTAGGATTCAGTTCAAAATGCTCGAGTACTATCGTGTACGCTCCACTTTTGAACTGAATCCCGCCTGGTCCTCGAACAAAATCTAAAGCTTCTGAAACCAGTTTAAATAAATGGTTAAATAAATTTAGTATTAAATATCTGGCTACCTTTTTCTCTTGTCATGATTTAAAGCATCTCATTTATATACTTATCATCGACCCAGAAACGAAGAGCGGCGCGTCGGTCGGCCGGCTTGGCATAATCAATTCCAATGCGGGGGCCTTTTTTAATGAACCGCTGCGGTAGCAACATCTGTGCTTCCACCCATAGTTTGCGGCCGCTGGCAAGGTCCCGACCATTCAAGGCTTTATCAATGGCCAGCGCCTGGCATAATTTAGCCGGGCCGTTTGTTAGATCTTTACCGATTCGGCCCCGATGGCGCTGCATCTGCACTAAACCGTCCATTGGCACCAATGCCCGAATGAGTACGGCACAGGGATTTTCTTCTTTCTCGGTTACGACGTTTAGCAAATAATGCATCCCGTAAACAAAATACACGTAGGTCACGCCAGCAGGCCCAAACATGACCGCATTGCGTGCTGTTTTGCCCCTGAATGCATGACAGGCGCTGTCGGATGCACCCAGGTAGGCTTCGGTCTCGCATATCAGGCCGCTCAGGACATGGCCTCTGTATTTTCGGACAAGCTTTTTCCCCAGCAGTTCGCGGGCGACGACCCGGGTGTCGCGCGCATAGAAATCATGTTTTAAGATAGCCATTCTACAGGACGAGATATTGCTTATTTTTGGAAGGTTTCTGGAAACCGGTTGTGATCGGTTTAAACCATGTTCTTAGCCACCAGCCGGGCAAAATGCTCAAACGAGCGGTCGTAGGTGCGCTCTCTGTCATTCGGGAAACAGCAGGCGGGCAATTCGCGGCTGTTTAGGTGATAGCTCAGACATTCGCAACAATTTCCCTTGCGGGGACAGGGTTCATAACTGCAATTACATTTTTTAAGATTTTGCTCGGTTCTACATTCCATCATAGTCTCCTTATCCAGTACCGCGTCTTACATGTAATTGTTTTTGATCACCGCTTCCAGCGGTCTTATTTTGATGGTGCCCGGCCCTTTGGATTCGATGTACAGCACAAAATCGTCGTAGAGTCCGCCCAGCAAAATATCGATTCTACGGGTTCGTTTGATAAAAATTCCGTTTTTGTCATAAACAATCTTACCCTTGCCGTCTTTAACAATGGTAATGGCAAAGAGGTCCTGCTTACCGACTTTGACCGAAAAGCGGTCACCTGATTTAAAGCTGCTGTCAACGAGCTCATTTTTGTGAATGAATATACCTTTGCGGTCGGCGTCGTAATTCGCCACGGGCAAACCGGCAATGTCGTTTTCAGATACCATCGATGGTTTCCTTTAGCGCTACAATTATCTTTCTGCCCATATCATGAACCGCGGTCAGTTTCCATGGCAAAATTGGGAAATCAAAGACCCGCCCAAATTTGACAGACCAACCGCTATCCATTAAACTTTTAGACATGATCGTGCATAAATCAAAACCATTCTGGATCGCCGGCAGCCTTTTTCTGCTGACATTTGTCGTCCTTTTCAGCATACGTTTGGGCATACTGGAGAAGGTATTTTTTCGGCCGCGATCGCTTTCTGTAGCCTCCATCGATACGGTTTCTGAGCGTGATACCTGGATGAACATCTTCCAGGAGGAGCGCAAAATCGGTTTTTCCCACACCCGTCTTGATACGGAACCGATCGGTTATCGCCTGACCGAAACCGTGCATATGCGTATCAATACCATGGGGATGATTCAGAATATCAGCCTGAACACCAAGAGCCGTCTGAATCCGGATTTTACAATGCAGGCGGTTGATTTCGAAATCAGTTCAGGCCGGTTTCGCTTTTCAGTTGAGGGTACCGTTGACGGAAATAGCCTGCAGGTGACAACCCGGAGCGCCGGTGCGCCTCGTAAGCTGGAAATCCCGCTTACAGAAAAACTCTATTTAATGAACGGCATCATGGATGCGGTCGCCGCCACCCAACTTAAAGCCGGTGACAAATACGCGTTTAAAATTTTCGATCCGGCCTCCATGGGGCAGGTTGATGTCATTGTGGATGTAATCGGTCCGGAACGCATTGAGATCGGGGGCATCGAACAATCGGCCACGAAAATTTCACTAAATTTCAAGGGTGTCTCCCAGCTGGCCTGGATCGGAAAAAATGGTGATATCATCAAGGAAAAAGGATTGCTGGGTATCAGTTTGATAAAGACCGACCGCAAAGATGCCCTGGACGGGCTGGCTCTGCAGTCGAGCCAGGATCTGACGGTATTTGCCTCGGTGGCCTCCAACGCCCGGATTAAAGATGCGCAGGCATTGAGTGTTTTGCGGATAAAAATCGAGGGCATCCCTTTCGAGAAACTGCAACTGCATGGAGGCCGGCAAACCCTTAATGGACAGGTGCTGACAGTAAAAAAAGAAACCCTAAGCGATCTGGCTACCGAACTTAAAACTGAAGACCTGTCAGCTTTACAAAAAATATTTCTAAAGCCCGGCCCATTCATCCAATCCGACAATCAAAAAATCCGGGATCTGGCCCAGGAAATTTTAAAGGACGATCCCGCTGCCGATCCGTTGACCCGAGCCGAAAAACTGATGAATTGGGTATACACCCAGATTGAAAAGCGGCCGGTTCTCTCGTTGCCTGATGCACTTTCCACCCTTGAAAACAAAGTCGGTGATTGCAATGAACATGCGGTCCTGCTCGCAGCGCTTGGCCGGGCGGCCGGTATCCCCACCCGCATCGAGGCCGGGCTGGTGTATATGAAAGACCGCTTTTACTATCATGCCTGGAACCTTATGTACCTGGGTCAATGGGTTACGGTCGATCCTGTTTTCGGCCAACTGCCGGCTGATGTCAGCCATCTGCGTTTTGCGACCGGCTCACCGGAGCGGCAGTTGGATATCATGGGTGTGATCGGCAAAATCCATTTAACGGTCTTGAATTAGTTAGTGGTTAGTTGCCCGTAGTCCGCGGTCCTTCGCTACGGACGACGGACTTATTTCTATGTAAGAACTTCGAAAAAGTTACCCGGAATTATGTTATAATACCTAAAATGCTTTAACATTTACTATCATGATTGAACTAAAAGATCTGACAAAAAAATACGGCGATTTTAAAGCTGTCAATGACCTGAATCTCAGTGTTAATAAAGGCGAGGTTTTCGGCTTTATCGGACCCAACGGTGCCGGTAAGACCACGACAATTAAGATGATGAGTGGCATTCTGGAACCCACCAGAGGAACGGTATCCATCGCCGGCATCAACATGAGGGATGCGCCTGAAAAAGCGAAAAGTAAAATCGGCTTCATTCCGGATCGGCCATACCTTTACGAGAAACTCAGCGGCATGGAATTTTTGAAATTCATCGCTGATCTGTACGGGGTGCCCGAAGAAACCTTTCAGGCAAGCGCCTATGGGATCCTCAAGGACTTTTCACTGGCAGACTGGGCGGATGAGCTGGTGGAATCGTATTCCCATGGCATGAAACAGCGTCTGATCATGTCGGCCGCCCTCCTGCACGACCCGGAGGTGATTATCGTCGATGAGCCCATGGTGGGGCTTGATCCGGCTGCCATTATCATGGTCAAAGCGCTTTTTCGAAAACTCGCTGGAAACGGGGTGACCATCTTTATGTCGACCCATACGCTCAAGGTTGCCCAGGATACCTGCGATCGGATCGGCGTGATCAATAAGGGCCGCTTGATCGCTATTGGCACCACCCAGGAATTGCAAAGAGCGGCCAATGTCAGCGAAACCAACCTGGAGAAGGTGTTTTTAAACCTAACCAATAACATCTCCCCATCCTAAATGAGCGTTTCAAATTTTAAAAAAGGAGGATATTTTACATATATTCAATGAATTCTATCCATTAGTATTTTTAAAATTTGAAACCCTTCGGGCTTGCCGATCTTACCGCATCTACTGTGTTAGATGCCGTTCCGCATAGGCAACTATAGCGGAACGACATCTGCCGTG
>Ga0209567_10000678_pt1 | contig 18537 bp, 15 predicted proteins | sample COG_12_FD_184756 | JGI IMG/M metagenome (GOLD analysis project Ga0209567, IMG submission 184756) | Pelagic marine sediment microbial communities from the LTER site Helgoland, North Sea, for post-phytoplankton bloom and carbon turnover... | ecosystem: Environmental > Aquatic > Marine > Neritic...
GATCTATCGGCAGGTATTTTAATCGCAGACTTCTGTAACATCATTTTTCGAATGTATTTCATCGGCCGGTACAGGGGCCCCGAAGTAATAACCCTGGAAACCGTTACAGCCGCATTCGACTAGCCAATCCAGCTGTTCTTTCCTTTCCACACCTTCGGCAATTATTTCAAGGTTAAGGTGTCGAGCCATGGCGACAATGGTATCAACAATGGCGGCGTCATTCTGGTCATTCTCGAGGTCGCATACAAAGGAACGGTCAATTTTCAATTCGTCGATCGGCAGTTGTTTCAGATAAGCGAGCGAAGAGTAACCGGTGCCGAAATCATCGACGGAAAAACGGATGCCGGTTTTTTTCAGTGTCTGCATGTTGGATATGGTCCGGTCGAGGTTTTTGATAATCATGCCCTCTGTGATCTCCAGTACCAGCTTGTTTGGATCGATACCGGTTTCGTCCAGGATCGAATATACCCAGTCGATGAAATTAAGGTGTGCAAATTGCCTGGAACTGATATTGACCGATATTTGCGGGATGTCACTGCCGCTTCCGTTGGCCCTGATCAACTGCTTGCACACATCCCGCATGACTTTGTCGCCGATTTCCAGGATCAGGTCGCTTTCTTCAGCGACCGGAATAAAGTCACTCGGTGATATCAGCCCGTGTTCCGGGTGTGCCCACCTGATTAATGCTTCATATCCGATTAATTCATATCGCGCATTGTATTGCGGCTGATAGTGCACGACCATTTCGTTTGTTTTCAGTGCCTGCCTTATCTCCCTTTCCATCGCGTTTGTTACGGTAAGCTTCCGATATGGCCTGGTTGATGCGTACTTCCAGAAGTTTTCGGTTGGCCAGATTTGTTAACTGATCAAAATGGGCTAGTTTCCACAATTCGTTCTCTGTTTCTTTCAGTCTGGTAATATCCTTGAATATAGAGACGTAATGAGTTTCTCCGGTTTCGTTTCTGATCGTATTGATGGTTTGCAGGGCCGGGAAATTTTCCTTGCCTTTCCTGCGTTCCCAGATTTCTCCGTGCCAATAACCATCTTTCCTGATTTTCCTCCAGATGCTTTTATAAAAGTTTGCATCGTGTTTTCCGGAGTGCAGAAGTCCAGTCTCATTCCCTATGACTTCTTGGCTCGCATATCCCGTGATTTCGCTGAAAGCGGGATTGACGTAGGTGAACCGGGATTCGTCGTCTGCGATAAACATGGCGTCGGTCGATTGTTCGAAGAATGTTCGATGCAGCAGGAGATCCGATTCCAGCTTTTTGCGCTCTGCGATTTCCTTATTCAATACATCCAGATGTTTTTTGCGCTCCTGATCGGCCTGTTCCAAAGCTGTACTCATCTGATTGAATGAAGTACATAACTCCCCGATTTCGTCATTCTGATGGTGCTCATGGCACATAGTGGTATATCGTCCTTTGGAAATTTCTCCTGTCATATCGGTAAGTTTTTTTATCGGCGCCAGCAGCCAGACTCTGGAAAACGTATAGCCTATGATCAGGGAAAATAGAATACCGAAAATGGTGATCAGAAGGATGACTAGGTGATAAGATCGAGCAGAGTCAACGAATAATGAAGAGGGAATGAGCCTGACGATATACCAGCGTCGTCGTTTATCAAACTCGGTGCTGATGGGAGAAACAAAAACCTCATTACCTTCAGCCGCAATATGGTGAAAGTCGCCGTCTGATAACAGTGCCGGCAGTTCATCCAGTCCGGGGAAATCACTTTGCAGGCTAAACCGGTTTCCGCGCAGTTTACTCCAGCGTTTTTTCGCATTTTGATGAGCCAGATAATAACCTTCCGGATCAATCAAAAAGATCAAACCATTCATGGGCATTTGTTTCTGAACAATATTCAGCATGATCTGTCCCGACACATTGATCAAGAGTACACCTTGCAGGCTTCCACGCTTGTCGTAGACTTGCGTAGCCAGGCGGATGATCGGTTCAGCCGTGCTGTCATTTGATTCATGTCGGGAATAAAGTTCGATATCGGAAATATATACCTCACCTTCCGACAAGCTCATGGTGTGACTGAAATAAGATCGATGTGATTGATCTTCGAGCAGTTCATTGCCTATCAAATGGATTTGACCCTGTTGCTGGTTAATACTGAGCCTTTCTATTCCCTTGCTATCCAGGTAAGTCAGCTGCAGATAAAGCGGGTAGGTTTTCATAAAATCGACAAAGACTTCTGTCGAACTAACCTTGGAAAAATGGTCCAGCATTCTTGTTTCATTCGCTTTACGTGTGGCGAAATAGTCAGTACCGCTAAACATCCGTACAACCGGTACCTGGCTCAGAAACACCACGTCACGCGATGTGGTATCGAGCAGACTTTTAACGAATTGGCTTTCCGTGTCCAGGCGATATTGAATTTCGAGCACCTGTTTTTCGAGCAGGGTTTCTTCTTGCAGAAATGAGGTATACGCAACCAGGGCGATGGGTGTGAAAACGGCGCAGATCAACAGGGCAATGGTCAACTTGACTCTGATAGACAGTCTGCTCTGTTTGGACGCCATCCAGGACGGAAATTGTTTAAGTTGTGATGGCGTTATCTGGAATATTGTTATTTTCATAAGATCAGTGTAAGAAGTGCTGGCATCAAATACACACGCTGCTGCTGACCTGAATAGTTGTATTAAAACCGGGTGTAGGGAAATCCAGCCCGGCGACACGAGCCACTATCCTGAAACGCGTAAGTCCCTCGGTTATGTGGCAGGCGGACGGCTGGAAACTTTAACTTTGCCAATGATCATTCCGTCCCCGTTCATTGCCCGAACTCGGAAAAATGAACATTCTTACAACGAATTGATGCAATATCAGGAAGTTGAACCCGGATTCCAAAACCAATGGAATTCCGGCGACAAGTCATACTGGCACCTGCGTGTATGCTTACACTTTCGATCAAGCGGGCAGATCAAGTCGTTTTGGTTTGTTCATTGTGTCAGTAAGCCTCGATCATCTAATGCCGATACAAGTTTATGGGTCACGTTTATCGGTCTTTGATGACGGGGTGTAAACTTACTAATGCGTTGTATTAAAATAAATATATGTATTTCGTGCGCCAAGCCTGTAAATTGACAACTAGACGTGAGTGCTCGTTAATCTAACTCAGGCGCCAATTCTTTTTCTGCTATTTGATTATGAGACACTATTTGAGGATCTTGCTGCTATTTGTAATTCCAGTAATTGCGAACGGATCACAAATATATAAAAGGAAGTGATCAGGATTGTGAAAATGATTTCTACCTGGCGAGATAATATAAACCGCTCACGATTGAAGAGCCGCGACAAACAGGGATATGGAGTCGATCCGGCCAGCGTCGAAATTAGAATTGATATGGACTGAAGATCAACCAGGATCCACGACATAGTGCTATCCAATCGAGGTGGACAGACGTGAAATACAGGTATCATATTATGATCCTGGCTGCAATGATCACAACAAGCTTCACTGCAGGTGCACAGGAGGTCTACAAAAACGTTGACCAACAGGGTGTGGTCGAATTCAGCGATCAGCCCAGCTCTGGCGCGAAAGCGGTCGACGTCAGGCCCAATGTCGTGGATGTTGCTCCGGTTAAGCCCATTGAACCATCTCCTCCAGAGTCACCAACCGGGGCGGCAAAGGCACCTGCCATCAGCGTACAGCCCGAGGTGATTCAGGAAGGCGTAACCGGGGATTATTATGCTGGCAGGGAAAGAAGACCGAAACGTGAAAAACGGATGGAGCGCAGAGAGGAGACTGTCCGACAGCCGGTACGCAAGGAGTCGGGAAGAGAGGCTGTGCACAAGGGCGCACACAGGCGGTAGTGACCCCGGTCCATATTCCGTCACGCAGCCCCCGCACTTTGCTCGGTAATTTAATTCTGGAGATGGTCGCCGTGGGTAGTGATACAGCTTCATTCCGGTATGTTTTCGGTGGTGTGGGCTATGGAATTCAGTGACTCGATAGTGCCGCTTAGTGCTTATCGTCACCAGGATGGTGAATTTATGTTTGATGTCGAGATGTCTGAACCGATGCCTGGGCTGACGTTTCGTTTCCGGTTTGGCATGAATGGACCAATATTATGCAATCAATAGCGCGTTTTGCCGGTGTTTTAGTGACAGCTGCAGTTTTTCTGGGTGGCTGTGCGGGTTCCGGTAAGCTGTCGAAGGGCGGCGTTGAAATGGCGCGAGTTCCGATAACAGAATCCCCCAGTGGGAAAACCTATCCAGGCAAGTTTATCTGGCATGATCTGCTGACACCTGATCCCCGGTTGGCCGGAAAGTTTTACGAGGAGCTGTTCGGCTGGCAGATTGAATACCGGGGACAATACGCAGTAGTGCGTAATGGCGACAAACTTGTTGCAGGCATCCTGCAGGCGAACCCACCGGATGGCCGTACCCGGGATGGGGTCTGGATACCCTCGGCATCCGTAGCCGATGTGGATGCAGCGGCCAGCCTGGTAAAGGCCAATGGTGGAAAGATATTGAAAGGCCCGCTTGACATGGATAAACGCGGTCGGGCTGTCCTGATCAGTGATCCACAAGGGGCAGACCTGGTGTTACTCAGCGCAAAGGGAGGCGATCCGGCCGATGCCGAGGCAGCGATCGGCGATTGGCTGTGGGACGAGATCTGGACTATTGATCCGGATAAGACCGAGAACTTCTATCGATCCGTGCTGGGCTATGACGAGATGGCTTTGGGAGAGAAATATCGCGTCTTCATGCACGAAGGAGAATGGCGTTCGGGCATCCGTGTTGTACCGGATGAAAAGGAACACATGCTCTGGGTGCCGGTCGTCCGGGTTGTTGATCCGCAAGCGACTGCGCAGCGCGTGATAGAATTAGGCGGTGTCGTCTGGGTTGCACCTGACGAGGCGCCAAGTAAAGGCGATACCGCCCTGATTGGCGATACCACCGGCGCATTATTGTTAATCCAGCGATGGCCTCCGCGGGCATCCGCAGGGGGGCAGTGATAATGAAGCAATTTATCAGGTTGTTCGTTAATCTTCTGGCGCTCTCCGGTGTTCTGCTGGTGACCGGTTGCAGCAGCTCTGGCGGCGGATATGGTTCGGGTGGTTATGATGTATATGATAACTACGGCTATCCACACTATGGATACGGCTATGGCCGCTGTTGTTACGATGATCACGATCACAACCACGACAGGCCGGATCGTCCCAACAGGGATGGAACACGTTTGACCAGACCCGGCCACTCAGGAGGAGGCATGGGTCGTCCCGCCAGAATGTCGAGAGGCGGTGGTGGTTTTCGTGGTGGTGGGCGTGGTCGCTAGGTTCGAGCTAGCCCAAATTCAGCACGCGCAAAATAATTCAGTTATTAGAGCCCCTTCGCTGCCATACGCGTTTCAACGCTGTAACGTCTGCTATTGGACCCGCAGCTATGGCCGCCTTCGGGCGGCTTTGTTCTGGGGGAGATAACGCGGCGTGATTCACTTCCGACTGCAGGAAAACTGGTTATGCTGACGGGGGCTTTGTTTAACAGGTTTCAAGCAGGGTAGACCCAAGTTGAAAAAGCTTGCACTGTTGGCTATCGCAGTATTTTTCGGTAGCAGTGTCCTTGTTAGCATACAACCAGAATGGTTTGAGTTTGTCCACGGCGTACCCGGAAGAGACAAGCTGATTCACTTTCTCGGCGCGGGTCTTTTATCTGTATTCATGGTCACCGGATTCTCACCGGTCGTGGTTCGCACTCGTACCTATGGGCCGTTTTCAATACTGGCAGCGATTGCCCTGCTGGTTACGATTGAGGAGTTCGGGCAGATCGCATTACCATCGCGGACCTTCGACCTGACGGATCTTGGCTGTAGCTACGTTGGGATAGCGGTGTTTGGTCTATCTGCAATATGGTTAAAACGGATTCAGGCGTCTGCCAGATAGCGTAATGTGGTGGTTTATCGGTTTCCAAAAGTTGGCTTACTGACCGATACCAGTTCGATCTGGTAAATGAGCGGGAGAAAGCCAGGCGTTTCCCGTGTCCCTGCGTTGTGCGCGAGCTCCGGCGGAATGTACAGTTCCCAATGTGCACCTTCGTGCATGCGTTGTAAGGCCTCGCGCCAGCCGGCGATGACCTGGTCGACGCGGTACGCGGCCGGCGCCTTTTCTGCATAAGAGCTATCGAATTCCCGGCCATCGGGCAAACTGCCACGGTAATGTAGTATGACCATATCTGTAAGCCCGGGTGACTGGCCGCTCCCTGTCCTGAGGACCTTGTATTGTAAGCCGCTGGGCAGGCTGATGACGCCCTCCTGCCTGGCGTTTTCCTCGAAAAACTTTTTTGCCTCAAAGACCTGCACCGCTACCGTGGCTTGACTCGGCGTCAACGGACGCTTTAGTGGTGCACTGGCGTCGTTTTCGGGTGGCGGATCAGGCGTCGCGGTTTGTTCGTTGCTCGGCGGCTCACTGGCAACTGGTACGGTGTTGCTGGTCGATGCTTCACGGGTCGTCGCTTCAGTCCCGTTGCCCGGCGGTTCATTTGCAGTTGACCCGGTCTTGTCGATGGGCGCTGTCTCTGTTTCGAATGCGGCGCTTTCCGTGGTTTCACCAGTCAGCAATCGCGGCTCTTCCTGCGGGGGGGTATTCTGCTGACTGACCCGGGGTTCCAGCGGTAGCTTTGCATCGTCTGTCACCGCTACCTGTTCGGGGACAGGGTTTTCAGCAACCCGGATTTTCGTAACGCCTGCCAGCGCTCCTATGAGGAAGGCAACGCCAACAGCGACCGTCGCCCAACGCCGGTTTTTCCTCAATGAGTCAGTCAATCCCGACTGGATGTTGATTAGACTCTCCTGTTCGATTTGTACCCGGGTAAGCCTTTCCTCGACTGAGTTCAATGTTGCCTGCTGTCGTTCGCGTTCTCCTTCCAGCTTTTCTTCCAGGGACTTGATTTGCTGCAGTGTATCGTTGTGTCGGGAAGCCGTTGCCGTCAGCGAGTTTTCGAGCGCCTGGAGCCGGTTGCGCGTGCTACTACGTTGTTCTTCAATGTCACCAAGTTGCAGCTCCAGATCAGCCAGTCGTTTGCTGTTGCTGTTTTTGCTGTCCTCAAATTCATGCTGAATACCAGCTAACTCCACCGCCAGTGCCTGGTTATGATCCTTGGCCGCGAGGTCATTGCGTTCAGCCTCACCGGTACGCTGCTCGAGTTTTTTAATGTCAGCCAGCAGTTCTAAGTGACTGTTCCCGGTGCTATCGAGCTCATTGCGAAGGTCCTCAAGATCCACCGCAAGGGTATGGTTTTTTTCTGTGACGGCGGTGTAATCCCGCGCGGCAGTGGTTACCCGCTGCTGCAGATTATTGATGGCATCCTGTTGGTCCTGTTCAGTGGAGCGGTGCGCCTCAAGGTCTGCCACCAGCCCATGGTGACCGACTTGCACCTCCTTTATCCCGGTTTTCAGCGATTCCAGCTGTTTCTGAAGTTCAAAAGCCAGCTGGTCTCGAGCCTTGTAGGCGGCACCCAGTTCACCGTGGACGCTCTCGATCTGCTGTTTCGCCTCGCCCAGGGATTTACGCGCCAGATCACCCTCGCTGGCCAGCGCACTGGCACGCAGGCCCAGATCCCGGTAGTCGTGGCGTACTGCGGACAGCTCGCGTTGCAGTTCTTTGGATCGCGGCGTGGCAAACTTTTTTAGTAGGCTGGCGAGTTTCTGCCAGTGCTGCTTTCCGAATCGCACCTGCTTACCCCTCGTTCCAGTCGTTGTGGCTGGAATTGCAGCGACACCTGACCGCGCCGTACCTGTTTCCCACCTCCGCTTGCTGTTTTTCCATGCCTGTCGGAACCGATGTTCGAATTTATAGGCTGTATAATAGGCTATATTATGGCTGTGTTCAGAGGAAGAGAACAGCTCAGGCGGGCAAACCGGATTTTTTGGCGAAGTTCTCCAGGATCCGAATTTGGCCAGAACCCACCTGCGGCCTGGGTTGCGGTTCTCATGATATTCGGGTGGTTGCCAGGATTGTTCCGGTAAATTAAATGCCAATGGGTGAAAACACTTCCGAGCAAATGACGGTCCTGTTCGCCGATGTTGCGGGCAGTGTGGAGTTGTACACGGCCCTGGGCGATGTTCAGGCGCATCAGCGTATCCTGCATTATCTCAAATCCATGTCCGCCTGTATTGAACGCCATCAGGGTCGCGTGGTTGAAACGATCGGCGATGAAATCATGTGTGCTTTCACTGATCCGGACTGCGCATTGAGCGCGGCCTGTGAAATCCAGGAAAGTTTGCAGAGAGATCGGAAGTGGGATCTGGACGTGAGAGTCGGGTTACACTGCGGTGTCACCAGTGTGGCTAATGGTCATCCCTTCGGGGACACGGTGAATGTCGCTGCGCGTGTGGTGGCGCTGGCCAAGGCCGGTCAGATAATGTTGACGGATCAAGCCTACCGCAGCTTGTCAGAGGCCGGAAAATCGCGCACTCGCTTTTTCAGGGACGTCTATATCAAAGGCAAACGCACGCCTTATACCATCCATCAGGCTCTTTGGGATCTGGATGATCACACGCTGACGGTCGAGTGCAACGATGCCAAACCTGTGGAACGTCGTCAGCCGGTTTACCGTTTGTCGATGCGTTACAGAGAGGTAGAGACTATGCTCGAGGAGGGGGCAGAGCTATTGCTTGGGCGTGCGGAACAATGCGGTCTCATAATAAACTCGGAAACGGCCTCGCGGATTCATGCAATAGTAAAATGCCACGGAGGCAGGTTGATTCTCACCGACAGAAGCACCAATGGGACCTTCGTAAAAACCATGTCGGGAAAACGCTCCTCAGACAATCGGGAGCTGTTTTTTCATCATGATGAGTGGACCACAAGCTGCGGCGGTGTTCTCAGTCTGGGACAACCCGTGTCCAGTCAGAATCCGGATTTAGTCCATTTCAGCTGTTTCTGACCGGTCAGCGTCACACCCCCATGTAGTCATGGGTAATTTCCTCCCCTGGCCTGATATCCGTCAATGCACATACTTCCAGGGTGTCGTAATAGACTGCATTGGGTGTGTCACTATGATTGATAAATCGCAGCTCGCATTGAACATGGATGCCGGTTTTCCCATCCAGCCAGAGTACGTGCTCGCCATTGGCCGTCGTGGGGATACCATCGATGACACCAATGATTTCACCGGCCTTTATGTGATGCCTGGCAAAAAGCCCCTTGCCATGAATAGGACTATCGTCTACGTAAACCAATGATTCATTTATATCCATGATGTCTATTTCCAGAATAGGCCACGACTGCTGAAGTCTTCCCAGGCCACAGTGAATTGATTCAGGTGAGCGCGTACGTTGGCGGCTGTCCAGCCACGCACCAGGTCCGTGGCTGTCGTGTCGCCTTCTGCCGGGATCTGTGCCATGAGGTGCTCAACCATCCGGCCGTCGTTGAGCACGCCGAGAACATCCTGGATGGCGGACAGGCTTAGAATGTAGGCTTGGGATCGTTCGCTGCCGAACAGGTCGGCAAAAAACTCCGCGGTGTAACGCAGGCGCATGCAGTGTATGCGCAATTGGTGGCGTTGCAGCGCATCGAGTTTTTCGAAACACTGGCCTTGCCGGTTCACCTTTTTGTGATGGCGATCCAGGGTCTGACGGGCAAAACGCCGCGCGCGCTGATCCAGAGCTTCGATATGCACCCGGCCGTGCGCCTTGCGCCAGGCACGCTGTTCGATCCACAGGCTCAGGTTCAATAAGAGCAGGGCATAGTCGCGGGATTGAATGGCGCTGGCCACTTTCTGGTAGGCCCTCTCGCGCTGTTCCCGCGCTGCCCGCGCCAGTGCCTGCAGGGTCTGGTGCTGCGGGAATTCCTGTCCGAGCGGTTGCAGGGTTTCCTCGATGAAGACGTCCCAGTCCCGTGCCGGGCCCAGCACGTCGGTCACCCGCCGGATGCTGTTGCCTAACTCCACACTGACCGTCTTCGAGATCAGCGGCCGGAAAAGCTGCAGGCAGGACCGCATGCGCCGGGTAGCGATCCGCATCTGGTGCACGCCCTCGATGTCCCGGGGTTGAGCCAGCACCAGCGGCTCATGCGCCTGTAAGCGGAACATGCCCTGCCGGAGGATGGCGATGAAGGCTTGTTCAGCGCTGGCCTTCTTGTGCAGCCCCAGTGGGCCGTTTTTGGTGACGCCAGCGGGCGGCGTATACTTACCCAGCCGGTAGCCCCGCTCGGCCTTCGATGCATTAAGCAGTCTCACCGGCAGGGTTGCGGCCAGTGCACGGCCTGTTTTCAACAGATCCTCGGGCTTCCCCTCGATCAGTTCCAGTTCAACTTCACTGATCGTTTCGGTGTGTTCTCCGGCCTGGATCTGCCCCAGATCGAGAGCCATTTCTACGCGGACACCACGTGGATACTGCAGATCCCAGGTAGTGCGCTGGAAGTCGGTTCTGAATATTGGAATGAGCGTCCGCCTTAAGCCGGGTTTCTCGAACAGTTTCTTGAGTCGCGAGTGGTCGAAACGATCCAGTTCCAGGGCTTCCCCGGCGACGGGTGTTTCCCATTCCCCGCGCTGGTGCAAACCGGCGCAAGTACTGCCACTGGTCTTGACTGTCTGCAGCCAGCGATCGCCGTTCCGGCGCAGGCGCAGCGCAACATCCCGCCTGCGCAACGACAGCGTGGCGGTGTCGAAATAAATATTGTCCAGCTGCTGTGCCCGAGCCGTTCCCACAGCGTGGGCCATGATTTCGGGCTGGGTTTGCAGCTGGCCGGCGGTGACGCCCTCGAGCGCCAGTTTTAATTCGGTTTCTGTTGACACGTTGATCCGAAGCTTAATTGGTGTCCTGTCCAATCCGCGTAGACACGCTTTTCAGTATCTTGAAGTCTGCGCACGGTAGATGGCTCCAGATTCAGGTCAGGGACAGCAGTGCGTGTACCAGCAGTTCCGGGTCATAGTGCGGCGCACTGCGCTTAGTGACGAGCCGGGTGTCGATCACCGTTATTCCAAGCTGCTCTATTTTACTCAGCGGGAAGGGCGACGGATAGTCCCCATTGTTACTATCCAGAAGGATGAAATTCAGCAGATCTTCATTCCTGCAGTCTCCGGAAATACCGGAGCGCAGTTGCTCCAGCAGCTTGATGACACATTGTTCCAGCGTCATGCCAATCTGCTCCGGGTCCCGCCCAAGGTTCGGAACGTAGACTTTCGGACGATCATCGCAGGCGATGGCAGCGGACACGCCGTCAGGGAGGAGATTGGCGATCAAACTGGAATAGTAACTGCCGGGTGGATAACAGATTAGCTCCGCCTTGCCGATCAGTTTGCGGGTTTTTTTGCGTAGTTCCGCATTCGCCGGTACCAGTTTGTCGGGGTGTCCTGACAGGCGCAGACGTTTGATGGGTGACCGCAGGGGTACCCTCTCTTTTCCTGTCATGCGGTGCTGACCGAAAATTCGGCTGCCGTCCTCCAGGTCGGCGGCCAGATGAAGGTTATTATTGACGATCGGTCGTACCGTGCCGAGTACACCCACCAGTTTTGAAAACAGGAATACAATCGGGTCCAGATGCCGGTGGTTATTGAGGTAGCCGCCAGTGAGGATCAAATTGCCGATGCTGGCCCCCCTGAGATCGAAGTTGTCGGGCATGGAATCGCGGAAATAGCCGAGCTGGTTGCGGATCAGCCGCCGCATGGGGTTCGAAATCGCCGCGACCATAGGGTATTTTCCCTGTATCATCTGGTCGAGTTGTTTCGACAGCACGCTGTTGCGTTCAGCGTTGGCTAGACGATAAGTGAATAACTGGTAGACTTCCGGGTGACCGGTAACGGATTCATCCGCCAGCGCGATCATGCGGCTGCGTAAATCGCCAATGGCCAGCATATTAAATGCCTGCCGCAGTTTCGCGGAACTCCCGCCTGAATCGAACGGAGTGATTAAATGTGTCGAGTTGTAGGTATAATTTTTGAGTACGCGGCTTACGTCGTTTAGTGCCGATCCGCCGCTGAAAAACAGTATTTCGGGCCCGAGTTCCGGTGCTTTGCGGTAACGGCTGATGCGCAGCGGGTCCGGCAGCCTGGCGGTTCGGGTGATACGTATCGGCTTCATAGATGACAGCTCGGTTAAGCGTTTGCTCTGTTGAACGGTTCTGGATTGCAGGTAAGAAATCCGAGTTTACGTGCCACTGCCACCTTAGCATATTAGCATATTAGTTATGAACAATCTGATTCCAGGAATACGTAATGCGGCGAGAGCCGTTATCGTGCGCGATGGTCGGATACTGCTGCTGAGAAAGCAGGGAGGAGGGCAGGGTGAACGGTTTGCTCTGCCCGGTGGTGCTCAGAACCTGGGAGAGACGCTCGCCCAGGCGCTCAATCGGGAATGTGAGGAAGAAATTGGCACCGCTGTTGAAATCGTTCGCCTGCTGCATATTGCCGATTATTTCAAACATCGTGACACGGACCCGCCCAGCAGGCGGCAGCTTCTGGAAATTCTGTTCGAGTGCACGGTGCCCTCAGGGTATGCGCCGAGAAGCGGATACCGGCCTGACAAGCACCAGATCGAGGTCGTCTGGATGCCGGTCGAGGATCTGCCGGCTATCAAACTTTTACCCGCATCACTGAGTGTGCATCTTGGTGAAAACAGCGCTGATGCCAGCGCCGTGTATCTGGGCGAAATCGAGTAATCATGCGCATTCCCAAGGGTGTTCGGGATAATCTGCGCTTCCTCATTGCGGAAGTCGGTTCACAGGTGTCTCATCTGCAGACATTCCTGGAAGATTTCTCCGTGACGGTGGCCCGACGTATCCTCGATCGCAGCGGCTACGTTAATAACCTGAAGATGCGAATTCATAACAGCTGTGTCAGTCACATCGCGCGCTCCGATGCAGCCGATACACTCTCGCTGCGGGCCGCCGAGGTGATCGCTACCGATCTGCAACGTATCACGGAATTGTGCAGGGACTGCATCCAGCAGCTCGGTTATCTGCGCGACCGGAGTGCCCTGGACTGTACAAGTTATACACCAATGCTCGAGCAGGTGGGCAAGGCGATCGGACTGATTGAAGATGCGACAAGGGATAATGATACCCGCCTGGCCCTCAAGATCGGCAGAGTTGAGCAAAAGCTCGACCAGGCCTATAAAAAACTGTTGAAGGATTACACGGCCGAACTGAAACGCCGAAAAAACACCGAGGACCTGATATCGGCGTTGTTTGTCGCACACTACGTCGAGCAAATGGGTGATGCCTTGCTGAGTCTCAGTGAGGCGGTGATATCCTGCAATCTCGGCCAGCCGATAGATATCGACCGTTACCATTCTCTGCGCGCCTCGGTCGAACAGCTGGCGGATGACGACGCCTTTCCCGAAATCGAAGTGAAGCGCATTGCCGAAACGCGTTCCGGCAGCGGTATCTCCGCTATCAGTGTGCCGGACGGTGAAGAAGAGGGCTACGTGGCGATCTTCAAGGACGGGGAGAAACGCAAGCTGAAAGAAGAACGGGCCGGTGTGGAAAGCTGGCATGAGATCTTTCCGGGACTGGCGCCGAGAATACTGTCCTACAAGAAACGCGGGCAGTCCGCCTCGCTGCTGATCGAGCACCTGGCAGGTCTGACCTTCGAACAGATACTGTTGCATGAACCGCCGGTACTGGTGAAGCAAACCCTCAACCAGCTCGGCAAGACGGTCGGCTCCATCTGGAAGGAGACACGCAGCGATACACCGGTTTCCGCCGATTTCATGCGCCAGCTGTCCAGGCGGCTGGACGAGGTGTATGCGATTCACCCGGAATTCAGGCAGAGTATCAGCACGATCTGCGACTATGCTGTTCCCTCTTTCGACGAACTGTTGTTAAGGGCCAGCGACTATGAAGCGGGGGTCGAGGCGCCGTTTTCGGTCTATATTCACGGTGATTTCAACGTCGATAACATCATTTACGATCCATTGGAGAAGAAAATCAACTATATCGATCTGCACCGTTCCCGCTACATGGACTATGTTCAGGATGTATCTGTGTTTATGGTTTCCAACTACCGGCTGCAGGTTCTCGATAAACAGCTGCGTAAACGGATTCTCGGCGTGATCCGGGATTTTTACCGCATTGCCAGGGTTTTTGCGCGCAAGACGGGGGATGGCACGTTTGAACTGCGCCTGGCGCTGGGACTGGCGCGTTCGTTTGTTACTTCCACACGGTTTATCCTGGACAAATCACTGGCGCGGGCCATGTTCCTGCGTGCCCGCTACCTGATAGAACAGGTGCTGGCGACCGAGCCGAAAAAGGCGCAGGCGTTTCGCGTTCCCATCAAGGAGATTTTCATTGGCTGACCTGAAAATAGGCGTAGTGGGTCTGGCCGGCAAGTGGTCCACGGAAACACTGGCAGACGCTGTTGCCGCCATGACCGGCCAGCGTCTGATTATCGATATGGGGCAGGTGAGCGCCGATCTGGCCGGCGGGCGCCTGTTGTTCCGGGATCAGGATCTGTGCCAGCTGGATGCCCTGATCGTTAAGAAGATCAACGCCACTTACAGCCCAAGCACACTCGATTGTCTCGAGTTGTTGCGGGTGGCCGAGCAGGCAGGCGTCCGGGTGTTCAGTCCCGCGCAGAGCATGCTGCGTCTGATCGATCGCCTGAGTTGCACTGTGACCTTGCGCAATGCGGGTATCCCCATGCCGGATACCTGCGTCACCGCGGACATCAATGCCGCCATGTCAGCGCTACAGGCATTCGGCAGTGCTGTGTTCAAGCCCTTGTATTCCACCAAAGCACGCGGCATGTGTGTTATCGAGGCGGCACAGGATCCCGATCAGGCGGAGCAGGCCATCCTCGCATTTCGGGAGCACAATCCGGTGATGTATATCCAGAAAAAAATCGATCTGCCGGGGCAGGATATAGGTATGGTGTTTCTGGGCGGGCGCTATCTGGGCAGCTATGCCAGGGTGTCGGCGGGCGATGCCTGGAATACCACCATCAACAGTGGCGGCCGCTATGCAGCCTGTCAACCGGAGGCGGCGGTGATCGAACTGGCAGACCGTGCACAGTCTCTGTTTCAGATGGACTTCACCACCGTCGATGTCGCTGAAACGGGCGACGGACCCATTGTCTTTGAAGTGTCTGCGTTCGGCGGGTTTCGTGGCGCTTCGGAAGGCATCGGTATCAACGCCGCCCAGCTGTACGTGGAACATGTGCTGGCGGAACTTGCGGCCTGAATCGGGAGTAAATATGGAAACTGATCTGGACGCTGTCGCCGGCCTGCTGCACAACAACGCGTTGTTGTGTGAGGATGCCCTGTATCTCAGCATCGGCGACTGCAAGCTGCGTTTGCGCGCCAACTCTGCGCAGCTGCTTGACGGACTGCGAGGGTATTTCGCCCACGTCGTGTCTGCGGTGCAGTCACCGGACATCGATGTGATCGCTGTGGAACGCGATGTTGTCGATGTCGATGTGAGTTTTATCGACTGGAAACGCGAGCCGGGTAAAAGCGGGCGCAAGGATGCCTACCTGGATATCCCGGATGGCAGGCTGATTCGCAAGGTCCGTACCGGCATGCTGTTTCTGCAGAGCGAGAAGTACCGCATCGCCGCCGGTCCCTGTATCGAATACGACAACCAGGTCATAAATTTCATCAACGCCCAGTACATGAACTGGCTGCAGCAGCGCTCCTGGCTGATCTGCCATGCTGCCGCGCTGGTCTACCAGGGGCGCGGTTTTGCAATTGCCGGCCATTCCGGGGGCGGCAAGTCTACCCTGATGCTGAACCTGCTCGATCATGACAGCGTGTCCTACATCACCAACGACCGTCTGTTCATAAAGAAGCGCGCTGGCGAAATCCGTGCGGTGGGTATTCCCAAGCTGCCGCGCATCAATCCCGGAACTATTGTGCACAACCCGAGACTGCAACCGTTGATTGAGCCGCAACGGCGCGCATCACTGCTGGCCTTGCCGCCACAGGAACTCTGGGAGCTGGAGGATAAGTACGACGTCGATGTAGAAACAATTTACGGGGCCGGCCGTATCGTCCAGGAGGCGCCACTGTCGGCTTTCCTGATTCTCAACTGGCAGCGAAATAGCGAGGCGCCCTTGGAGCTTGCAGCGGTGGACCTGGCCAGCCGGCGCGATCTGCTGGCCGCCATCATGAAATCGCCCGGCCCGTTCTATCAGTATGCCGACAGCTCGTTTTTTCAGGACGATACCCCCTTTGATGAGCAGGTCTATCTGGATGCCCTGGACGGGGTGAGGATATACGAGGCCCGCGGGCAGGCCGACTTTGCCGGCCTCACCGGGGTTTTTCTCGATGAGATGAGCGGCTGAGTTTGAAAAGCTGTCACCATAAGTACTCGCTAAGAGCAACAAACAGGAATAAAAAATCATGACGCGTGAACTGCTGATTTTTCGCCATGGCAAATCCGATCGGAGTGTGAAAAGCGATGATTTTCACCGCCCCCTGAAAGACCGGGGAAAGCGCGACGCCCAGCGCGCCGGTGTCTGGCTCGCACAGCAGGGTCTGGTTCCGGATTACGTTATCAGTTCGCCCGCCGAGCGAGCCCTGGTGAGCGCCGAGAAGGCGTGTAAAGCCATGGGCCTGTACACCGGAAAGATAAGCAGGGATAGACGGATATACGCAGCCGATCTGAACACCTTGCTGGACGTGCTGGGTGAGTGTCCTGATTCCAGCCGGCGGGTTATGCTGGCAGGACACAATCCGGGTCTGGAAGACTTGCTGATCTATCTGGCGGACGGGAAGTTGCCGCTCGACGACAATGGCAAACTGCTGCCCACGGCTGCCATCGCCAGGCTCATAATGCCGGAACAATGGGCGGGTTTGTCGGAGAGCTGTGCCAGCCTGGTAGCGTTGATGCGGCCCGCCCAGCTGCCGAAAAAGTTCCCTTTTCCAGATCACACCGGCAGGGTGCTGCGCGACCGGCCCGCGTATTACTATACACAGTCCTCGGTCATCCCTTACCGCATGCGCAACGGCAATCCGGAAATACTCGTTATCCTGTCGAGCCAGAAAAAACATTTCGTCGTTCCCAAGGGTATCAAGGATCCAGGGCTCAGTCCGCAGGACTCCGCCGCCAAGGAAGCCCGGGAAGAGGCCGGTGTCGAGGGAAAGGTGATGGATCCCGCCCTGGGTTGCTACCGCTATGAAAAGTGGGGTTCGGTCTGCACCGTCGATGTTTACGCCATGGAAGTGACCGATGTCGTTCCCGAGCACGAGTGGCAGGAAAGTCACCGCGGCCGCGAGTGGGTGTCGCCCGAGGAAGCGGCGGAGCGCCTCAAGCAGAAGGCGCTGGTGCCCATGGTGAACACTCTTGCTGAAAAACTGCGTGCCGATTGACAGGTGTCGAAAGCAATGATCATGAGCGACAAGCAGAACGGCGTGTGGTGGTGATATGGCGAGATTGTTTGCAGCGCTGATTCGCCATGGTGAATACGCTCAGCTCCCCAATACACCCAGTGCGCACCAGCCGTTTGCGCTGACCGACACGGGGCGGGCACAGGCGTACGATGCGGCCTCCGAACTGTACGATGTGATCGGGAAAAACACCTGGTCGCTGATTGCCTCGATCGACAGTTCGCGTTTGCTGAGGGGCTGGCAAACGGCGCAATTGATCAGTGCCAGGCTGCAATCACTGGGCCTGCCGGAAAGCAGGGTGGACAGTTTCGATGCCCTGGCGGAACGAAGTGTTGGCAGCGCCGCAAACCTCAGCGTTGACAGGATTGTCGAGCTTGTACATCAGGACCCGCGTTATCCGGATCCACCCGCGGACTGGAAGGCGAACAGCCACTACCGTTTGCCCCTGCAGGGGGCCGAGTCTCTGCTCGAGGCCGGCGAGCGAGTCGCTGCGCACCTGGTGGCACGCATGAACGAAATACGCGGGGAGATTACCGCGGACAGCCTCAAGGTGTTCGTCGGGCACGGTGCGGCTTTTCGACACGCCGCGTTTCAACTCGGCGTTCTCCAGTTCGAGCAGATCGCGCAACTTAGCATGTACCATACACGGCCGGTCTACCTGGAGTACCTGTACAATCGTAGCTGGCGCCACGTGGCAGGGGAGTGGAAGATTCGTGCGGCAGATTCTGCATTTCTGGATTAGGGCCCTGGAATTATGAGCGGACACAGGTGTGATAAACCAATCCCCCGCTACCAGGGCAGTGACTGGCTAAAGGTTAAACTGCCGACGCAGGCAGCGCCCTGGCTGGAGGGTAAACACCAATCCCTGCGCAAGCGTAAATCCAGCCATAGCCGGGCATCAGCTGACTTAAATGCTCTGCTCGAACGGGATCCCTGGAAATGGCCCAAGCACCCGATCTATTTCTTTGCTGATCCACACGCCGATACTGACGCCATGCTCGCCTCGCTGGTTGCATCGGGCGGGATTAAAAAGACCGGACCACGCGACAAGGAATTCAAACTCACCAAGACCGGAAAACGGGCGCGATTTATTCTCGGAGGCGATTGTTTTGACAAGGGTCCGAGTAACCTGCGTCTGTTGCGTACACTCGGTACCTTGGTGGAACGCGGGGCTCGTCTGCGTATTCTGGCGGGAAACCACGATATTCGCACCATGCTGGGTATGCGTAATGTGGGTAAGAAATGCAAACTGGAAAACGAGCA
>Ga0209567_10000679_pt1 | contig 18536 bp, 24 predicted proteins | sample COG_12_FD_184756 | JGI IMG/M metagenome (GOLD analysis project Ga0209567, IMG submission 184756) | Pelagic marine sediment microbial communities from the LTER site Helgoland, North Sea, for post-phytoplankton bloom and carbon turnover... | ecosystem: Environmental > Aquatic > Marine > Neritic...
GCTTTTTGGCGAGCAACTCCCTGATCTTCGTGATTCCCTGAACTGAGCGTATCGGCTCGACTTTGATTGTGGACCCAAGGGGAGGGTGGTTCCATTTTTGGGGGTGTTCCCGTCGTTCTTCCATCACGCCAAGTTTTCGCATTAAGCTAGAAAAGATGGCGAGAATTATATGGAGAAACACTGCCTTAGGCAAGAGAAAGGACTATTTTCCCTCATAAAAACAATAAGTAACGGAGATCTCAAGCTCCCCATCTTTTATCTAGAAGTTGGGCAGTGCAAGCCCTAAATCTCTCAAAAATGGATGAATTATCCGATTGCTCCCATAATGGGACCATGCTAGTGTCTGGTCGATGCGAATTATTGCCCGCAGGACACTCAGGGAGTACTGGGAGCGATACCCGCCGGCGGAGCAACCGTTGAAAGCCTGGTTTCGGGAAGCCGCCGCATCGGACTGGGGTGGTCCGAACGATGTGAAAAGACGTTACCGTCACGCGAGCATACTTAAAGGCAACCGGGTGGTTTTCAACATTGGCGGAAACAAATACAGGCTCGTTGTGCAGATCAACTGTGATTTCAAGATTATCTACATCCGATTCGTGGGTTCGCATGAGGCGTACGATAAAGTGGATGCGGAGACTGTTTAGATGGCGATTCGTCCGATAAGAAATTCCAGCGACCACGAGAGTGCTCTGAAACGCATTCAAGCACTAATGTCGGCCAAGCCGGGCACGGACGAAGGCGACGAACTCGACGTACTGGCGACTCTGGTGGACGTGTACGAAGTCGAGCATTTTCCGATCGAGTCGCCGGATCCAATTGAAGCTATCAAGTTCAGGATGGAACAGATGGGTTTGGAAAGAAAAGACCTGGAGCCCTTTATTGGCTCTCGTGCGCGTGTGTCAGAGGTGCTTAACAAACGACGGGGCTTGTCACTGAAGATGATCAGGACGTTACATGAAGAGCTGGATATCCCTCTGGAGGCACTTATTGGCCGAGAGGGCTGAATCGTTCTGATACCTATATATGCGTATAATGTATATTATGTTAAATAAGATACCTGTATGGGAATGACAAGGAAATAGAGTTCACCTCACGTGTACCCTATCCGGGGCTACTGCAAGCGTGGCGCTATGTGGAAAAAGAACAGGTAGCAAACTAAGAAATAGAGAGTCAATGCCCCAATCATGAGCAGCTGCGTGCGCAAAACGGAACGTATTCGAGTGGAGCGCGTCATTACACCAGCGGCAAGCACGATCCCGCCAGGTATCAACGTGAGGACAGCAGACAACATGGTCATCGATTCGCAGTATGTCGCCTCCGGTCGGCAGCGCATCGCCTCCACTAGCGAATAGGTCCCGATACCGACTAGCAAGATACCGATAACGATCTCGAGCATCGAAATAATTTTAGGTAGTACAACACGCATGATGTCTGGCCTCTGAATTCTACTCCGGCGGTCATCTCGCCAATGTGGTCGGGTTCCATTCTCACCAGACACGCGGCAATAGCCGAAAACGGACCTTTGAGACGTATTCTGCGTAGCCTTCCAGTTCATTTCGCAAAGTACGGTCCTCCAATGCTGTGCGAAGGACAATGCCCGCAATAGCCAATGTGGCGGGCACGAGACTCCAGGCCGAGGCAAGCATCAACGGCGTACCCAGCATCCAGCCGATCAGTCCCAGGTAGCCCGGATGCCGCACTATCGCGTACGGACCCGAATCGATCACTTTGTGGCCGTGCTCCTTCTGGATTCGCACGGTCTTCTCGAAAAACGGGTTAACGAGCATGGACCAGGCCAGTAATACGCATCCGCCGGCAAAAAGCGCAAAGCCCAGCGGCCACAGCATGACAGGCAACCCGGTCGCGCCGCCACGAGCCTCCAGGCCCGCAACGATGTACACGCCGTACATGACGGGCGCAAACAGCGCCAGCCAGACCTTGTCCCAGGTTTTCGTTCCCTTGCCGATACGCCTGCGGCGATCAATGAGCTCAGGATTGTGACGTTCGAGCAATATCCAGAGCCCGGCGAGAAACGTGATTATGATGCCAATGTAAATCCATGCGAGCGGCCAATCTGTGCGTCCTGCGGGCACAAATAATATCACTGCGAAAACCAGCACCATCGCCAGCATGGTGGCGATGAAAACCAGTGTACGCATAGCAGCTCCTCGTCAGGCCAGCCAGCCGAAAAGTAGTTGTGGCTGCCTCCGGGTTCTGGCCAAGAGGCTCAGTACCCTTCTACGCCCGTCATATCCGGCAGGTTATGTGCGATTCCCTTGTGGCAGTCGATGCAGGTCTTTTCGCCACTTGCGAGCGATGTTGAATGCTGCTCCGACGCGCGCAGGCTCTGCACTGTGAAATCCATGTAATCGAAATCATGGCAATTTCGGCATTCCAATGAGTCATTGGCTTTTAGTCGCGCCCACTCGTGCTCAGCCAATTCACGCCTCTTGGCATTGAACTTCTCACGCGTGTTGATAGTGCCGAAGACCTTGCCCCAGACGTCCTTCGATGCCGCGGTTTTGCGGGCGATCTTGTCGGTCCATTTGTGCGGCACGTGACAGTCGGGGCATGTCGCCCTGACGCCGGAGCGATTGCTGAAATGGACCGTGTCCCTCATCTCCTGGTACACGTTTTCCTCGTGTTCGTGGCAACTGATACAAAACTCTTCGGTATTGGTCGCCTCCAGGGCCGTGTTGAAGCCGCCCCAGAATATGACACCGGCGATGAATCCACCGAGAATCAGCGTACCAATGCCGTAGTGGACGCTCGGGCGGCCGAAATCCCGCCCGATCTTGCGAAAGTACTGCACGTCAGTCGTCCGAACCGGCCGCAGCCCGCTCTTCGAGCAGTTCGTCCATGTCTACGAATTCGTTCTCGTAGACTTCACGCGTGGTCGTCTGCGTTACATGGCATTGGTCGCAGAAATAACGACGCGGCGAGACTTCCGCGAGGAAGTTCCCGTCACGGTCCATGTAATGCGTGACACTGATCATTGGCGCCTGGCTATCCTCGGTATGCCGCCGTCCGTGGCAGGACATGCACTTGTTGACCTGCAGGTTCAGCTCGTAGTCCCGCGTGTCATGCGGGATGAGTGGTGGCTGCATGGGGTAGCTGCGCTGCGCCTTGATATCCTCATTCACAACACGGGGAATCGGTGCTGGCTTCGGTGTTTCAGTAATCTTGACCCCGTCGCGCATTGTCGCGATTTCATCTGCGAAAGTGACTGCAAAAAATGCCGGCAAGAGTAGAAGTGCGATTAGTTTGGTATTCCGATTCATCATCCCCTCCCCCTATGCCTTCTCGATCTTGACGGCGCATTTCTTGTAGTCCGTCTGTTTCGAGAGCGGATCCGTGGCGTCAAGAGTGACTTTGTTGATGAGCCTCGACGCATCGAACCAGGGCACGAACACAAGACCTACCGGCGGTCTGTTGCGACCACGTGTTTCGACACGGGTCCTGATCTCTCCGCGCCGTGAGATAATCCTGACATCGTCGCCCCGGCGCAGCCCTCGTCCTCTGGCATCATCGGGATGCATGAAGACGAGCGCATTCGGTACCGCGCGTTGCAGTTCCGGAACACGTCTGGTCATGGACCCTGAGTGCCAGTGCTCGAGAACCCTGCCTGTGCACAACCAGAGATCGTATTCGTCATCCGGGCTTTCGGCGGCCGGTTCGTAAGGCAATGCAAAGATGATCGCCCTGCCGTCTGGTTTGCCATAGAAGTCCCAGTCACTCCCGGGCTTGGCGTAGGGATCCGAGCCTTCCTTGAAGCGCCACAAGGTCTCCTTGCCATCGACGACAGGCCAGCGCAGGCCCCGAGTCTGGTGATAGACGTCGTATGGAGCCAGGTCGTGCGCTTTTCCGCGACCAAACTCGGCGTACTCCTCAAACAGGCTCTTTTGCACGTAGTAGCCGAAGTACTCCGACTCGTTGTTGCTGTGTTCGGAACTGATTTCCGACAACGGGAAGCGGTTCGCGTGACCGTTGGTAAACAGGACCTCGTAAAGCGTCTTGCCGCGAAGTTCCGGCGATTTGGCCAGCAGTTCCTCGGGCCAGACCTCGTCGGTCGTGAATCGCTTCGAAAACTCGATGACCTGCCAGACGTCGGAACGCGACTCACCGGGAGGCTCGATCATCTGGTACCAGCTTTGCGTGCGCCGCTCTGCATTGCCGTAGACGCCCTCCTTCTCCACCCACATTGCCGTGGGCAATACCAGGTCGGCCGCCTGGGCCGTCACCGTTGGATAGGGATCGGAGACGACGATGAAGTTGTCCGGGTTGCGATAGCCGGGGTACGCCTCCTCGTTGATATTCGCCGCGGCTTGCATGTTGTTATTGCACTGCACCCAGTAGGCATTGATTTCGCCGTCTTTCAATTTGCGATTATGCAAGACGGCATGGTAGCCGGGCTTGCCAACGATCGTCCCTTCAGGCAGCCGCCAGATCTTCTCGGCAATCTCGCGGTGCTTCTCGTTGGCGACAACCATGTCCGCCGGAAGCCGGTGTGAAAAAGTGCCTACCTCACGAGCCGTACCACAGGCGGACGGTTGGCCCGTCAGGCTGAAGGGGCTATTACCTGGCGTGGCGATCTTGCCGGTCAGAAGATGAATGTTGTAAATGAGGTTGTTACACCAGACACCACGAGTGTGCTGGTTGACGCCCATCGTCCAGAATGACACGACCTTGCGATCAGGGTCGGCATAGAGCTCAGCAAGGTCCCGCAGTTTGTCTACCGAAACACCACTGAGTTTCGATACGTAGTCTTCGTCGTAGTCGCTCACGAATTCCGCGAAGTCATCAAAACTCATCGGCTTCGAGCCGCCACTATTGGGATTCGCCGCTGCCTGCTGCAATGGGTGTTCATCGCGCAGGCCATAACCGATGTCTGCATCGCCACGACGGAAATTCGTGTGCTTATTGACGAAGTCGTGGTTAACCCGCCCCGTCTTGATGATGTAGTTGGCGATGAAGTTGAGAATCGCAAGATCGGTCTGCGGCGTGAAAATCATGTCCATGTCGGCAAGGTCGTAACAGCGATGCCGGTACGTCGACAACACCGCGACCTTGACATGTGACGCACTCAATCGGCGGTCCGTAACGCGTGTCCAGAGAATCGGGTGCATCTCCGACATGTTCGAACCCCAGAGTACGAATGCGTCGGTCGCCTCGATGTCGTCGTAGCAACCCATGGGCTCGTCGATGCCAAACGTGCGCATGAAACCACCAACGGCCGATGCCATGCAGTGGCGGGCATTGGGTTCGATGTTGTTTGAGCGGAAACCCGCCTTCATGAGCTTGACCGCGGCGTAGCCTTCGAGGACGGTCCACTGTCCCGAGCCGAACATACCGACCGAGGTCGGCCCCTTGGTTTTCAACGCCGCCTTGAATTTCTCCGCCATGATGTCGAAGGCCTCATCCCAGCTCACGGGCGTAAAATCGCCTTCCTTGTGGTACTTGCCGTCACGTTTACGCAACAAAGGCGTCTGCAGGCGATCCTTGCCGTACATGATCTTCGAAAGGAAGTAGCCCTTGACGCAGTTGAGGCCCTTGTTGACCGGCGACTGAATGTCGCCGTGTGTGGCTACGACTTTTCCGTCGAGCGTGGCGACATTGACCGAGCAACCCGTGCCGCAGAAACGGCAAGGTGCCTTGTTCCAGGAGAGTCGAGTGAGGTCCTCGCCTGTGATGACATTACTGGCTTCTGCAGGTATAGATACGCCCGCAACACTGGCCGCTGCTACGATCGCATTGGCCTTCATGAATTCGCGTCTGCTGACTGTCATGGGTTTAGCTCTCTGGTGTAAATTCGTGGTAAACCGGCGCTACGGAAACAACCGCGCTCACGGTCTCGAGTTTTGCGGTCATCTCGGCCAGTTCTCTAACATCGCCTGCCTCAGCCGTGACCACTAATTTGCCCTTCTCTTCAACATGCACTTCCAGTCCGGGCATCGCCTCGATCGCGGCCGCGACCGCAATCCCGTCCTGGGACCGGCAGCTCACCACATAGCTCGCAACATGGTATTCGCTCTCAGCCATTTGCCACGACTCGCAATGCGTCTTGCGGGCAAGCGGCGACACAGGCACCGCAGGATGTGCAACTATCCCCATCAATTCGCGGGACCGGGACAGTGCCCAGCTGCGGCGCAAACCCGATGGCCTGTGCTTCGCAGGCATCGCCGCAGCTCTGGCAGACGACCTGCTTTTTCGCAAGGCAGGATTCCGTTACCTCGAGTCCAAATTGCATAGGCGGGTGAACGGCAGGTGACAATGCCCCTTCTTCGCAGGATTCGATACAGGCGTTGCAAAACGTGCATTCGCCGCGGCGAAAGTCGACTTCAGGGAACGCGCCGGACCCTTCCAGGATGATGCGCTCGGGACACGCTGCAACACAGTCACCACAGGCCGTACAGGTATCCGTAAAGGTAGTTGTCGCGCCCGGGGGGCGTAAAGGTGGCGGCGTATGCGTCGTCTTGCCCCGCAGCAGGTTGCGTCGCGAGATATTGACCGCCGGGGCCATGGCTCAGCTCGAGCCCGGCGGGCCGAAGATCAGCTGCATCATCCAGATCAGGAATCCATAGCCACCGACCAGGATGACTGACAGCGCAGGGAATAGAAAAACTGCGATAAACAGGAACACGCGGCGCTCGCCACGCTTCGTCAGAACATGGTCTTTGTCGGAATCCGGGACGCTCATGATGGTGGCCACCTGTCACAGCGAAATGCTGCGATGCCCACTGTAATTAATTGTACCCGCGTATTCAATGTGGGTACTTTGCGGCATAATGCGAATCATCAGTTGCAAGATAATCACATGAAATTACGAATTCGGGAAAACACGATTCGATTGCGCCTGAAACGCAGCGAGGTGGAGCAGATCGCTGCCGGGCAGAGCATCGTCGAACACACGCAGTTCCCCCACTCCGTATTGACCTATCGTCTGGATATCGCTGACAAAGGACCTTCCGCCGCGAGCTTTGATCACGGCAACCTGGCGATCCGCTTGCCGAAGTTGGAAGTACGGCAGTGGGCAGGTTCGGACCAGGTGTCGATTCTCGCGGAGCAATCGGTCGGCGGTTCACAGTCGCTGACATTGCTCGTCGAGAAAGACTTCAAATGCCTCTCACCGGGGCACCATCGTCCCGATGACGACGATGATGATACCTTCCCTCATCCGGACGCCGGTACCGGCAACGGCTGCTAGCGCTCAGGCCAGCCAGCCGAAAATGCCGCCCGTCAGCACAGCATAAATCAATGCGTCGACGAACGTCTTGATCGTCATCGACCAGGCACGACCGAACCAGATGCTTTCCTGGATGTAGGCAACGCCATAAGCGATAAACGCAACCGTTCCAGTCACGCGGAACACCGTCAGGTAATCGGCGCCGGCGCCGACGGTACGGCTCAGCAGGTAGGCGCAGATAACGGCGACCAGTACGTTATAAGCGAACATCATCGCCAGTTTGGGCCCCATGGTCGGTAGCCTCGGAGGCAGGACCGTGATGAAGGCTTGCGGGCCTTCTTTCAGCTTCTGCTGCATTTCCGGTTCCGCGTACTGTTTCTGGTCGCGGCAGTTCGGGACCGTGTACATGCCGGGTTCGCAGCTCTTCAGGGCCGCGCGAACGGCCTCCTCGTCCGCCGTCTTGCTCCAGTCCGTCTTGTGCCACGGCATGGCCATCCAGATGACGGATCCCGCGATGAAGACGACCACCGCGGAAGCCAGGATCGGTAACCACAAGGACATGATTGTCATAGGTTTTCCCTCTTCTTGTTGTTTCCTAACATATAGCAGAATCACATCGGTTATGCTGCGAATATGCTCATCAGAGGTCTGCCACTCTTAACCGGCCTGGCTCCCCTCGTCGGTATCAACCTCGCTTACTGGATTGGCGTCGACGCCGGGATTCTGCCGTCCTGCATCCCGTACCTGGACGGCTGTACGTCGATCAGCGCAACCGGCCGCTATCCGCCGGGCGACCGCCTGTTCCGGGCCGTAATGCTGCCACAGGCCATACTGCTCGCCGTGACGTGGTATCTCGCGGCGATCTGGCTCAGGTCACTTGCGCCCAACAGCAAGGGGCCGCGGGCAGTCCTGGTATTCGGGCTCGTAGGTGCCGCTGCCTTGATCATTTACGTTAGCTACCTGGGGACAAAAGAACCCCTCTATGAGTTCATGCGGCGCTTCGGGATCTATATCTATTTCCTGGCCACCGGCCTGGCTCAATTGATTCTCACGCTTTCGCTCAAGCGTTCGAGCTGGCGCCAGGCGATGCTCTGGGTCGTCGTCACTCCGTGGATACTGGGGCTTGCGAACTTCGCGCAGAAGGCACTCAGGGCCGATTCGCGCATGGCGGAGAACTCGATCGAGTGGGTTGTTTCCGTGCTGATGCAGGTCTGGTTCCTGCTGCTCTACGTGGGCTGGCGCAAGACCGGTTTCCGCATTGCCGTAACGACGCACTAGTCGGCGAACGGGTTCGAAAAGCGTTCGTCCGTAGTGACCGATGTATCCGTGAGTGATTGCAGGAACGCGATGAGGTCCGATCGCTCCTCGTCCGTGAGTTCAAACCCCGTCACGAACTCGGATTTGTAGGGGCTCAGGCGCCCGTCTCCGGCATAAGGCCCCTCCTCCACAATGCGACCACCGCGCTCATAATGGGCGATGACGTCCGTGAGCGTGGCAATGCTGCCATCGTGCATGTAAGGCGCGGTCAGCGCGACATTTCTCAATGAGGGCGCCTTGAAGCGCCCCATATCGCGCCGTTCGCCCGTCATGTCGAACAGCCCCGTGTTGTCTCGTGGGTAGGAACCTTCACCATCCACGTTATACAGCCCGTTGTTGTGAAAGCCGACGCCTTCGATGCGGGCATCCCGGTGCGTGGTGCTGTCCGTGAAGTTGAACCCCCCATGGCAATGAAAGCATTCGAGACGCTCGGAGAAAAACAGGTCCATGCCGCGCTGGGCACTCTTGCCGAGGGCGTCCACATCCCCACGCAGGTAGTGATCGTACGGTGAGTCGTAGCTGATGATGCTGCGAATGAAGGCGCTGATGGCCCTGACGCCGTTCAGCAGTGAATAAGGGTCGCTATCGCCCGAAAACGCCCGCTTGGTGAGCTCCCTGTACTTCACGTCGTTGTGCAACAGTTCCGCAAACCGCTCTTCGTGCCCGCCAAGGCCCATTTCGACCGGGTTGTCGCCGAGCAATGGCGTTAACGCCTGGTCCTCGAGGTGTTCCAGTAGCGGATTCGCCCAGGTCAGGCGGCTTGCGTACGCGACGTTGACCAGGCTCATCGACGCTCGCGGGTGGATCTCGCCTGTCGAACCGACAGCGCGAGCCCTGCCATCCGTAAACGCCAGCGACTGGATGTGGCAGCTTGCACAGGACATCGTTTCGTTGCCCGAGAGCCGCGTGTCGTAGAACAGCCAGCGGCCGAGTTCGACCTTCTCGGTCGTCATCGGGTTGTCGTCAGGGACCTTTGGCAGGGGCAGCGCCGGGTGCAACTGCCAGTCGTACTCACTATCTGCAGACAACCACCAGGCGGCGGCCAGCACACCGAAAGCCGCCAGGATGATAGCGATGTGTCTCACGGAGCAGCCGAAAAGACCTGCTGGGCATCGACCCGTTCGCCGGCCGCGAAATCGATTCCGAGTGCCCTGAACGGTGCGATGCAGGTGTCTTCAGGCGGCCCCGACGAGCAGTCGCTGCGCTCGCCGTCGGCAAGATTGATGCCCTTAAACAGTGCTTCGAGGTCGATCGCCACGGACTGTTTCCCAACGTCGAACTCGTCCAGTTCCACCGCGACCCTGTTGGGGAACCGGCAATCTGTGATGTTGCCTACGGTGCCCTGGCAGCCGGCGCTACCCACGTGAATCCAGAAGCCGTCGTTCTCGCTGCGCACCCCGGCTCTCAGGAACTTGTATCCGGAGCGCCAGTGCCAGTGCATGGCCGGGTCATCAAGTGGGGGTTGGGCGGCGAGCGGGTCTGCATGATTGAGATCGAACGGCACCCCCAGCGTGAATCTCAGACCTTCGTAGTCGGCGACGGGGACGCTGCCGCTTACTTTCTGCTTCACTTCGGTCGTGCCGTTTTGACAGGCCCCCTGGCCATTCTCCAGGTCAATGAGCGCGAGCTGTTGCAGCACGTGGACATCCCCGTCTGCCGTCAGCAACTCGAGATTCGATGCGTAGAACCTGAGGTCTGTCAGCGCCAGTCCGGCATCGTCGCAGGACATTGGCTCGCCACCCCAGGTCACCTGGAACGGAATCTCGATGTCGCGCATCGGCTCGCTGCAGGAGGCGCCAGCCATCGACAAGACAATCAGGAGAGCGATGCGTTCGAACACCGAATGAGACCCAGGATCAAAGAAAGAAATAATACCTGCGCCGCGCAGGCAGCAGAACTTAGTTTGCAGCGTTGCCAACGCCGGCGTTTTCAGCATCGCCGTCGTCGTCCTCGTCCTGCGGTGCCGCCGAGTAATCGAGAACGCCTGTCGCGATCAGGTCAGTCGACGCCTGGGCTACGGACAGCTCGGTTTCGACTTCGCGGATCTTTGCTTCGGCGTGAACGCTCTCGGTCGCCCTGTCAGCCAGCTCCGAGCGCAACTCACGCGTCTTCATAACCGAGCCCTTGAGGTCCGCATTGGCCCTTTCGAGCTTGGTTTGCTGCTCAGTGATCACGAAATCACGTCGCTCGATGCCCACCGTGGTTTCCTTGAGCTTATCTTCGAGATCCTCGACGCTTCCCTTGTTCTTATCCGCCTCGGTCTGCGCCACTCGAAGTTCGGCTTCGAGCGAGCGAATGCGATCGTCGCGGGGGTCGCGCTTCTTCGCCTCGTTACGGGACCCGAGCCGGGTGTTGATCGAGGACAGCATCCAGCCCAGCAGGAATGCCCCACCGGTCATGAGAATGAGGTTTTGAGGTAGCTCGACAAACATCTCGTTATGATTATTGGGATTCGTCGTTCAATAAAGGACGGAGTTCTCAATACTGCAAACAGAAAACCGGTCTGGAACGACCATAATTGGATCCGTTCAAAAACGCAAAAAAAACAAATACTCGTTAAATAACAAATATTTAAGAAATATTCTTAAGCCTAATTCCATCTGATATCGTGCCCTTCTGGCTAACGGCGACACCAGCCCCTGGCTCCTTCTGTCTCTAGAAACGCTTCGGCTCCGGCCCCCTCGAGCATGGCCATCGTGCTGATCATGCCGGCCTGCGTGCAGCTTGCGGCTGCCACCGTCACGGAGCGCGGCGCCTCGGTGACGGGCCAACCCGTCAATGGGTCGAGTATGTGGCCATAGCGAATCCCGTCCTTTTCCAGGAATCGTCGTGCATCGCCGCTCGTTGCGAGCGCGCCTTCCCTGAGATCGATCAGGCGTTCCGCTGAATCCGGCGTCTCCCCCTCAATTCCGACTCGCCAGCTGCGCCGTTGACGCCGTTTCGCGGTGGACGCAAGGTCGCCGCCGAAATTGACGAGGCAGGGCTCGCCACCGGCTGACCGGATGCCAGCGACTGCCTTGTCCACAGCGTATTCCTTGCCAATGCCACCGAGATCGATCTCCATCCCCGTGGGCAGCGTCAGGCACGGCCGCTGCCACGAAACACGATGCCACCCTACCCTGGCCAGCAGGGTATCGATCTTTGGCTGACTCGGCACCCTGTCGCTGCCGTCGAAGGTCCAGGCCCTTCGCAATATCCCGGACGTAATGTCGAAGCGCTTGTTGCTGAGTTGGTAGAGCGTCGCGGCAAAGTCGATGAGGTCGGCCGTCTCGTCGTCGAGTTCCACGTCCACACCCGCGGCCCGGTTGATTCGCGCAACGATATTGTCGTCCCTGTAGCGACTGAACTTGTCTTCGATACGCCACGCCTCGGCGGCAACGAGTTCGCACATCTCGGCCGCGTCCGAGCGACGCGGCGATTCGCACACGACTTCGCAGGGGCTCGCCATGGCCTCGAAACGCCCGATCCAGGCGTCTTCCGTGAGGCTCAGAGTGACGCGGCGTGCCAAGCGTCGTGCCCTAGAATCGATAACTGAACTGCGCGATGATCGCGTCCAGATCGGGGTAATTGTCCCTGCCTGCCTGGTTACCGATGATCTGTCCGCCGGGCACGTCGCCGGATTGCTGGTACCACTCGAGCCGAACGCTCATGTCATGGTCATTGCGCGTCTTCCAACCGTATTTCAAGCCCAGCGTCGTGGCGTCGAAATCGCCCAGCCGATAATCGGCGGAAGCGTATTCGGGTAACGGCTGGCTTTCGTCGAGGCTCAGCAGGTAGAACTCGGCCTCGGTCTGTGTGTAGTAGCGCACATGAGGCTCGATGTAGTGGTCACCCGCCAGCGGCCAGCGGTATCGCAGGTCCAGCGTGTGCGAGTCGATTTCCCAGTCATCTGTCATATAGCGGTAGGAAATGTCCAGCACCTTGCCGTTCATGTAGTACTTGCCCTGCGTATACAGGCTGTGCTTGCTGCGATCGTCGGGACGGCTCTCGAACAGGTACTGGTGCGATGGCCCGCCTTCGACAGGGATGGCCCCGCTGCGTAACAGGGTATCGCCCGTGGTGCCGTCGACCAGGCTCAGGACCTTGTATGGGTCCGTCAGGTAGCCGTCTGAATAACTGTAAGAATAATTGACCTGCGCCACGAGCTTTCTTGAAATCACCTGGGTAACGCCGACAACGAGGTCGAGCACGTCCTTGTCCTTGTCACCTGTGCGGTTGCTCGTGTCGCCGACATCCAGCATCGGCGTGAGCGGCGCCGGGGCACCGCCGACCGGATCGAGATCGTCCATGGAATACGCGAAACCGGCAGAGACGGTGGTGTTGCGCTGATTGAAGTCACGTGCGATTTTTGCGTTGACCCCGAGGTGCAGGTAGTCGTACTCCTTCGACACGCTTCCGCCAACATTGACCAGGCTCGTCTCGCCCACCGGTTGCTGCCAGTTGGCTGTCAGGGCAACACGCGTGTCCTTGAACGTGTCGTCCAGCGGCAATTCGCCGGCCGCTACGGTGTAGAAGCCGTTGCCCGAGGGACGCGTGAAAGTTTGTGGCACGTCCTGGCGGATGGCGCCGTTCGGCGTTGCGCCCGTCAGCACATCAACCGTCATTCCGAGAGACAAGGAGCGATCGTCGACGAACATCCGCCGTGCGATGGCCTTGACGCTGTAGTCCTTTACGCGATCGTTGTCCTCGCCGTAATACAGTATGGACGTATTGAAGTCCCAGTCCGCCGTTTCCTGGGCGTCAACCGACGCCGGAATCGTGGTGCCCAGCAATGAACAGGTCGCGGCCGCCAGCGCAGCCGAGATCGCAGCATTCTCTTTCTGGCTCAATGCGCTTTCCTCAGTTGCAGCCGCAGCCGCCGCCGCCAAACCCACGGCCGCCGCTGGACGCTTCCTTGCTGAAATAGATGTGATCGTCCGTCGCCGCCTCGAGCTCGTCGGTCGTCAACTGCATCTCCGCCTTGGCGAGAATATCGCGGTCCCATGGCTGTACGCCCATGGAGCTGCAGCCCGCGGCGCAGCACAGGACGGCAATTAACAGGATCGTGTGTTTCATCCAGCGTTCTCCTCGAGTGCGGCCACGATTGCGGCCTCGTATTCCTGCTGCTTCCTGACCTTGAAGCCCAGGTGTTTCGTTTTTAACTCACCGTCACGTCCGATGACAAATGAGCTGGGCATCCCCTGCACGCCGTATTGTTCTGCCAGCGTTCCTTCGGGGTCGTAGCGAATGCGGAACCTGGCCGGGTACTCCTGCAGGAAACCCGACGCCTCGGCTCGCTCCTTGTCGACGTTGACCCCGACAATCACGAGACCCTCGTCGGCGTATTTCTCGTGCATCGAATTGAGCCACGGGAAAGAGCGCCGGCAGGGCACACACCACGAGGCCCAGAAATCGACAACCACGACCTGGCCGCGAAAAACGTCTATGTCCAGATTAGAGTCCGACTCTTGCGCGCTCGCCGCGAACATCACGGAAGATACGCAAAGGAGTGCAGCCGCCAGGTAAGCGCGAGGTTTTTTCAGAGTCGTCATTACGATCCTGTCAGGAAGACTTGCCCAAGTACTTCACGACCTGGTCCGGAAAATCCGTGAACAGGCCGTCAACAGAAAGTTGCCGCGTACAATACACCAACAGGGACTCGAAAGTCGCGAATCCCTGCGGCAGATCGTCAACGCGGAATGTGTAGGGATGCACGGCCAGCCCGGCGTCGTGGGCGCGCTCTACGAGCCCGCTCGGGCTCAAATAGCCGTCGCGGCTTCTGAGCCGATACAGGCGATTGACCCAGGGCCCTATGGCGTCGACCGTTTTCGCCAGCGTAAGAAGCCCCCTCTTGCTCCGCAGCGTGTTGAAGTCGGTCGGCGCCTCCGCCCAGCTGTTCTCGCCGATGAGTTGCACCAGCTTGAGCGGGCAACCCAGCTCATGCCGTATGCGCCGCAACTCGGAGGCGTCGAAGCACTGCAGATAGACCGGGTCGGAATGGCGCCGGTAGCCGAATTCATGGAGAACACCGAGCACCGCCGGCGTGATGTCGACCCCCTGCTCACGGTGCCAGGCCGGACGCTTGATCTCGGGATAGATGCCGACGGGCCGACCATGGGTTTCGATCAATCGCGCTATGAACTCGAGCTCCTCGGCAAGCGTCTGCACTCGGAAGATCTCGTCGGACGAATTGAAACGGCCTGGGTAAACGGCCCGGCCCTGCGCGTCGGTGCGCTCGCAAACCCTCAGCGTCTTGATCTCGGCTAGCGTGAAGTCCCTGGCGTAGTAACGGCCGTCCCTCCTGCTCCTGTCCGGGAAACGATCCGACACGTTGGTAACGCGGTCGAGGTGAATGTCGTGCAATACGACCAGGGCATCGTCGGCGGTCGCCACGATGTCCTGTTCCAGGTAGTCGGCGCGCATCGTGTATGCGAGCGCCTTGGCCGCGAGCGTGTGTTCGGGGGCGTGCCCGGACGCGCCGCGATGAGCAATTACGACGGGCCTCATCTGCTAAATCGCTTTAAGAAAGTGATATAAATATTTGTTTTTAAGTTACTCTTCAATAGGACCGTCTGCGTCGAAACCCGGGAAGTCGATCACCTCCCAGCGCGATGTGTCCTCCCCGCGCGCTTGCCGTTTGAGCGCGTCGACCATCTCCCTGTCGTTCCACTCGATATGTTCGGCGCAACGTTCGGTGATCTCGGCAGGAGTCTCGGCCATGCCGCCAAAGGGCTTAATCGCAATCATCTTGATCTTGTTGGCGTCGGCCACGTCCATCATGAACTTGACCAGCTCCTTCTTCTCGTCGTACAGGGAGGGAAGGACAAATACGGCCTCGGCCTGCTTTATCTGGGCGATCAGCTCGTCCTTGATGGCCTGCAGCCCGCCCGTCGTCGGGATGTTCTCGGGTTTGCTGATATTGAGGTAATAGAAACGGTCGACGCTCTCGAGAAATTCGAACACCCTGAGGTAGTCGTCGCTTTCTTCAAAACTGTGGGTCGCGAATACGCGGATCGGGTTACTTTCAGACACCGTTTGCTCCGTTTCTGCTCCGTTGCGTGCTCTATTTTAGCCAATTCGACGGGCGCTCGCCCGAACCACGTCATGGTATGCCGATAACGGTTCCCCTGCCCCGGGGGTTTCGGTATCGTAGCGCCGCATGCGGCTTCTTTTATACAACATCCGGTACGCGGTCGGCGGCGGTGCGAGCATGCACATGCCGCTACCCGGTGCCGGCTACGTGCTCGGCAACCAGAGCGTCCTTCCCGAGATCACGAGATTCATCAAATCGGTCGACCCCGACGTTGTCGGCCTGATCGAGGTCGATACGGGTTCGATACGCAGTCGCAAGGTGAACCAGGCCGAGAAGATTGCCGCGGACCTCGGCATGAATACGTCCTATGAGACCAAGTACGGCGAAAGATCCCTGAACCAGATCCTGCCGATCGTCCGCAAGCAGGGCAATGCGTTCATGGCTGCCCCACGCGTTCATGGTGAGAAGTTTCACTATTTCGACACGGGTATCAAGCGCCTCATCATCGAACTCGAGATGGACGACTACGCGGTCTTCCTGGTGCACCTGTCGCTCAAGTACCGCCACCGCCACACGCAGCTGAGAAGGCTTTATGACCTCATCCAGGAAACCAGCAAGCCCGTGGTCGTTGCCGGTGACTTCAACACGTTCTGGGGCGAGAACGAGATTTACCTGTTCATGAAGGCGGCCGGCCTGACGTCGGCGAATACCGATAGCCGGCCTACCTACCCGAGCCGCGCGCCGCGCAAGGAACTGGATTTCGTTCTCTACCAGGACGGCATCCAGGTGACCGGATTCGACGTGCCCGATGTGAAGCTTTCCGATCACCTGCCCCTGGTTTGTGATTTCGAACTTGCCTGACGAGAGTAAGCAAAAATGACCCAACACTGGAAAACCGAAACCGACGCTAACGGCGTGGTCTGGCTGTGCCTTGATAAAGCCGACGCGAACGCAAATGTATTGTCTTCGGACGTAATGCTCGAACTGGATACTGTCCTCGAATCGCTCGAGGCAAAGACGCCTGCCGGGGTCGTATTGTATTCGGGCAAGAGCGGCAGCTTCGTCATGGGCGCCGACATCAACGAGTTCACGAAAATCGAATCGAAGGAAGTCGCCTACGATCTCGTGCGCAAGGGACAGCAGCTCTTCGATCGTATCGAGGCCCTGTCGTGCCCGACCGTTGTGGCCATCAACGGCGTCTGCATGGGCGGCGGCCTCGAGATCGCAATGGCCTGCGACTACCGGCTGGCGATCGACACCGACAAGAAGATACTCGGCCTGCCCGAGGTCAAGCTCGGTTTGCATCCAGGCTTCGGCGGCACCGTAAGGGCCGTGCAGATCTGTGGCGTGCGTGCCGGCATGCCGCTGATGTTGACCGGCAATCCGGTCAATCCCGCCAAGGCGAAGCGCATCGGGCTTGTCGATCGAATCTGTAACGAGGACGAATGGCGACAAGCGGCGAAGCAACTCATCGATGCCAAGGCACCGAAGCAGCGCATGCCGTTGGTCGACAGCCTGTTGAACCTCGGTATCGCGCGGCCGTTCGTCAAGAACATGCTGCTCAACCAGGTGCGAGGCAAGGCGCGCAAAGAGCACTATCCCGCTCCGTACGCGATGATCGACATCTGGGCATCCGATGGCGCGTCACCGAAATCAGGGTACGAGGCCGAAGCGCGCAGCTTCGCCGAACTTATGTCCTCGAGTGCGGCGAAAAACCTGATTCGCGTGTTCTTCCTGCAGAGCAAGCTCAAGGGTCAGGGCAACCCGATTGACACCAAGATCAAGCACGTACACGTCGTCGGCGCAGGCGTAATGGGCGGCGACATCGCGGCCTGGTGCGCGCTACGTGGCCATACCGTGACCCTGCAGGACCGCGAGCAGAAGTACATCGACCCCGCGATAGCACGGGCGGAGAAGATGTTCGCGAAGCGCGTGCGCGACGATCAGAAGCGCCGGCAGACCATGGACAGGCTGCGCGCAGACGTCGCCGGCGACGGGGCGGCTGAGGCCGACCTGATCATCGAAGCAATTTTCGAGAACCTCGAGGCCAAGCAGGAACTCTACAAGGCGCTCGAGGCGAAGATGAAACCGGGCGCCCTGCTCTCGAGCAATACGTCCAGCATTCGCCTCGAAGACCTGCGCACGGTGCTAAGCGAGCCACGGCGTTTTATCGGCCTGCATTTCTTCAATCCCGTCGCCATGTTGCCGCTCGTCGAAGTCATACGCTGCGAGGACACCGAGCAGGAAGCCCTCGACATTGGTTTCGCGTTTACGAAGGGCATCGGCAAGCTGCCGCTCGAATGTGCGAGTTCCCCCGGGTTCGTCGTCAACCGCATCCTGGCGCCCTACATGGCCGAGGCCATGCACCTGGCCGAGGAAGGCGTGCCGCTCCCCGAGATCGACAAGGCCGCCGAGGCGTTCGGCATGCCCATGGGACCCGTGGAGCTCGTGGACAGCGTCGGGCTCGACGTCGCCATGCACGTTTCCAAGGTGCTCGGCGCCGCCATGAACCGGCCGATTCCAGAGCGCCTCGGAGCGATGGTCGAGGAAGGCCTGCTTGGCCGCAAATCGGGACAGGGATTCTATCGCTGGGAGGATGGCAAGGCCGTCAAACCGGCGTCCGGCGAAGGCACGGTACCCGCCGATATTCAGGATCGCCTGGTACTGGCAATGGTCAACGAGGCCGTCGCCTGCCTGCACGAAGGCGTGGTTGCCGAGGCGGACCTGCTTGACGCCGGCGTGATTTTTGGCACGGGCTTCGCGCCGTTCCGCGGCGGGCCGCTGAATTATGCGCGCGAACGCGGTATCCAGGATGTGCTGGCGGCACTGGGGCGCCTCGCCGCGACGCATGGCGAGCGCTTTTCGCCACACAGTGGCTGGTCCGGGCTGTGACGCCGGTCACACGCGGCCTCGCAGCGGCCGGGAAACTGTGCGGTGCTTCACGCTGCTTGACGTAATTGGTACCGGAAGTCGTTGAATTGAAGGTAGAATACGCCGCAGAACTCAGAATACCCAACGCAGAGC
>Ga0209567_10000680_pt1 | contig 18506 bp, 25 predicted proteins | sample COG_12_FD_184756 | JGI IMG/M metagenome (GOLD analysis project Ga0209567, IMG submission 184756) | Pelagic marine sediment microbial communities from the LTER site Helgoland, North Sea, for post-phytoplankton bloom and carbon turnover... | ecosystem: Environmental > Aquatic > Marine > Neritic...
GTTACACCTAAGTTTTGCCTCGCAGGAGGCTTTGACCGACCCGTCTCAAGGACCAGGTGAGAGCGATGGAGCGACTCTGGATATCAGGCGCAGTCAGCATGTCGCTGGTCGTCCTGTCACTGCTGCCCGTCACTGCGTGCAGCCAGGAGAGGACCGTGATGGACAGCGAAGAATTGCAGGAGTTTGCCGCTCGATACACCGCCGCGTGGTCCAGCCTCGACGCTGCACGCGTCGCCTCCTTCTTCGCAGAGGGTGGGTCGCTGAAGATCAATGACGGTGACCCTTCGGTGGGCCGTCAGGCCATCGCTGCCGCCGCACAGGAATTCATGACGGCCTTCCCCAACATGGTGCTTAAGGTGGACTCACTGCGCGTGGAGGGCGGCACCGTGGAATACCACTGGACTTTCTCGGGGACGAACACAGGGCCCGGCGGCTCCGGAAAGGCCGTCCGGTTCAGCGGATATGAGGAATGGACCATCGGCACGGACGGTCTGGTCGCGGAGTCGAAGGGCCACTTCGACGAAGCCGAGTATCGTCGCCAACTCGAATCAGGAGTCGGAGGTTCATGACCGACCCCCGCGGCGGAGGCCGCAGGCGTTGAGAGGGGCAGCCGCACTGGGTGCGACGATCGCGGTGACCGCTACCGCGATCGTGAGCGTTATCGCGCTGATGGGTGCTGACCGGCTACCCGTGGCCGAGCTTCTGCTATTCCCCGGCTCGATGGCGGCGTGGTTGTACAAGGGGGACAACTTCGAGTCGAGCCGACAGTTCCTGGCTCACGCGATCGCTTTCGGTATTCTCATCAACGCGCTGGCCGGAGCGGTTCTCGGGGCACTGACGGCTGCTCTCGCTCGTCTGCGTCCGTCCAGATGAGCGGGAGGATCGGGGACTAGTTGGTGGTACACATGCGATCCAGCGACAGCATTCTGGAGTCCGTGGGCGGAACGCCCATGGTGGAACTGACGAACGTCGTACCGGGCGGATGTGCTCGCGTGTGCGTGAAGGTCGAGAGTCACAATCCGACGGGCAGCATGAAGGATCGAATGGCCGTGTCGGTGATCGACGGGGCAGCCGCCTCCGGGCGATTGGCGCCATCGGGGATGGTGGTCGAATACACCGGTGGCAGCACCGGAACCTCACTGGCGTTCGTATGTGCGGCCCGGGGGTATCCGATCACGCTGGTGACCTCTGACGCGTTCAGCCGGGAGAAGCGAGACCACATGCGTGCGCTGGGGGCCCACGTCATCGAGATCGAGAGCGACGGAGGTCGGACGACGAAGGCTTTGATCCAGGCGATGATAGCGAGAGCATCCGAGCTCAGCGCATCGCCCGGCGCCTTCTACGCAGACCAGTTCAACAATCTCGACGCGGCAGCCGGCTACGCTCCGCTAGCTGAAGAGATGTGGGTCCAGTCAGGAGGAGCGGTGGACGCGTTCGTGCAGGCCGTCGGCACCGCGCAGTGCATCGCGGGGGTGGCCTCAGTGCTCCGGTCTCGGAATCCCGAGATCGACATCGTGGCTGTCGAACCGGCCGAGTCGCCCGTTCTGTCCGGTGGGGCTCCCGGGGCTCACAAGATCGAGGGCGTCGGCCCCGGGTTCGTTCCACCACTTTGGGACGAGTCGCTGGTCGACGACATTCTGACCATCTCCACGTCCGACGCACAGGCGATGAGCCGACGGTTGGCGAGGGAGGAAGCGTTGTTTGCGGGGACATCTTCAGGAGCCAACGTGGCCGCCGCCCTACGCGTGGCGGAACGCCTCGGCCCCGGCCGCACCGTGGTGACCGTCATCTGCGATTCGGGTTTGAAGTACCTCTCGACGGATCTGTACTCGGCCCATCCCGGGGACCACTAGCCCACAGCGCCCCGTGGAGGCCTCTGCCGTCCGCCCGCTATTTCTTCTTCTTCGGCTTGGTCGTGGGTTTCGGCTCCAGTGAGGTCACGTACTCGTAGCTCATCTTGAGATACGGCTCCAGCGTTTCGGTGTCCTGGAGCAGCGCATCCGGAATCGTGACATACTCCGGCATGTTGTAGCCGTAAGACTTGAGAATCGTGGTGTCGAACTCGCTGAGGAATGCCTCCCGTTCAGGCTTCGGCAGGCGAATGCCGAGTCTGGCCTCCGTCGAGAAGACCGTGAACATGTGCCCGTTGACCGACGTGTAGAGCAGATTCTTCCCCTTCCGTTCAATCTCCGGGTGGGTGGCCAGGAGTCGGCCATAAGCCTCTAGCTGTTCCTTCGAAACCGGCTTCTTGTCCATGTGCGCCTTCGCGTAACGGTTTCGCTTGTCGCGGGCCGACCTTCCCCTACTGCCGAAGCATCTCCGCGATCACCGGCCGAGTGGCCTTGATCCGATCGTAGTCCAGCTCCAAACCGTAGGGCCCGAGGACCGCTCCGAGGTAGTCGTAGATGCCCTGGACGTTCTCGAACGGAATTGTCACCACATCCAGCGGCGTGGATCCGGCGTTGTTTGCCATGCTCCGATCAGCGCCCGCGGCGAGGAGCGCTTCGACGATCTCGGTGCGGCACATGAAGGCCGCGGTGATGAGGGGGGTGGAGCCCTCGTTGTTCCGCTGATTCACGGCGGCCCCCGCGTCGATCAACGCGCTGGCAATCTCGGTCTGGCCAAACATCGCGGCGCTAAGCAGTGGGCTGGATCCGCCCGAGGACTCCTTCACGTTCAGGTCCGACCCGTCTTCAATGTGCTCGCGCACGACTTCGAGATTTCCCTCGACGACTGCCTGGTGAAGGTCGATGCGCGAACCCGTTTCGGTAGGCGGCGCCGACGCCAGCGCCACTTCACTCAATACCTCGTCCAGCATCTCGACCAGTTCGTCGCGGTCGTACGAGAACGCGTGTCCTTCGTTGAGCTGTGCCATCTCGCGAAGGGCCTGCCGGATGGTGAGCTCGGCCTCGCCCTGGTTGGGAACCACCATGTACCGTCGCTTCGGAGAATCGCTGGTCAGGAAGTCCAGGGCCGCCTCGGCGACATCGTCGGGTTCCTTGTACTGGGACCGATCGAGCGGACCGCTGATCATGTCCCGCATCGAGCCCCACCTGGAGCCTTCGGCCGAGTAGCCCGTGGCTTCCATGCGCTCGACCATGGAGGCCAGGATCTGGGACTTGTAGTTGCCCGGCTCCACTACGGCGACGGCCACGCCGAAGGCGGCCAGTTCCGCGGCCAGGCCATCGACATAGGCCTCGACGCCATGCTTGCTCATGCTGTAGGCGCCAGTGAACGGTCCCGTCGCGATCCCGGCAATGGACCCGACCGTCAGGATCCGCCCTTCACTCTCGATGAGCAGGTCGGCAAACGCCTTGGTCACGCGGTATGGCCCGAACAGGTTCACATTGAGCTGAAAGGCCAGGTCCGCTTCCGACAACTCGATGAGTGGTCCCATCACGCCCACCCCGGCGTTGTTGATCAAGCCGTACAGCCCTCGTCCCTCCGCCTGGACCAGCTCGACGGCCGCATCGATCTCGCTCTGGATGGTCACATCCAGACGCACGGCCTTCACGTTCGGCATGGCGTCCAGGCGCTCCAGATCCTCTGACTCGCGAGCACCTGCATAGACGAAGAAGCCATTCTCCGAAAGGACCTCGGTCATTCGGAGGCCGATTCCGGAGCTGGTCCCCGTGATGAGGACGGCCTGCACGTCTCCCGTCTCTTGAGCCGTGACGTCGGAGGTGGCCAGCGGGGCGGTAAGTACAGCAAGAATGAGAATGCTTCCAGCAGAGCGCGCGGATGTAAGGGCTCGGAGCCACATAGGGGACCTCTTCGTGCCAGATGAAACGAGGAGGCGGGGGAGCGTCCTCAAAATCGCATCGTAAACTAACGCTGCGCACCGGTCTACCGCGAAGCACGCTGCTGGCGCGGTTGAAGATCGGGGCGCACACTGAACCAGGGAGGCTGACGGCGGGCTGACACGTGCCTGGAGCTGACGCGTGAGAAGACGAGTTATTGGTTGTCTGACGCTGGTACTCGCCCTAGCGGGTCTGCCAGGGTGCGAGGGCGACGGCGGGCAGACCTCAGGGGGAACGGAGGCACCCGCCACGGACGGGTCCTGGCGGAGCATCAGCGTGGGGATGTCCGGTCAGGAAGTACAGCGGGTGCTCGGCGAGCCGTTGGAGACGGAACTCACCATCAAGCAGACGGAGTCCATCTGGGGTCCACAGGAGGACTGGTGGCACCGAGTCGCGCTGGGTGACACCCTGCGCACCTGGTCCTACGAGATTTCGGGTGAAGGCATCTTCGCCGTGTACTTCGTGAGCGATTCGGACACAGTGTCCTTCACGGCCTTCATGCCCGACGGAGTGGTGTACTGATATGTGCCTCGCCGTGTACATCGCTTCGGATCAGGAGTTGCCCCTGAAGGCATTCGATCCACACGCTCGCGGCTTCAACGTCAAGCCGCTCACCCCTCGCGAGGAGACGGTACGCGAGCAGTTCTCGTTGCCGCACGTCGTTTACGCCGGGTCGCACACCTCGTGTAGTTGCGGATTTGTGGAAGAGAGCGAGGACGACGACGAGTCGGTCACGCAGTCGCGCGCGGACCTGGTCGGATACCTCGAATCAGCCCTATCCCGAGGGGCCACCGAGATCTTCACCTGCTGGGAAGGCGATCAGTCGAACGTGCCTCGACGCAGGCTTCAACTGAGCGTGGCCGAGCTGTCTCAGACGGCACAATGGCTTGAAGAAATGACCTTCGTGGAGCTTTCGGCCTGGCTGGGCGCCCGAGACTGAAGCGGAGCCAAGGCCGCAAAGCAGCGTCTCAAGCGGTAGGATGTCGAAATTGAGCGAGGAATCTCCCGAGAAGAAACCGCGGTCCAATGTTTCCGACCGGGTCACAGGCGTAGTCGTGATAGAGTCGATCGCCCTCGCAATCGCACTCGTTACGCCCATAACACCGAGCAAAACCGGATCCATGTGGAGCCCGGCGGACTTGATGTGGACGGATCCGACGTATCTTCAGAAGGTCGCGGCATCGTTCGTCGTAGTGAACCTGTTGATCGCCGTGCTCGGACTCGCCGCGCTGGCAGTCGCGAAATGGAGTGGGCCCGAGTAGATACTGACCCTGAAAACGAGCCGATCACGCTGATCATGACTGACGAGCGCAAGTATCACGATAATGAGGTCGAGGAGATCTTCGACCTCGCAGCCGCCAACAGACTCGAGGTCGGTATGGAGCCGTCGCGAATCGCCGAAGCGGCGTTTGCCCTCGATACCAGGCGGGAAGCTCTCCCGCGTCGGACATTCCTGGGCATGCCCATATCCGCCGGTCGAATCGTGGACCTGCCGAGGGAGCTGACGGATCGCGAATGGGACATCCTCGTCGGCGAGCTTCGAGAGACGTTTGGCGCGAGAAGAACCGATAGGTGGCGTCAGACAGCCCGGGTCCTGGTGACCGCCGCCGTCAGCCTGGTCCTCGCCGCGCCCGGCGTGCGGTCCCAGTCGGCGCCCGAGGATCACGGCCTCGCAAGGGCAGCCGCAGGAGCCCTGGAGCCGGGAATGAGGGCGGCCTTGAGAGGCGGCCAGCCGGTTTCGTTCGAGTCTCAGTCTCCCTGGGGAGAGTCGGTCAGGAGTCAGCTCGAAGAATCGCTCGGAGTCAGTCTCTCCGGTGAGCATCGTCGTGGTGCCAGCCGAATCCTGTTGAGGGATCCCAATTTCAATGCGAACACGGCTGTCGTGGAGGTCTGGTTCGGCAGGTGTGAAACGGTCCGTGACTCCGAGACACTGAAGGTTCGCATGTACTCATTCGCATTCGAGCGTGAAGGCGAGGAGTGGAGCCTGGTCAGATCCGCGCGGCTGGGAGCGACAGAAGGCAGCTGCGACGGTGACCTGAACATTCCGCCTTCGGCACAGGCGTGGACCGGTATGAGACCAGGGGCCGGCACGGGCCTCTATCGACCTTTGCTCACGTCTCTCCGAACGTAGATCACGGGACCTCAAGAGGAGAACCAAGCATGAGTCAAGAAGAGCAAGACCGTCGCATGGACTACATCGAGTTTCGAGCCACGAACATCGAGCAGACCAAGAAGTTCTACTCGGGTGTCTTTGGCTGGGAATTCACCGACTACGGTCCGGACTACACGAGCTTCAGCGACGGTCGGATGGGCGGTGGCTTCGAGGCGGCGCCGGATGTCCAGGGGGGTGGCCCCCTGGTCGTGCTGTACGCCATGAAACTCGAGGAAATCGAGGCCCTGATCATCGAGAGCGGAGGTCGCGTCGTTCGCGAGACGTTCGATTTTCCCGGTGGGCGGCGGTTCCACTTCGCCGATCCGAGTGGAAACGAGCTGGCAGTCTGGTCGGACCGATGAGTGCCGGGCGGAGGAGCGACTGATGGGCAGTCTACGCTCGTGGAACGCGATGGGACTCTGGTCCCTGGTCGTGCGCCTGGCCGCAGTCGGTGCGTTCGCGGGCTTCGTCTCCTGGGCCCTGGTCTTTGTCGTTGGCCCGTTGTTCGACATCGGCAGACCAAGCACGATAGCGCTTCTCCTGGCGATTCCTCGAGGGGCGGTCTTCGGTGTACTGCTCGCTCTCATCCTCCGGGTGTACTGGAATAGGGCCTGATCCCCGGGGGTTTCTTCGAGATGCTGTTGAAACAGGAGACCTTGAGAGGAATCGAGAGTGGTTCCATCTCCCTCGCTTTTCGACGGTGGAGACGTCCCACCGTCAAGACGGGCGGATCGCTCCTGACGCCCATCGGACAGCTGGCGATTGAGTCCGTGGAAGTCGTCGATCTCGAGGATATCACACAGACCGATGCGATGGCAGCCGGATTCCCCGATGTCGAGTCACTGCGCTCTCAACTCCAGCGGCAACCCGAGGGCTTGGTCTATCGAATCGGACTTTCACTGGCGGGTCCCGATCCACGCATCGCACTCCGCGGTGCGATTCCTGGCGGGGCAGAAATGGCGGAGATTGTCGAGCGTCTGGGACGGCTGGACCGCCGGGCCACCTCCGGTCCCTGGACTCGCCGTACTCTCGAGCTACTCCTGGAGAGACCCGGGGAGCGTGCCGCGGACCTCGCGCCGAACCTCGATATGGAACGGGACGCCTTCAAGGTCAACGTTCGCAAGCTGAAGGGTCTCGGCCTGACCGAGAGTCTCGCCGTCGGGTATCGGCTGTCGCCGCGCGGCATCGCCGTGCTGGGAGAGCTTCAACGTTGACGCCGACGATCGCCGGGTGGCCATCACCTGCGACCCATGCGCCGCTAGCGGCTGCGTGCCGGTTGGGCCCGCTGGACCGTTAGCTTGTATCTTTAAGCGGCCCCTTGGCACCGATCCGCGGGAGGTATCACATGCGTTTCCGTCGCAATTACCGACTGTGGCCATGCGTCATGGTCCTTTTCACGCTGGCCGCCTGTAGCGAGGATGACCTCCTCGAACCGGGCGCTGCGCAGGGCATTGAAGGAATCGTCCTGTTGGGTCCGCAGTGTCCTGTACAGACGCTCGAAGACCCATGTCCCGATCTTCCCTACGAGGCCTGGATCGACGTACGCAGCGCCGCGGGCGAGTCCGTGACTCGCATCCGGTCCGGAGAGGATGGACGATTCCGCATCGGCCTGCGCCCCGGTCAGTATGTGCTGGATCCCGAATCCGGGGACCCGTTCCCGGTAGCGGGGGAGCAGGACGTTGAGGTTGGGGCCGGCGCCTACGTCGAGGTAGTGGTCAGCTTCGACACCGGAATTCGCTAGGACCCGTACGGCCGTCGGCCCTCGCAGTCACCCGTTCGAGGAATGAACATGGACACACGCACATCCGAGATCTTCAGTGAGTTCAGTTCCACCGGTTTGCTGACGGCGATGGAAGGCGAGGATGTTTCGCTCTCCGGAATCGCTTCCGTAGAGCGGTGCGGACCGGGAGACCTCGTGTTCGTGGCGGACGAACAGGCCGTGGAGACAGTTCGGAACCGCCGACCCTCGGCCGTGGTCACGAGTCCGGCGCTGCAGGAGCCGCTGGCCGCACTGCCGGGCCTGACCCTCATGATCGCTCCCAATCTCAAACTGGCGCACGCCGTGCTCAGGCAGCGCTACGTGGATCGCGACGTTCTCGACTCCGAGTGGCCGGACGTCCATCCTTCGGCGGTGATCGGTCCCGACTGCGAGATCGGCTCCGGGAGCCGGATCGGGCCAAACGTCGTACTCGGCAGGAGAGTACGAATCGGCGAGCAGACGGCCGTCATGGCCGGTTCCGTCGTCGAGTACGGGGCGGTGATCGGCGATCGATCCGTCATTCATCCGAACGTGACAGTGGGCTACGACAGCAAGATCGGTGACGAGGTGATCGTCCAGTCCAACGCGGTCATCGGAGCTGAAGGATACGGATTCGCCCAGGACGAGAAGGGGCGCAGCCACCGTATTCCGCAGCTCGGACGCGTCGTGATCGAAGATCGGGTCTCGGTTGGGGCAGGGACCTGTATCGATCGGGCCACCTATGGTGAGACCCGAATCGGATCCGGCACCAAGCTCGACAACCTGTGTCACATCGCCCACAACGTCGAGATCGGCCAGGACTGCCTGCTCACGGCCATGTTCGTCACCGGAGGCTCCGCGAAACTCGGTGACCGGATCGTGACCAGCGGCCAGACCGCCGTACTTGATCACCTGGAGGTGTGCAGCGACGTCTTCCTGATTCGACGCGCCGGCGTCGCTGAGGACATCGAACAACCTGGGATTTACGCGGGTGCACCGGTCCAGCCGTATGCCGCGTACCTTAAGAACACGGCGGTAGCACGGGACCTCCACGGCCTTCGCAAGAAGGTCCGGCAACTCGAGAAGGCCCTTTCGCGGGCGAATGACGATAGCTGAATGAAGAGAGTCGGCTCACTCCTCGGCATACTTGCTGCCATCGCAGGCGCCTGCACGCCGGAGGCTCCCCCCGATGCCGAGACCGTCATCCTGGTGCACGGGCTCGGGCGCTCCCCGGCCTCGATGCTGGTGCTTGAGACTCGTCTGGCCGGGGCAGGGTACCGGGTCGAGAGCTTCGGCTACCCCTCGAGATCCGAGCCGATCGAGGACCTCGTGGACCGTCTCGCGGCCGCGGTTGGCGAATGTTGCTCAGACGAGGGGACGACCGTTCATTTCGTGACGCATTCCATGGGCGGGGTCCTCGTCCGCAGCTACCTGGATGAGCGACTGGAGCCGTTCGAGGGGCGAGTCGTCATGCTGAGTCCGCCCAGCCAGGGCAGCGAGATCGTGGACGCCTACGCCGACTCCCCCCTTCTCAGTGCCCTCCTCGGACCGTCGGGAGTACGCCTGGGAACCGATTCCACGGGCATCGCGAGTGAACTCGGCCCCGTCGACTTCAGTCTCGGAATCATCACTGGCGATCGAAGCATCAACCCCATCGGATCGTGGCTCATTCCCGGCCCGGACGACGGGAAGGTCGCGGTGTCGAGGGCTCGCGTGGAGGGTGCGGCGGACTTCATCGTCGTGCCGGCGACCCACACGTTCATCATGAACCGGCGCGATGTCGCCGAACAGGTGGCTTACTTCCTCGCCGGCGGTGCGTTCATGCGGGACGAGAACGAACAAGCTTCAGAACCGGCATGGCCATCGTGCGACGCGCCCGAAGCGGATCTGTGGGTACGCCAGATGCGCGAGCGCGTCCTGCATTTCGACGACTTGGCCGTCTACGCCGCCGAGTCCTTCGGGGAGCCGATGTCCTGCGAGGGAATGGTCACCGCCGAGTTTGATGGCATGAAGTTCGGGTCCCTGCGCCTGGAATTCTCGGAGGGGTCGACATTCCAGGTCGAAACCCTGCCTCCCGAATTGAGCCGTGTCACGCTGCGTTCTCCGTCGGGTTTCGCTGACGAGGAGGTCGCTTGGGACGTGCTCGTGAGTTACGCGGAAGATATCGGTGTGGAGATCGACTGGACGGCCTCCACGGTCACGGTGGACGCCGGTGAGATGATCGAGACATACCGGGACCCGGACCCGGGACTGAACGCATCGGTGGCCCTGATACGTCAAGATGGTTCCCTCGTGGGGATGCGCTTCAGTATGGCGCTTTGAGGTGAGGGCCCAAGCGGCGGGGTTTCTCTCGCGCATTCGCACGGGGACCATGGAGGTTAACCACACCCTCGGTTACCTGATGATGGTCCTCACTATTCCGTCGATCGCAAAGGCCTGGCCATGCTGAAGGGAATGGGCTGATGCTGGTCGAGTTCAACGAGGAGTTCGGGGTGCCGGTTGAGGACGCGTACGAGTACTTCCACACGCCGGCGGACTGGCCTCGTCTGTTTCCCGCTTTCGGCGACGCGAAGCATCTGGGAGAGGGCTGGTACTCAGTGCCCTTCAGGGGCCTTCCGTTTCCGCTGGTGAGCCGGATCACCCGGGACGAACCCCAGCGGTGCGTGGAGTGGATCATCAGGGGTTTCTGGCGCGGGGAGGCGCGGGTGGAGTTCATGCCGACGAGCGGCGGCGTATTGATCCGAGGCCACGAACGGGTGTCGGCGCATCGGTTGTTCTGGCTCGCCCCGATCGCCGAGAGGTTGTTCCTCGAGGCCCGCTTCCGCGAGGTGTGGGAGTCCGGCTGGCGCCGGCTGCGCCGGCAGGCGGCCAGTGTCGACCGATCCAGCGCACATCCTGGTGAGTGAGGAGTCTCATTGCTGCACATCTACGTCGACGCGGATGCCTGCCCGGTCAAACAGGAAGTGTACCGCGTGGCCCGGCGGTACGAGCTCGACGTCACGCTGGTGGCCAACGCCTGGATGCGAACCCCTGACGACCCGGGGATCAAGCTCGAGGTAGTCGAGGACAGCTTCGACGCGGCCGATGACTGGATCGTCGATAGCGTGGAAGCCGACGACATTGTAATCACCGCAGACATCCCTCTCGCGAGTCGCTGCATGGAGAAGGGAGCGCGCGCTCTCGGTTCGACGGGACGGCCATTCACGGAAGACAACATCGGTGAGGCCGTAGCGACGCGGGATCTGCTGGCTGTCCTTCGAGGGGGCGGAGAAATCACCGGCGGCCCCCCTCCGATGACGAAGCGAGATCGATCACGTTTTCTCCAGGCGCTGGACGAGGTAATTCAGTCCATCCGCCGCACACATGCCTAGGGGGTGGCGTAAGTCGCCTGATTAGACTATTATATTTAGCTAGCACCCTGTCGGACACGGTCCGACAACGGCGAACAACAGGTCCTCCTGGTTTATCCCTCCGAGGTCGCGCCTCCAAACACCATTTTTTGCCCTTCACTGTTGTGTGGGCCCAAAAGTACGGCCGTGCCGTACAGGCCAAGCCTGCACGTACGTCCAGGAAGAAGTATCTGAATGACAGTATCAGTATCCAGGAGTTCGACCGGATTCGACCGGTTCGGACTCAAGGAAGCCCTCATGCGTGGTATCAAGCACGCGGGCTTCGAAGACCCTCGGCCGATTCAGCTCGAGACCGTTCCCGCTGGCCTTGCCGGCCGCGACGTGCTCGGGTTGGCTCAGACGGGCACGGGCAAGACGGCGGCGTTCGCGCTTCCACTGCTCGACCGGTTGCTCGACGCCCCACGCAAGGGCCCGCGAGCCCTGGTGATTGCCCCGACCCGGGAACTCGCCACGCAGATCGCAGCCGAGATCCGCACGCTCTCGAAGTTCACGGGCGTGAAATCGGTCACGATCTATGGCGGAGTCTCGATTCAGGGGCAGATCAACGATCTGCGACGGCGCCCCGAAATCGTTGTGGGGTGCCCCGGCAGGGTGCTCGATCTCCTCAACCGGCGCCTGTTGCATCTCGGCCAGGTGGAAACACTCGTCCTCGACGAGGCCGACCACATGTTCGACATGGGCTTCCTGCCCGACATCCGAAGGATCATGGCCGCGCTGCCGAAACAGAGGCAGAACCTGCTGTTCTCGGCCACCATGCCGAAGGACATTCGCCGGCTGGCCGACGACCTGCTGTCCGACCCCCACGTGGTCGAGTTGGCGGATACCGCTCCGGCCTCGACAGTCGACCACGCTCTGTACATGGTCGCCGAGCCGCGTAAGCGGGAGCTGCTCGAGCGCATGCTTGCGGGGGACGACTGCAATTCGGCGATCGTCTTCACGCGCACGAAGCACCGGGCGAAGCGTCTGGCAGATCAGCTCAGCAAGGCCGGACACCGTGCCGTGGGTCTCCAGGGAAACATGTCACAGAGCCAACGGGACCGGGCCATGCGCGGCTTTCGCTCGCGTTCCTACGACATCCTCGTGGCCACGGACATCGCGGCCCGGGGGATCGACGTGAGCGGCGTCTCCCACGTGATCAACTTCGATGTGCCGAACACGCCGGAGGCCTACACGCATAGGATCGGCCGCACCGGCCGCGCGGAGCTCGAAGGAGTGGCCTGCACGTTCGTCACCAGCAGCGATCGCGCCTGGGTGAAGTCCACCGAGAACATGATCGGGTCGAGGATTCCGCGTCGGAAGGTCGATGGCTTCGAGCACGACTCCGACGAGAGCACACGACACGAGCGTTCTGCCGGACGATCCCGCAACGGTGGGAAGCCGCGGCGGAGTGGACAGAAGTACCGGGGTAACAACGGGAATCCGCGCAGCGAAGGCCAGCCGCGGAGCGGCCGGCGCAACGCTGGATTCCGTCCCGGTAGCGGACGGCGCACCCGCTAGTCGGAATGCGCACAGAACCTGCCGCCAGGTAGTCCTTGCGCGGTGCACTACCGAGGGCCCTGATCCATGCTGGATCAGGGCCCTCAATGACGTATACTAGTGAGCATGGACATGACCATGGCAGGCCGAGTGGCCCTGGTTACCGGCGCCGGCTCGGGTATCGGGGCCGCCACCGCTGAACTGCTGACGACCCACGGCGCCGTGACCTACTGCGCCGACCTCGATACCGCCGAGTCCGAGGATGCTGCCCCCGCTGCCCCCAGCGCTGCACGTGGAATTTCCGTCCAGCTCGATGTGCGCGAGGAAGCGGACTGGGCGAGAGCGATGGCCGAGGTAGTGGACAGCCAGGGACGCCTCGATGTCCTCGTCCACGCGGCGGGCATCGCGGCCGCTTCTCCCCTGGTCGATACGACCCTGGATGAGTGGCGCCGCGTACTGAATACGAATCTCGACGGAAGCTTCCTGGCGATCAGACATGGGGTCCAGGCCATGAGCGACGGTGGCGGCTCCATCGTGGTGATCGGCTCGGCATCAGGGATTCGACCATCCGCTGGAGCGGCGGCGTACTCCACCAGCAAGGCGGCGGTGAGCATGCTGGTGCGGTCCGCTGCCAAGGAATGTCGGGAGAACGGGATCGCAGTCCGCATCAACGCGGTGAGCCCGGGTGGAGTGAAGACTCCCTTGTGGCGCGCCATGCCCTTCTTCCGGGATCTCGTCGAGGTGCACGGGTCGGAGGAGGGCGCTTTCGCTGCCATGGAAGCGCACAGCGGTGATCGGTTCTCGAGTCCTGAAGAGATCGCACAGAGCGTGCTGTTCCTGGTCTCAGATTGCGCCCGCCACATTACCGGTGTGGAACTGCCCGTCGATGGCGGCTACGTCCTCTAGACGACGAGAGATGGCTCCGATGCTGCGATACCACCACCTGGGCATACCCACGTCACGGTCCCGTCCCGGTGAACGATACCTGCCCGAATTTGGGATGTACGTGTCGGGCTACGAAACGAGTCAGTTTCGCATCGAGTGGATGCGCTTTGACGAGGACAGTCCGGTACCACGACTCGTTCAGCAGGTCCCGCACGTGGCTTTCGAGGTCGATGACCTGGAAGCAGCCCTCAAGGGCAGAGAGATCCTCATCGAACCGAACAGTCCTTCGCCAGGTGTGCTGGTGGCGTTCGTGGTGGACGACGGGGCCCCGGTCGAGCTGATGCAGATCGACTCGTGATCTGGATCGCGCCACTCCTGATGCTGCTCGTGGCGGGCGGCTACGCCCTGCTGCGGTGGGGAACTCGCTGGGGTTCGACGCCCGTGGAGCGCGCCCGCGAGATGTTCGGAGACGACTACCTCACCGGCGCATCAAGGACACCCGTCGCCATGACCCGCGCCATCTCGATCGACGCGTCGCCCGAGCAAGTCTGGCCCTGGATCGCTCAACTGGGGCGCGGAGCGGGTTGGTACAGCATCGACTGGCTCGACAACGGACGAAAGACCTCCGCGCGGCACCTCGTCTCCTGGGTCCCCGAGCCGACGCCCGGCGACGCGACCGCCATCGGTTACCTGCGTGACCTCGACCTCGGACGAGCCCTCGCCTGGTGGGTGGGTGGAGTGCGGTTCTTCGGGGCTGAAGCGCGACTGGTGAGTAGCTACGCACTGTATCCTGAGCGGCAGGGCACACGCTTGATCAGCCGAATGTCAGCGGACGCAGTCGGGACGACGGCGCCTATCGCACTGCTGATATTCCGCGTTGTGGACTCCATCATGGCCAGGCGTCAGTTGCTCGGAATACGCGACCGGGTCGAGTTTGACGAAGAGGATCGCGTGCGCTCACAAGCGTCGGAAACGGGAGATCGCGACCAGTATCAGCTGTACGAAGTGATCTACGCTTCGGGAGACAGCGCCGGACTGGAGGGAAGAGAGCCGGCGGCCAGGTGGCGAGAGTCAGCCTTCTCAGACGGAGTCCTCGGAGCGCCGCCTCGAGGGAACACGAAAGAACACGATTGAATCGAGCGGTCACAGGAGATGTCCCGATGCGCTATCTGATCGTCGGCCTGTTTCTCGTCACACCCCTCCAGGCGCAAACGACCCCCATCTTCACCGACGCCGACCGCGCCGAGAAGGTGGGAGCCACTGCGTCCACCGTGGATCAGAAATTCAGGGAATACGCGGAACGGCAACATATGCCAGGCTTCGCGTACGGAGTCGTGCTGGATGGTGAGTTGATCTACTCGGGAGGATTCGGCTTCGCGAAACTGGTGCCGCCGACGGCGGCAACGACGCAGTCCCTCTTCCGAGTGGCCTCGATGAGCAAGAGCATCACCGCCGTGGCCACCCTGCAGTTGCGGGATCAGGGCAAGCTCAGCCTCGACGACCCGATCTCGAAGTACCTGCCCGAGACGAGCGCCCTGACGTACCTGACGACGGATGCGCCGGAGATCACGATCCGACACCTGCTCACGCACTCCGCCGGCTTTCCCGAAGACAACCCCTGGGGGGACCGGCAGCTGGCGGATCCTGACGACGAGCTGATGGCTCTGATCGAGAGCGGTGTGTCGTTTTCGAACGTGGCGGGTGTGGAATTCGAGTACAGCAACCTCGGTTTCGCGCTGCTCGGCCAGATCGTCCAGGTGGTATCGGGCATGGATTTCCGGGACTACACGAGAACGCAGATCTTCGAGCCGCTCGGCATGAACGCCACCGTGTGGGAGTACGAGAACGCGGCCCCGGATCTCCTCGCACTTGGATACGATTGGTTGGACGAAGGGTGGTTGAACATTCCGCTCGAGCACCACGGGGCGTTCGGCGCGATGGGCGGCTTGATCACTTCGATCGAGGACTTCAGGGCGTACGTAGCGTTGCACCTCTCCGCGTGGCCGCCGAGGAGTGATCCGGAGGAGGGTCCTTTGAAGAGAAGCTCGCTTCGGGAGATGCACCATCCGTGGCGCTTTGCTGGTGTGGTGCCGGCTTTCCGCTATCCGAGTGGCCGGGAATGTCCGTCTGCGAGGGCATACGCCTACGGCCTGCGCTGGATGGAGGACTGCGAGGGGAGGGTAATGATCGGGCACACCGGCGGACTGCCGGGATTCGGGAGCAACTGGACGATGGCGCCCGAGTACGGCTTGGCCGTGATGTCGTTTGACAATGTGACCTATGGCGGAACCAGCACCCTCAATATCGCCGTGCTCGATGGGATCATCGCGACGGCCGGCCTGGAGCCACGCTGGCTGCCGGCGTCCCCAATTCTCGAAACGCGGAAGAGTCAACTGGTCGAGCTGCTTCCGGATTGGAAGGATGCCGAGGAGTCCGGAGTCTTCGCAGACAACTTTTTCATGGACAACCGTCTGGGCGATCTCGTCGAGAGCACCCGGCGTTTGTACGAGGAAGCGGGCGAAATACAGGGAGTCGGTGAGATGCGGGCTGCAAATCAGCTGCGCGGCAGCTTCGTGGTCGAAGGTGATTTGCGAAATATCGAGGTATTCTTCACCCTTTCGCCGGAACGGATTCCCCTGATCCAACAGGTCCGCATGCGCGTGCTGTATCCATAGGGACGGGCCTTTCTCGCGTGGTCTCATTGTTGCACGTTCGAGCGGGGCACGTGGCAAGGTCACGGTCACGACGACCATCGTACCATGAGGGGGTCTCCTGGTGAGCAAAACGCCGTTTGTCGATCATTACGAAGTCCTGCAGCTCAGCCAGAGCGTGGACAACGAGACGCTCGAGCGCGTCTTCCGCCTGCTCGCGAAGCGCTATCACCCGGACAACCCTGACTCGGGAAGCGAGGACGCCTTTCGTGTTGTCCACGAGGCGTACGAGGTGCTGACGGACCCGGCCCGGCGAGCCGCTTACGACGTTCAATACAGCAAGCAGCAGAGCATGGAGTGGCACGTGTTCGATCAGGATGCCACTCGCGGAGGCCACGAGGAGGACCAGAAGATATTCAGCGGAGTGCTCTCGCTGCTCTACGCGGCGCGGCGGAACGACCCGGAGTTCGGCGGCGTGGGCACGATCGACCTGGAACGGAAGCTCGGCGTTCCCCGCGAACATCTCGAGTTTCCCTTCTGGTACATGAAGAAGCGCGGGTGGGTCGAGATCCTGCAGAGCGGGCAATACGCCATCACGGTCGACGGGATTGAAGAAGTGCTGACGAGAGAGGCGACGGCCCCGGTTCACCGCATGTTGACCGAGGGCGAGGCTGACGCCGATTCGACGTCGTAGCCGGGCTCAGTCGTTCCCCTGATGGGAGTCGATCGAATGGGAGAGCACCAGGATTCGGAGTGGGCAATGGTCGCAGAGTATGGAGCCGTTTACGAGGCCGAACTCGCTGCCGGCCGACTCGATTCCGTTGGGATCATCTCACGCATCGACCGGCGCGGGGCCGCCGGCATTTTCGGGTTGAATCACGCCGGCGCCTCCGTGCGCGGGATCACGCTGTACGTGCCGGCGGACAGCCTCGACGCGGCGCGCCGGGCGCTCGACATCGAAGAGGAATAGTCCGGATCGTGGGACGGCTTGCGACAACGCTCGTCGTGTTCCTTTCGCTGCCGGGGTGTCGCGGAGAGTCTGGCCCACCCGAGACGTCCGGGGCCCAAGTGTCATGGCTCGTGGCATCAGAGCCCTACCTGGTGATCGGCGTCCTCGACGGAGATCCCGCCTACCAGTTTTCGGACATTGCCGCTGCCACTCGCCAGCCGGACGGCGGCTGGGTCGTCGCGGATGCCGGCTCCCGAACCGTCCGAGCATACGATTCCGATGGACGGCTGCGGCGGTTCCTCGGAGGCGCCGGATCCGGCCCAGGAGAGTTCGTGCGACCGACCCAGGTATTGAGCCTTCAGGATGGCTCGACCCTCGTCTGGGACGACGCGACATTCCGGGCCACGGAGTTCAATCCGGAGGGTGAGCTGGCAGACATCCGATCATTCAGCCGCGAGGCCATCGCGAAGGCCGTGGAGCCACCCTTGTATCCGGCTTCCGGAATGTTGCTGAGCGACGGCGACCTGCTCGTTCGGCTCATCTTCAAGACAGCGGACGTACCGCCGGGCCGGTTCCGACACCAGACCGGGGCCTTGCGCGTCGCTGGCGACGATTCCGCCATCGACACCGTGTTGTTCTTTCGTGACACCGAGCAGGTTTCCGTGCAGCTACCGAAGGGGAGTCTGTCCGTGGTCCCGCCGCTCGCTCGACGCGCCTCGATCGCCGTTCAACCGAACGAAGCACGGCTGTGCATAGGCGACCAGGAGGGCCCGGAGGTGAGCTGCTTCGGACTGGACGGGACCTCTTTCGTGGCGCGGTGGGAGAGCGAACGGGTGCGGGCGACGGCCGATGAACCAGCGGTCGCGGCATGGCGTGACTCGATGGGCGACCTGTACGCGCAGAAGATGAGCCGAGCGGATGCCGATAAGATCCTGTCCCAGGTCCCGGCCCCCACGGAGCACCCCCCCTACACGGAACTGGTGCTGGATCGCGGCGGACACCTGTGGGTGAAGACCGGGGCGGCAGACGGACCGGAGAGCGACAGCTACCTGGTCTTCACGCCCGCAGGACAGGCGGTCGGACCGGTTTCGGTCCCACACGTCCGTATCCTCGAAATCGGCGACGACTACCTGGTCGGAGTCGTCCGCGACGAGTTCGAGGTCCAGTACCTCCAGGTTTTCGAGCTCGCCAAGCCCAACTGACGCCTATCCGCGCGCTCTCCAGGCCGCTATGATCTCCGCCTCGCGGGCCATCAGCGAACCCTCGCCCGACACCATCCGTTCCCGTCGCTCCTCGGAAACGACGCCCGAGTTCCACCACTCGTAAGTGTCACGGACGGTCTCAGCCAGCGGCATGAACGTGAGGCCGTTGCCCACAGCCTTGTCCACGCTCGCCCGGGATGTGCCGTAATTGTCGTCGATCGGGAGCACCCACGGAGTCACTTC
>Ga0209567_10000682_pt1 | contig 18475 bp, 12 predicted proteins | sample COG_12_FD_184756 | JGI IMG/M metagenome (GOLD analysis project Ga0209567, IMG submission 184756) | Pelagic marine sediment microbial communities from the LTER site Helgoland, North Sea, for post-phytoplankton bloom and carbon turnover... | ecosystem: Environmental > Aquatic > Marine > Neritic...
CCGTAGACGCCTTCCCGTGCATCAGAGATCGAGCTGACTCCACGGCGGCCCCGCACACGGCGGCGAGGGCCTGGTGGCCCAGACACACGCCCAGGACGGGAGTGGACCCGATCAGCGCCTCGATCACGGCCATCGAAACACCCGCGTCCTCGGGCCGCCCCGGTCCCGGAGAGACGACGAGGTGCGTAGGCTGCAGCGATCGCGCGTCAGACACCGTGACCTGGTCGTTCCTCCGGACCGTCACCTCGGCTGACAGCACGGACAGGGCCTGCACCAGGTTGTAGGTGAAGGAATCGTAATTGTCGATCAACAGGACGCGTCTCACAGTCCCTCCTCGGCCAACGTCAGGGCCGCCTCGAGGGCCGCGCTCTTCGCCAGGATCTCTTCGTGCTCCTTCACGGGAATGCTGTCCGATACGATGCCCGCTCCCGCCTGGTATGCATAACCGCCGTCCTCGAAGACCAGGGTCCGGATGGCGATCGCCTGGTCCATCGAACCGCCGATTCCGAAATAGCCGGCGGTGCCGGCGTAGATCCCCCGCCGCACCGGCTCCATCTCGCGGATGATCTCCATGGCCCGGATCTTGGGCGCTCCGACCACGGTCCCGGCTGGAAAAGCGGCGGCGAACAGGTCGAAGGCGTCCCGCTCCGGCGCCAGGATGCCGTGGGTGCCACTGACGATGTGCATGACGTGGCTGTAGCGCTCGATGGTGCGGAACGGATCGACCCTGACGGTGCCCGGGATGGCGACGCGTCCCAGGTCGTTGCGTGCCAGGTCCACCAGCATCACGTGTTCCGCGTTCTCCTTGGGGTCCGACAGGAGGTCAGCTGCCAGCTCGTCATCCTCGACGGGGTCGCTTCCGCGTGGTCGAGTGCCGGCGATCGGTCGGAGCTGCGCCTCACGACCGTCCAGGCGGACCAGAGCCTCGGGTGACGACCCGACGACGGACACGCCTCCCAGGTCGAGGTAATACATGTAGGGTGAGGGGTTGAGCAGGCGGAGCGCCCGATAGACCTCGAACGGGTGAATGTCGCACCGACCCTCGAACCGGATCGAGAGCACGAGTTGGTAGACGTCGCCCGCCGAAATGTGCTCCTGAACGCGTTCCACGCCCGCCAGAAAGTCGGGCCGCGCGAGGCTGGGAACGGGGGCCGAATGTCCGGTGCCGGTGTCACGCTCCGGGAGCGGCCCGCGGAGCAGGTCGACGACCTCCCGGCGCAGGGCCACTCGCTCGGCTTCGCTCCCCGAGTGGAGCAGGGCGACACGGCGTGAGACGTGGTCGAAAGCGAGTAGCGAAACGGGAGCCAGGTAGTGCGCCTCCAGGTCACCGTTGCCGCCCACGGGGACCTTGAGGCTCTCGAACCTGCCGGCCATTTCGAATCCCGTGACCCCCACGAGGCCGCCGGTGAACGGCAGGTCCGGCACCTCCGGCTCGGCCCGCTTCACCTGCGACAGCGCGTCGCGGAACGCGTCGAGCAAGCCGGCGGTGTCATCCGGAATGGGCCGGGTGGTATCGTCGACCCGGAACTCACCTCCTCCGACCTTGACCTCCACGGCGTCTCCGAAACCGATGAACGAATAGCGTCCCAGCCGCTCACCCCCCTCGACGCTTTCCAGGAGAAACCGCGGCTGAAGCGGAGCGAGCTTCAGGAAAGCCGACACCGGAGTATCGAGGTCGGCGGCTATGTCGAACGGATGCTGCATGGTCCCCTTCTCGTCACCGGGACACGCGGAGGTGGGATGCGAAAAACCCACCTCCGTGCGGCCGAAGGTGGGCTGAATGTCTGCCTGGGAGCGATCGAGCTCAGGCGGATGCCACCTCCGGACGCGCGCAGCGCCACCACCAGGAGGTGCTCGAGACCGTCGTCGATGACAACACGTGCTGAATCATGGCCTAACGGATAACCGGTCCGTTCGCAGTCGTCAAGCGATTGGTCCGTGCGGCGGTGGGCTAAGGCGAAATGTAGATCTCGCCATTCTTCATGACGAAAACAACGTTCCGCACGGCCTCGACGCTGGCCGTCGGATCACCCTGCACGGCCACCAGGTCCGCGAACGCCCCCTGCCAGATTTCTCCCACCGATCCCTCGAGGCCCAGCGCCCGCGCGTTCACGACGGTGGCGGCCTGCAGAGCCTCGCCTGGCGACATGCCCGCCCGCACCAGCCACGCCAGTTCCAGCCAGCTTTCGCCGTGCGGGAACACGCCGACGTCACTGCCCAGGCCGACGACCACTCCAGCCTGGCGGGCAGCCCGGACCGCCTGCAGGGAGCCGCGGATTCGCGGACTCAAGGCCTCATCGGGTGTGCCCAGTTCCCAGCCGTCTTCCAGTCCGCTGAAGTACTCGTCGTACGCCGCGGCCGCGGCCAGGGTGGGATAGAAGACGACCCCCCTCTCGGCCATGAGACGAAACACCTCCGCCGTACCCTCCGATCCATGCTCGATCGTCCGGGCTCCGGCCAGCGTGGCACGCCGCATCCCCTCTGGCGAACTGGCGTGTGCCGAAACCGGAAGGCCGGCGGCCGTGGCTTCGTCCACCAGGGCCTCGAGCTCGCTCAGCGTGAACGTGGGTGCCGTCCCGTGGGCCCGCCGGAAGTCCGCGTACACCTTGATCACGTCCGCTCCGTGCCCTGCCTGCTCGCGTACGGCGCGCCGTATCTCGATCTCACCGGTCACCATCTGCGCCCCCGGCGGAAGGACCAGGTCAGGGTCCCAGCCTCGCGGACCGGGGGCGTAGGAGGCGGTGGCCGCGATGGCCAGCGTCGCCGTCAGGACCCTGGGTCCCGGGATGAGGCCATCGGCGATGGCGTCACGAACCGCGAGATCCGCCCAGCCCGCGCCCTCCGAGCCGAGATCCCGCAGGAGGGTGAAGCCTGACATCAGCGTTCTCTCCGCGTTGACCCCTGCCATCAGGGTGCGGTAGGCGCGGGATTCCTTAAGCACCTGGTCGTCCCACAGCGTCTCGTCGTACGGGTGCAGGAACAGGTGTGAATGCGCGTCGATAAGCCCCGGGAGCAGGGTCGCCCCGGGCAGGTCGACGACCCGGGCGTCGGCCGGTGCCGGGACGGATCCCACCGGCCCCAGGGACTCGATCCGCTCGCCGGCCACGAGCACCGCCCATCCGGTCCTCACCTCACCGGTGGCGGCGTCGAAGACCCGCTCCGGCCGGATCAACGTATGAGCCGATTCGGGCTGCTGCGCCGGAGAGACGGTCGCGGCTGTCGCGAGGCACAAAGTGGCCGTTGCCAGGACTCGTATCGGGCCCCCGAGCGTAGCGATCTTCATGGCGTTTGATCCTCCTGAGTGACGAGCATGACCTGAAGTTGACACGCTGCTGGGCCGAACGCACGTTTTTGACTGAAACCGAATCTCGTCCCCCCGAAATCCAGATCACCCGCACCGCACGTCGTTGTGGATCCGGATCTGTATGTCTCCGCGGGATGCTCGGGCAGGCCACCGGCTGACGGACTTTCCGCGGTTTCGCACCCGGGTCAGGTTCGGGCCAATGCGGCCTCGGCCATCAGGTCCGTAAACGCGTCGAACCGGAGGGCCTGCGGTCCGTCCGACAGAGCCCGTTCGGGCTCCGGGTGGATTTCAATCATCACTCCCTGGGCGCCAGCTGCCAGGGCGGCCTTCGTCAGATCCGGTACCCAACGCCACGTGCCGCACGCGTGAGACGGATCCACGATCAGGGGAAGATGGCTCCGTTCGCGCACCACCGGCACAGCGGTCAGATCCAGGGTGGCCCGGGTGGCCGTCTCGAAAGTCCGGATCCCTCGTTCGCAGAGGATCACCTGCTGGTTGCCGTGCGACAGGATGTACTCGGCGGCCGAGAGCCACTCGTCTATGGATGACATCATGCCGCGCTTCAGAATCACGGCACGGTGCGAGCGCCCGATTTCCTTGAGGAGAGAGAAGTTCTGCATGTTCCTGGCTCCTACCTGCAGCACGTCCGCCTGGTCGGAGACAGGCCCCACGTCCGAGGGGTGAAGGACCTCAGTCACCACCGGGAGTCCATACTCACGGCCCGCCTCGGCCAGCAGGTCGAGTCCCTCGTATCCCATACCCTGGAACGAGTAGGGCGACGTCCGCGGCTTGAAGCACCCGCCTCTCAGAAGGTCGCCTCCGAGTTCACTCACGATCCGCGCGCATGCAAAGACCTGGTCCCTCGATTCCACGGAACAGGGCCCCGCAATGACGACCGGACGAGGGCCACCGACCGCCACGTGTCCGACCACGACTTCGGTATCCGCAGCTCGAGTGATCCGTGAGGCCAGCCGGTAGGGCTTCTTCTCGAGGACGGCCGCGATCGCGCCCTCCGTGTCCTCCGAGATCGAGGCCACGACCCGCGGTGGGCCCTCCGTCTTCGAATCGCGCCGGGCCGCTTCGCGGGGTACTGCCCGACGTCGGTCTTCTCGGGACCACGACGGATAGGAGCCGAGGAACTTCAGGTACGTCGTGTGGGCGGCTAGTTCGCGGAACACGTCCGCGACGTTGTCGTCAGCCATATCACCCTCGAAGTCCAGATAGAACAGGTACTGCCAGGGCGAGTTGGGTCGCGGGCGAGACTCGATCTTCGTCAGGTTCAGGCCGTGTCGGGCGAACACGTCCAGGCATGCGGCGAGGGCACCTCCTTCGTGCCGCACGGAGAACACGACGGACGTCTTCGAACCGGGTCCCGCGTCCCCTGTGAGCGGTTCGCGGGCGATGGTGACGAACCGGGTGAAGTTCTCCGCCTGGTTCGCGATTCCGCGCTGCAGAACGACGAGGCCGTACAGCCGGGCGGCCTCCTCGCTGGCGATCGCAGCGTGTGAGAGCTCGGCGTCATCCCGGACTTCGCGCGCCGCCATCGCGGTGTCCGTGTGTGACTCGGCGCGCGCGTGTACCTGTCGGGCCAGGAACTGGCTGCACTGGAGCAAGGCCTGGGGGTGGGAGTAGACCCGTCGGATACCGGCGAGAGTCGCTCCTTCGGGGGCCATCAGGCAGTGATCCACCACCTGCACTTCCTCGCCCACGATCGACAGGTCACACGCGGCCAGAAGGTCGTACACATCGTTGATCGACCCCGCCGTGGTGTTCTCCACCGGGAGCATACCGCGATCGATGTCTTCATTCTGCACGGCGCTGCCGATTTCCTCGAACGTGTTATACCCCCTGTACACGATGTCGCCGCCCAGGGCCCCGAAATGGCGGGTCGCAGCCACGTGGCTGTAGGCGCCTTCCGTGCCCTGGTAGCCCACGACGAGAATGTCGGTCGCCGCGGTGAGCGACGTCTCGTCATCGAGCAACGCTCGCTGGCGGCGAAGCGAATGGTCCATGATCTCCCGGTACAGGCGGACCAGAAACGACTCGTCCACTCCCATGGCCCGTGCGCTCTCGGCCACCCGGCCGAGGATCTCGTCCTCACGCCCCCTATCCCTGAGGCCAACCGCGCCCGCGCCCTTCAACGCCGCCACCTCGCTGACCAGCTGAAGGCGCTCGGCCAACGACTGGACGATCTGGCGGTCCACGTCGTCCAGCTGTTTCCTGACTTCTTCCAGGTGCTCCGACATCGACCTCTCCAACCCACGGGAACACAAAAAAACCCGCTCGATCTGTCGAGCGGGTCGTGCGCATTCGGTCTACAGACTGTGCTTCAGGTGCGCGATCTCCCGCCCGGGTTCCGCCGGGTAAATGCGGCAAGGCCGCCAAATAGGGTAAACACACCGTTCATTCTCATCGCATGCAACTAGTAGCGCACAGGCCGCTCGAGGTAAAGGCCCTACCCTTTCCCTCCGCGAACCATGCACGTAGCCTCGCATGACACCGTCCCCATGCTCCAGGAGATTCGACATGAGGTTGACCACCGCCCTGGCCTCCCTCGTCGCCTTCGGAATCGCGGGGTGCTCGGACGCAGGACTGAGGTCCGCCACCTCGGGGCCGGCCGACCGCTTCGAAGGCAAGCTCGAGGCTTGTGCGTGGCCCGGCGTCGAAGGCGGAGCCTGGTGCGGCACTCTCGATGTGCCGGAGGATCGGGCCGTCGAAGGAGGGCGGGCGATCGGGCTGCGTGTGGCAGTGCTCCCGGCCACCGGGGACTCCGGACCGGCGGCGGACGCGGTCGCCTTTCTCGCCGGGGGCGGCGTGGTGCCAGCTACCCGGTACCTGCCCTTCTTCGCGCACGCGGTTCCAAGACTTCGGGACAGCCGTGATATCGTTCTGGTGGACCAGCGCGGGACGGGGGCTTCCAACGCGCTGGAATGCGACCTGCCCCAGCTGCACGAAATCGAGGACGGGGGAGTTTCCGGCTCGGCATACGAGGATGCCTACCTGGGAGCGCTCCGGGCGTGCCGCGATACAATCGAGGCTCGGGCCGACCCCAGGCTCTACAACACCTGGAACGCGGCGGACGACCTGGACGCGGTACGCGAGTGGCTGGGGTACGAGCGGCTCAGCCTCTGGGGCGCTTCGTACGGGACGAAGGTGGCCCGGGTCTACATGCGTCGTCATCCGGACCGGGTTCGGGCGGCCGTCCTGCACGGGGTCGTTCCCATTGAGCGTTCGATGTGGCCCGATCTGTTCCTGGCAGCAGACTCGGCTCTCACGGAGCTGATGAGCCTGTGTGCGGCGGACGCCGAGTGTGCCGCCGCGTATCCGGACCTGGAAGCCCGGTTCCTCGACCTCGTGGAGCGCCTCGAGTCCAGTCCGGTCCCGTTGCACGTCTCGCTCGCCGACTCACCGGCGGACACCGTCACCGTGCCCTTCGATCGGAGGTCGCTGGCGGGCCTCGTGGTGGGTATGCTGCGGTCCAGCCGGGCGGCCCGCACCCTCCCGGCCCTGGTGTACGAGGCGTCGGACGGCGACTTCGGAAGGATCGCGTCCATGCAGGGTCCTGGAGCCCCGTCCCCGATTCCCAGGGGCGTGTACCTGTCGATCGCGTGCACAGAGGAGGTTCCGAGACTCACGGCGGCGGACCTGGATCGAGCCCACCGCCCTACACGCCTCGGTGGGGGCGAGTGGCTCGACGAAGAATTGCGGGACTGCGAGATCTGGGGATCGGAGAGCGTGCCCGATGGCTTCTGGTCCCCGGTTGAAGCCGACACGCCGGTCTTCCTGGTTACGGGTTCCGAGGACTACATCACACCGCCGGCCTACGCCGAGTGGGTCGCCGGTCACCTGCCGAACGGGTCAGTCCGGGTCGTGCCGCAGCGTGGACACGACGACCTCGATCCCTGCGTGGCCGGTTTGATCGAGAACTTCCTCATACAGGGACGGGACACGGAGCCCGACCTCGGGTGCCCCGAGGACCGAGAGCCCCTTCCGTTCGAACTGCCCGGCTGAGTCGTCCGCGATATGGCCGATCCGCCCGTTCAGGGCGCGGCGTTCGAGTCGTAGTTGAGCAGGAACGTCAGGAAGTCCTCCACCGCGATCATGTCGGAGCCCGTGTAGCGGATCGTGTGCGAATCGATGCGTTCGACGATCTCCAGGTACCCGAGCGCCTCTACCGGCTGGTAGTGCTTGAAGCTCACCTCCAGCTCGACCGGGCCCCCGAGGTCCCACGGCTCGAAGTCGCCGATTCGGGCCACGGCTCGAGCCGCCGTTTCCTCGATCAGGCGATACGCGGCTTCCGGCATCATGGTCTCGGCCGAGTGGAATCCGTACGCTTTCTTGACCACGGCCGTCTCGAGGTCGCCGAGGAGATCGGTGGCCTCCCTGGCGATTGCGTCATCGCCCGACAACATGATGACGGGGACGCCGAAGTGGCCCGCGATCGCGGCGTTGAGTCCGGTCTCCGGGACGGGCCTACCGTTCAGCTTGACGGACGTCAGGCGCGCGCTCGACATCGTGTGCGCCCGCACGCCGGCCGGGTTGTCCGTGCTCGTGTGGTATCCGATGAAGATGGCGCCGTCGAAGGTATCGTCGATGCCTGCCATCATGGACAGCGGCCGCGGCCATGAGCGAATCACCGTGATATCCGGCGGCAGGTCGTCCAGCAGGAGGTTCTGGCCGTTACCGTGGGAATCGCTCACGAGGATCTCGGAGGCTCCCGCGGCTCGCGCCCCCCGGATCGCCGCGTTGACCTCTGCGGTCATCCAGCGCCGGGCACGCTCGTACTCGAAGCCGGAGGGTCCCAGTTGCTCCCCGGTCACCGTGCCCACGACTCCCTCCATGTCCGCCGAGATGTAGATCTTCAGGTCTTCCTGCGCAGTGGCGGACGAGACAGTGAAGACGACGGCCGCCGCCGACAGAACGGCGGCGAGGCGGATGCGCAGCAGCGTCACGGTACGGATGTGCACGGTTTCCTCCAACGGATGTTGCGGGCGAACGGGCCACGTCCTCGGTATCGGTCCAGCGTACTCTCCGCCTCCGCACACTGCCAGTGCGCCGTCACGCGGGGAACCCGTAACCGTGCTACATTCGGGGCCATGAACCCCGAGGCCATCCTTCCGCTCCGGCTGAATTCTGACGGGCCGCACGCTCTCACCCTGGTGGTGGAACGCGCCGGCCGCGATCTCGTCTGCCGCGTGCATGGCGGGGATACTCACGTGGGCTCACTCGCCCTGTCCGAGTGGCGCGGCGGCCGGGCGCACACCCGTTGCCTGAGCGCCGTCGGCCACAAGGAGGAGGCCATCGCCCGCCACGCTGCCCACACGCTGTGTGCCGCCGCTCGCTGCCACGTGGCGTGCGTAGCGGGAATCCACTTCGACGCCGTCTCTCCCGGCGAGATCGAGGCCATTTCAGCCGACGCGTACGCGCTTGCCCGCCGTGCTGCGGAGACGCTCCGCGACCGACGACTTCGAGCGGAGCTGGCGGGCGCAGGAGGCGTCTATGACCGAATCGTCGAGAGGCGGGCCGCGTTCGGGCACGACCTGGACCGCATCTTCGCCGTGCCGTTCCGGACCGCCCTCGAGATGAACCGTGAGGCGATCCAGGAGAGGCGGGTGGAGAGCTTCGGCGCGGACGTGGGGATCTTCGCTCCCCTGTACCTGAGCAACGCCTGCACCAACGATTGTGTGTACTGCGGCTTCCGGCGCTCGTCCGCGTACGAGCGGGATCGTCTCTCGGTCGAAGAATCCGTGAGGGAGGCGGCGGCCCTGTACTCCCACGGCATCCGCGCCATCGACCTGGTCACCGGAGAGATCCCGGCCGACCCGTTCGTGGATTACGTGTGCCAGGCTACGGAAGCGATCCTCTCCGAGACGGGCATTGCCAGGGTCCATCTGAATCTCGGATCTCTGTCCCTGGACCAGTACCGGCGCCTCCGCGAGGCCGGTGCCGTGGGCTACCACCTGTACCAGGAGACGTACGATCCCGAGGCCTATCTGCGGACCCACCGGAGCGGCGCCAAGAGGGAAATGGCGTCGCGGCTGGAGGCCCCCCGGCGGGCGGCCCAGGCGGGATTCGAATACCTGGGTATGGGCGTCCTGCTCGGACTGGCGGACCTGGAGCCGGACCTGACCGGCCTGGCTGCCCACGCTGCGATCCTCCAGGACGAGATTCCGGGTCTTCGCGTCGGCTTCTCGCTTCCGCGCGTCCAGGCGATGGAGGCGGATCCGGGATACACGCCCGCCCGCCCGGTGTCGGATGACGACTTCGTTCGCGCGATGCTGTTCCTCCGCATGGCGCACCCGCGGGCGCACCTCACCCTGACCACGCGCGAACGCCCGGAAATCCGTGACCTGTTGCTGGCGTTCGGTGTCACCAAGCTGAGCGCCGGCGTCTCGACGGCGCCGGGCGGATACGCGGGCGCCACGAGCGCCGAAGAGGACGAGACCGGAGCGCGCGAGCAGTTCGACGTGGCCGACGAGCGATCGGTGGACGAGATCGCGGCCCTTGTGAGCAAGGCGGGCTTCACTGCCGTCTTCGATTGAATCATGACCTGGACCGGGAGACCGTATGCCCATGGAAACAGGAGCCCATAGCCTCACCGACCTGATCGACTACCAGGATGGAGCCGTGGTCAGTCGGCAACTGGAGAAGACTCCAGGTGGGTCGGTGACGGTCTTCGCATTCGATGAAGGAGAAGGCCTGAGCGAGCACACGACACCGCACGAGGCCGTGCTGCAGGTGGTGGACGGGGTAGCGCTCATCCACATCGCCGGAGCGCCCCACCTGGTCGGGGAAGGGCAGGTCATCCACCTGCCCGGAGGCGTGCCACACGCGGTCGTGGCCGAGCAGCGGTTCAAGATGTTCCTGGTAATGCTCCGTCCGGACGCAGACGCGTGAGCCGCGGGTTGTACGCAGGGGTCGCATGAAGCTCCGAGTTCTGCACGCGGTCCTGGTGGTGACGCTTTCCGCCTGCGGCTCGGCGGGGGAGACCGAACGCCCGTCCGGGGAGTCGCTGAACGTAGTCCTCTTCGTGGTGGACGACCTTGGCTGGCGGGACGCGGCCGTCCTCGGGAGCGATTTCTATCGCACACCCGCGATCGATGATCTGGCGACATCCGGTATCCGGTTCTCGCGGTTCTACGCAGCCAGCCCGGTCTGTTCTCCCACGCGGGCCAGCCTCATGACGGGTCGGCATCCAGCGCGAGTCGCGATCACCAACTGGATCGGGGGCGAGCAGCAGGGGATGATTCGGCAAGCGGACTATCTGCGCCAGCTGCCCCTGGCCGAAGTCACGCTGGGCGAGGCTTTCGCCGGTGCGGGATACGCCACGGGTTACATCGGCAAGTGGCACCTGGGCGCTGAGGACGACTTTCTCCCCCGGGCACAGGGCTTCGGCTGGACCCGCGCGGTCAACCGGGCCGGTCAGCCGGGCAGCTACTCCCCACCGTACCGCAACCCGGACTGGCCGATCACGGACGTCCCCGGACTCGGGGGAGATCCGCCGGAAGCCTATCTCACGGACCGGCTGACGGACGAGGCAATCGGTTTTCTCGAGGAGCACCGCGACCGGCCCTTCATGCTCGTCCTGTCGCACTACGCCGTGCACACGCCTCTGCAGGCGCGCGATGCCGACGCGGCGCCGTACCAGGAGCGGGCCGGCGTCCTCGGGCCGCTGGAAGGTGGGCCCACGGAAGACGAGAGTGGGCGCTCCACCACCAAGCTCCGCCAGGACCACCCCGTGTACGCGGGGATGATCGCCGCGGTGGACCGCAGCCTGTCCCGGATCGTGGAGGCACTCGATGCCATGAACGTGGCCGACCACACCGCGATCGTCTTCGTGTCGGACAACGGGGGATTGAGCACGTTGTCCGGTGTACGGGGCGATCGCGCACCCACGGCGAATCGCCCTCTGCGCGCAGGGAAGGGGTGGCTGTACGAAGGGGGGATCAGGATCCCGTTGATCATCAGGTGGCCAGGCGCCGCCGCCGGCCTGGGCGGGACCGTATCGGACGTGCCCGCGATGACCACCGACCTGTTTCCAACCCTGCTCTCCATGGCCGGGATCTCACTGGAGTCGGGCCTGCAACTGGACGGAGTCGACCTGACGCCCATCCTGGATGCCCGGGCGGACGCGCTCCCTCATCGCGACCTGTTCTGGCACTTTCCGCACTACCACGGGTCTGGCAATCGACCGGGCGGAGCGGTCCTTTCCGGGAATCTCAAGCTCGTCGAGTGGTTCGAGGACGGGGAGGTGGAGCTCTACGACCTCGCCGTGGATCCGGGTGAGCGAATCGACCTGGCCGACTCGCTCCGTTCAGAGACCCAGGTACTCGCCACGCGGCTGGCCTCCTGGCGGGACTCGGTCGGGGCCCGGATGCCTCGCCCGAACCCCGAGTGGAAACCGTAATTGTCTTCGGCAGAACAACAGGTATTTCAGTACCTGATCGGTTTCTCGCTCCTCGCGGCAGCCTTCGCCTTCCTGGTGCTACTCAGGGTCTCCGCCCCCTACGGACGGCACACAAGGCCTGGATGGGGGCCAACGGTCAGCAGTCGGTTGGGCTGGATCCTGATGGAAGTGCCTGCAGCGCTGGGGTTCCTGGTCTTCTTTCTCATCGGCAGGCCGGAGGTTGGCGTTGTCTGGGTGTTCTTGCTGCTGTGGCAGGTCCACTACGTCTATCGTGGGTTCATCTTTCCGTTTCGCCTGAAGACTGCTGGCAAGAGAACCCCAGTACTGATCGTCGCGATGGGAATGGGGTTCAATCTCCTCAACAGTTACCTCAACGGACGCTTCCTGGGCGCTTCCGGAGACCTGTATCCTCGCGAGTGGTTTGCGGATCCACGATTCATCGTGGGGATCGGGCTGTTCTGTCTCGGTCTGGGGATCAACCTGCGAGCCGACCGCACCCTGATCCGGCTGCGCGCCGAAGGAGGCGGCGGATACAGGATGCCACAAGGAGGGTTGTACCGCTGGATCTCGTGTCCCAACTACCTGGGAGAAATCCTGGAGTGGTGCGGGTGGGCCATCGCGACATGGTCCGTGCCGGGTCTGGTGTTCGCGATCTGGACGGTGGCCAACCTCCTGCCGCGGGCGAGAACGCACCACCACTGGTACGGCGAGACGTTCGTGGACTATCCGCGTCGCCGCAAAGCGTTGATCCCGTTCGTCTACTAGGCCTTCGGGCAGATCGGTCTGCCGGGAGTGCCCCCCGTCTACGGCGCGTCCGTCATCGGAAGATCCGGGTCGGATGCCAGGCGATCCTCGACGTAGAACCACTCGTCCGGGACCGGCACGAAGGGGCCGGCACCGCGGCGTACTCGCAAGCCCAGGCCCCGGCCGCCTCCGCCCTGGAAGTACAGAACACGCAGCCGGTGATGTCCCTTCGCCAGGGCGATGGTCCCGGACTTTGGACTCGGCGAATGGTGCCCATCGTGGTCAATCGCAAGTTCTTCTTTAATATATAGTTGAGATCCATCATCTGATGTAAGTTTGAATATATATACGTCATCGAACGGAACTCTCAGGTAGCCCCTGTAGAGAAGACCGAAGCTCTCCTCTCTCTCGATTCCCGGTAGCTCAACGCGCGGGACGCTCCCGCGCCGTGCGGCCACAGCGTCCGCGACTTCAGCGGCGGATTCGAAATCGCCCTCCATGTAGGCGAGCGAGAGACCCGGGCGGAGCCGCGAGCTGTCGATGTCGAGTCCGGTGCGCAGGTTCGTGCGGGCGAACGAAGCGCGCGCGACGGGGCCCGTCCTCCCTCCGGGAAGCACGACCCGCGCCGAGACGATGACGCCTTCCGCGTCGACCGGCAGTTCGACCGGCCCCTCGGCGACGGGTGACCCACCGGTCGGTTCCGTACCGTCCAGGGTATAGTGCACCTCGGCCCACGGAAGCGGGTTCCGAAGCTCCAGCTCGACCGACTCAGCCAGCGTGAGCACGTCCTCCTCGAGGCCTGCCGGCTCCGGGATTCGGTAGTGAACTCCGAGGGCCTCCAGGCGGGCAAGTGCGGCGGGCAGGCGCTCACTGAAGTCCAGCCAGTCTCTCGCCGACCGGGGAGACCAGGTCAGCTCTGCCAGGGCCAGTGCCCGCGGGTAGGCCATGTAGTCGACGTGCTCGGGCGTCTTGATGTACTCAGTCCACACGTTGCCCTGGGCGCCGAGCACTCGCTTGCCCTCGCTCTCCGTAAGCTCTTCGGGAACGGGTTCGAAAGAGTACACGAGATCCAGCGGCAGATACCCACCGATGGCCAGGGGTTCGCCTTCACGATTCCTGCCCTGGTAGTAGTCGAAGTACAGGTGGCTCGTCGGAGTCATGACCACGTCCCGGCCCTGGCGCGCCGCCTCGATTCCGCCGGCCACACCCCGCCATGACATCACTGTCGCTTGCGCGGCCAGACCGCCCTCCAGGATCTCGTCCCATCCGATCAGGCGCCGGCCGTGCTCGAGCAGGAAGCTCTCGATCCGCCGGATGAACCAGCTCTGGAGCTCGAATTCATCGGCCAGGCCCTCACGTCGCATCACGTCCTGGGCGATGGGGCTCTCCTCCCAGCGTCGCTTCGGGGCCTCGTCGCCTCCGACGTGGATGTACGGGGAGGGGAACAGCTCCATGACCTCAGTCAACACGTCCTGCAGGAACTCGAACGTGCGCTCGTGCGGGCAGTAGATATCGTCCTTGACTCCCCACACTGTGGACACCTCGAAGGGCCCCTCCGTGCACGCGAGCTCCGGGTACGCGGCGAGAACGGCCACGGAATGCCCCGGCATCTCGATCTCGGGCACGACGGTCACGTACCGCTGCGCCGCGTAGGCCACGATCTCCCGCACTTCGTCCTTGGTGTAGTAGCCTCCGTACCGAATCCCGTCTCCCACGTACGGATTGAAGTTCTTCTCGACGATCGTTTCGTTCCGCCAGGCGCTGACTTCCGCCAGGCGCGGATAGGCCTCGATCTCGAGTCGCCATCCCTGGTCCTCCGTCAGGTGCCAGTGGAAGACGTTCAGCTTGTGGCGGGCCAGCAGGTCGATGTATCGCTTGATGGTCTCGGGCGGGAAGAAGTGCCGCCCCACGTCCAGGTGAAGTCCACGGTAGACGAAGCGTGGATGGTCGCGGATCTCCAGCGCCGGTACCGTCCAAACCCCGGTCTCCGGGACCTGGGTCGGTATCAACTGGAGAAGCGTCCGGGTTCCATAGAAGAGTCCGGCGTGCGTGGCGGCCCGAATCTCGATGCCCGCCGGGGCCACGATCAACGCGTAGGACTCGTCCCGGGCCAGCGGTGAATCGGTGGCCGGCGTCCCGCCCCCCGCGTTCGGGTCGAGAACCAGCCGGATTCCGCCGGAATCACCTTCATCCGTCGCCAGCGCCAGACCGGTGGCTGCACGCAGCTCTGCGCCCACGAGGTCCGCCAGCTGGACAAGCCGGACGTCCGTCGGATCGGCCACGGTCAGCCGGCTGTCGTGGTCGAGGGAGTACGCGCCGGCCCGCATTTCGATATGCTCGGGAGCTGGAATCAGTGCGGGAGCTTCGCCTGCCGAATTGCCTGCCGTCTCGCAACCTGTGGCGACGAGCGAGGCCGCTGCGAGCACCGAAAGTGCGGGGTAGCGCATGAGAGTTCCGATCACGCTGGAGGGTGAGAACCGCGCTCCGGTTTCGCCGCGGGTCACGCCTCGTAGATTGTCGGCCCGGGCGGATCTGACCCGGTGGCCGATACGACACGTTCCATGACAGGAAGACGATACATGATGCGATCCCTTCTCACCACATGCGCCGTTGTTGCCGTCACCGCCATCGTGGCATGCGATCGGGGCGACGGATTTGACGACGCCGCCGCTACCATCGATGCCGTCGACCTCGGGCAGGGAATCCAGGACCTGGCGGCCGACTCCATGGGAGGGCGAGCCCCCGCCTCCTGGGGCGAGGAGCGCACCGTACGGTACCTGCAGGACAAGTTCGACGTTCTCGGACTCGAGCCCGGGAACGGCATCAGCTGGGTGCAGGAGGTGCCGCTGGTGTCCCTGACCCCGAATCCGGACATGGGAGCGGTGATCCAGGGACGCGGCACCGTGAACCGACTCGAGCACGCTTCCGACTTCGTGGCCGTCACCGAGCGCGTCGCAGAGGAACTCTCTCTTGAGCGGTCGGATCTCGTGTTCGTCGGCTACGGGATCGTGGCCCCCGAGTTCGAGTGGAACGACTACGAGGGCGTGGACGTCACCGGCAGGACGGTCGTGGTACTGGTCAACGATCCGGGCTATGCCACGGGAGATGAGGCTCTGTTCAACGGTCGCCGCATGACGTACTACGGACGCTGGACCTATAAGTATGAAGAGGCCGCCAGGCAGGGGGCCGACGGAGTGCTGATCGTCCACCAGACGGGCCCCGCCGGGTACCCGTGGGCCGTCGTAGAAGCTGGCTGGTCGGGACCCCAGTTCATGCTCGCGGAGAAGGGCGACGCTCCGCTGACCAAGGTCCAGGGTTGGATCACCGAGGAGACGGCTCGCACGGTGTTCGCTCAGGCCCGGCTCGATTTCGACACGCGCGCCGCTCAGGCCGGCACCCGGGATTTCGTTCCATATGAAATGGGCCTCGACCTGTCTCTGACCATGCGGAACTCGATCGAACGGTCGACGTCCCGCAACGTTCTCGCCCTGCTGCCCGGATCCGAGAGGCCAGAGGAGCTGGTGATCTACACGGCGCACTGGGACCACCTGGGCACCGACCCGTCCCTCGGTGCCGACAGCATCTACAATGGAGCCCTCGACAACGCATCGGGGACGTCCGGACTGGTGCAGATGGCCGGCGCGTTCGCCGCGCTCAAGAAGGCCCCGGCCCGATCCGTTCTGTTCGTGGCGGTCACGGCGGAAGAGCAGGGTCTCCTGGGTACGGCCCACTACGCCTCGCACCCCGTGTACCCGCTCGACGCGACGGTGGCCACCCTCAACATGGACGGTCTCAACATCTGGGGTCCCACGAGTGACCTCACCGTCGTGGGCTACGGGATGTCAGAGTTGGACGACGAGCTGCGGGTAGTCGCAGAGGGAGCTGGGAGGACGCTGGCCCCGGACCCGGAGCCTGAGAAGGGCCACTACTTCCGCTCGGATCACTTTGAGTTCGCCAAGCGGGGGGTGCCGTCCCTTTATCCCGACGCGGGAGTGCAGGACCTGGAGCACGGCGAAGAGTGGGCCCGGGAGCGGCGGGAGGAATACACGCGGGATCACTACCACAAGCCGTCGGACGAGTACGATCCGTCGTGGAACCTGGATGGCGCGGTGCAGGACCTGCGGCTCATGTTTGCCGTGGGGCACTCTCTGGCCACGGGGGAGGCGTGGCCCAACTGGCGTGAGGGCACCGAGTTCAGGTCGCTGCGAGATGAGATGATGGGGTACGAAGCGGAGCCGACCGAGGAGGATTGATCGTGGACCCTAGGGCGCGATCCATAGCTTCAGGGCGAACACCACGATCATCACCACGACAACCCGCTTCACCCACGCGTGCCCCTTGAGAACCGTCAGGTGGGTTCCGACGAGCCCGCCGAGCAGGTTGCCTCCGGCCAGGGCGACTCCCATTCCCCAGTCCACCTTGCCGGCCATGGCGAACAGGACGAGGGCCAGAGGAGTGAACACCAGGACCACCAGCACCTTGAGCGCATTGCCCCGGACCAGGTCGAAGCCTGCGAGCAGGGCCAGGGCGAGGATGAAGAAGCCGATCCCCGCCTGAACGAAGCCCCCGTAGACGCCGACGCCAAAGAACATGGCGGAGAAGGCGAGGCCCGATAGACGAGGTGAGGCCGGCTCGGTCGGGTCATCCGGGGCACCCGCAGCCCGCTTGATCCCGTTTCGCAGCGGGTCGAGCAGCATGACGATCGCGAAGACGATCATCAGGGTGGCGAGGATCCGCTGAAACGACGCGTCGCCGATCCGAATCGCGCCCCAGGTTCCCAGGCCCGCTCCCGCCAGGGCCGGTAGCGCTGCCGTTCGGATCCAGCTCCAGTTCATTACGCCGTGTCGGTTGAAGCTCCAGACGGCTCCCACGTTCTGGACCAGGATGGCGATCCGATTCGTTCCATTCGCGACCGTGGGAGGCAGGCCCAGGAAGATGAGCAGGGGAAGCGTGAGGAACGACCCGCCTCCAGCCAGGACGTTGATCGTCCCCGCCACCGATCCCGCGGCGAACAGGAGCGCGTAGGCTACGGGGTCACTCACTGGCCCCTGGACTCCTTGAACTCGCGGTTCTCGATCATCAGGGTGAACGTCACGTAGTACTTCATGATGTTGCTGACGTAGCGCACCGTCTCCCTGCCTACTTCACGGGCCACCAGCACCTCGACGTTGTCGAACCATCGATTGGGGTCGAGTCCGGCGGCGGCCGTCTTCCGTCTGAGGTTGCGGATGCGGGTCGGGCCGGCGTTGTAGCCCGCAATGGCGAACACCTGTCGCGCGAACGGTTCCAGGGCGGGGTCATCGAAGTACCGGTCCTCCAGGAGGCGAAGATACGCGGCGCCTGCCTCGATGTTGCGGTCGTCGGTGCTGATATCGTCCACGCCCGCTTCGGCGGCCGAGGCGGGTTTGATCTGCATGATCCCGACCGCCCCGTGGCTGTTCTTCGTATGCGCACCGAGCCTGGACTCCTGGAACGCCTGGGCCGCGAGCAGCACCCAGTCGAGTCCGTGCCTGGCGGCCTGTGTCTCGAAGGAGGTCCTCAGCCTCGCCAACGTCTGTGAGTGTTCGGCGCGCCGCACCCGCTGCACGCGCGTGGTGTCTTCGGAGTACCGCTTGAGCAGGATGTTGCCGGTCAGCGTGCCCGCGCGCCTCTGGCGGCCAAAGTCGTTCAGCGCGTCCATGAGTTCGGGGCTGTTCTTCCGAACGGCCCACGCGATCTCTCCATCGGTTCGGACCGCGAGGTTTGGGTGGACGGTCAGATTCGGAAGAATCTGTGCCCAGAACTCGGCCTGGTAGGCGTCCACCACCGTGGCAGGGGAGTTCCCGACGCTGACCTGCTCCAGCAGGGCTTCGGCGTCGAGCACCTCATCCACCGCAACCAGGTCGAGCGGTGTGCGGCCGCGTTCACGAAGATCCGCATCGAGTGCCTGCAGGCTTTCCCAGTAGCTGCTCGATGGGCGGACGTGAAGCTCCAGGGCACCGAGGTCGTCGAGCCGGTCCGGCACCGCCGTGTCCGTGCCG
>Ga0209567_10000683_pt1 | contig 18468 bp, 16 predicted proteins | sample COG_12_FD_184756 | JGI IMG/M metagenome (GOLD analysis project Ga0209567, IMG submission 184756) | Pelagic marine sediment microbial communities from the LTER site Helgoland, North Sea, for post-phytoplankton bloom and carbon turnover... | ecosystem: Environmental > Aquatic > Marine > Neritic...
CCCAGCCGCTGGTCCTGCCCACGCGCGTACCAAACCTGCTGGTCAATGGTTCGTCGGGCATTGCCGTGGGTATGGCAACGAATATTCCTCCGCATAACCTGAACGAGATCGTCGATGCCTGTCTGGCCTTGATCGACGAGCCGGAAATTCCGATCAGCCGGCTGATCGAGATCGTACCCGGGCCGGATTTCCCGACGGCTGGAATAATCCAAGGTAATCACGGGATTCTGCAGGCCTATGCAACGGGTCGGGGCAAAATCTACGTGCGGGCCCGCATCGAGGTGGAAACGTACAAAAACAATCGTGAAGCAATCATCATTACGGAGCTGCCGTATCAGGTCAACAAGGCCAGGTTGCTCGAGAAGATTGCTGAACTCGTCAAGGCAAAAAGACTCGAAGGCATATCCGAATTGAGAGACGAGTCCGACAAATCCGGGATGCGAGTGGTCATCGAGCTGCGTCGAGGTGAAATCGCGGAGGTGGTCCTCAACAATCTCTACAAACTCACCCAGATGCAAAGCGTGTTCGGAATCAACGTGGTTGCGTTGTCGAACAATCAGCCGCGGATATTCAATCTTAAGGAACTGCTGGAAGAGTTCATCCGTCATCGCAGAGAGGTCGTAACGAGAAGGACGATTTTCGATTTGCGCAAGGCCAGGGAGAGAGCGCATATTCTCGAGGGCTGGGCGGTAGCGCTCAGCAATATCGATCCGGTTATCGCGGTAATCAAGGCCGCGCAGAATCCCGCCGAAGCCAAGATTGGACTGATGGAGCGTGCCTGGGAGCCGGGCGTCGTGACCAAAATGCTGGAAAGATCCGAATCCGGCATCTCCCGCCCCGAGAAACTCGGTGACGAGTTTGGCCTCAAAGATCAAAAATACTATCTGTCGGAAGCCCAGGCGCAGGCGATACTGGACCTGAGGCTGCATCGGCTGACGGGATTGGAACAGGAAAAAATCCGCAAGGAGTATGAAGAGATCCTGGACCGTATCGCTGATCTGCTCGAGATTTTAGCGGTTCCCGAGCGCCTGATGCAGGTGATCCGGGAAGAACTCGAGCTGATACGCGACGAATACGGTGATGAGCGGCGTACCCAGATCGTCGAAGACGAGTACGCGCTGTCAATGGAAGATCTCATCGCGGAAGAGGACATGGTGGTGACGTTTTCCCATACCGGATACGCCAAGGCTCAGCCGACTTCCGAATACCGCGCGCAGCGCCGCGGCGGTCGCGGCAAGACCGCAGCCAGGACCAAGGACGAAGATTTCATCGAACGAATGTTCGTTGCAAATACGCACGATATGCTGCTGTGCTTTTCGGACCGAGGCAAGATCTACTGGTTGAAGGTGTATCAGCTTCCCCAGGCCGGGAGGACGGCGCGCGGCAGACCGCTGGTCAATTTACTGCCGCTGCAGGAAAATGAAAAAATAACCGCGGTATTACCTGTTCAGGGTTTCGACAAGGACAAGTACGTGTTCATGGTCGCCAGCGACGGCACCGTCAAGAAAACGTCGCTGACCGACTTCTCGCGCCCGAGAACTTCCGGCATCATCGCGATCGATTTGAGGCCCGAAAGCTACCTTGTCGACGTCGGGCTGACCGACGGGCGGCAGCATATCTTTCTGTTCACCGACGCCGGAAAAGCCATTCGATTCGCCGAATCGGACGTGCGCGTCATGGGAAGGGGTGCGCGTGGTGTGCGCGGGATCTCCCTAAAGGCCCGGCAAAAGGTCATTTCTCTCATTATCGTCGGCAGTGACGACAACGACCAGGAAACCATCCTGGCGGCCACCGAGAACGGCTATGGAAAACGAACCAGGTTGGAGGATTTTTCGCGGCAAGGTCGCGGAGGGCAGGGCGTCATTGCCATACGCGTGAATGAACGCAACGGACTGGTCGTCGGGGCCGATGCGGTTACCGACGATGATGAACTGATGCTGATTACCAATACGGGCACGTTGATTCGCACACGGGCCGCCGAGGTCTCGATTCAGGGGCGCAATACGCAGGGTGTGCGCCTCATCGGTATCCAAGGCGGCGAGCGCCTGGTGAGCATCGAAAGAGTGGTCGAAACAAACGGCCAGCAGCAAGAAGAAGAGTAGTCCGCCTGGGCGGTTTCGCCGTTGTCACGAGTCTTCAACTTCAGTGCGGGCCCCGCGGCGTTGCCGGTACCGGTCCTCGAGCAGGTCCAATCGGAACTGCTGGATTGGCGCGGGATCGGCGCCTCGGTCATGGAGATCAGCCACCGCAGCAAGGAATTCCTGTCATTGGCGGAGCAGTCCGAAGCGGATCTGCGAACGCTCCTGGCCGTCCCGGACGAATACAGCATCCTGTTCCTGCAGGGTGGAGCGCAGATGCAGTTTTCCATGGTTCCGCTCAATCTCCTCAACGAAAAACTCCGTGCCGATTACGTCGATACCGGACACTGGTCTCGCCTGGCCATCGAGGAGGCGAAGCGCTACGGCAGGGTCAATGTGGCTGCAACCGGTGCGGATGCCGGGTACACGGCAATCCCGGCGCGGGACTCTTGGCGGCTGGACCCCGCTGCGTCCTACGTGCATTACACACCCAATGAAACACTTACCGGCGTCGAATTTCATTGGGTCCCGGACGTTGGGGCCACGCCGCTGGTTGCCGATATGTCGTCGACGATACTCTCCCGACCCGTCGAGGTGTCACGATACGGGCTGATCTATGCCGGCGCGCAAAAGAACATCGGCCCAGCCGGACTCACCGTCGTTATCGTGCGGCGTGATTTGACCGGCCGGTGTGCGCCAAACGCCCCCAAGCTTTTCGACTATCGGCGGCAGGCTGACGCGGGGTCGATGGCCAATACCGCGCCAACTTTCAGTTGGTATGTATCGGCCCTGGTGTTTCGATGGCTGCTTGATCAGGGCGGGCTCGAGGAAATCGCACGAGTGAACCAGCGCAAGTCGACAAAACTCTACCGCTGCATCGACGGCTCGGAGGGATTTTACTCGAATCGGGTTGCGCCAGATTGCCGCTCCTGGATGAATATATCATTTCACCTGACATCCCCGGAGCTGGAGTCGGAGTTCCTGGCCCGGGCTGAGGCGCAGGGATTGATTGGTTTGAAAGGGCACAGGGCAGTCGGGGGCATGCGCGCGAGTATCTACAATGCGGTTCCCGAGCAAGCGGTCGACACGCTGATTGATTATATGAACCATTTCAGGCACAGCCATGGCTGAGTGATGTTTGCGCGTAACCGTGTGCTTGATGCTATTCTTGACAAATTACGGCGTTATCGGTTCTCCGCATGGAACGTTTAAGACAGAAACAACCGCGTAAATGAGTCACCACGACAAGATTAGAAAGTGGCGGGATCGCATCGATGCGATCGATGTCGAGATCCATGATCTGATCAATGACCGGGTTCGCATCGCGCAGGAGATCGCCCGCCTCAAATCAAGCGATCCCGAAGGTGATTTCTACCGGCCCGAGCGCGAGGCACAGATCCTCAGAAAGGTGATGGAACGCAACCAGGGGCCGTTGTCGGACGAGGCCGTGGCGGCTTTGTTCCGGGAAATCATGTCCGCGGCCCTCGCCGCCGAGTTGCCAGTGCGTATCGGCTACCTCGGGCCCGAGGGCACTTACAGCCACGCCGCGGTGCTCAAGCATTTCGGAAAGTTCGTTGACACCGCGCCCCAGATGACCATCGACGACGTATTCCGGTCGGTTGAAAAGGGAGACTCCAACTACGGGGTGGTCCCGGTCGAAAACTCAATCGAGGGCGTTGTGACCCATACTCTGGACAAGTTCTTGGATACCCCACTGAAGATCTCTGGTGAGGTGCGCCTGCGCATTCGGCATCAGCTGCTCAGCAACGAGAAAAAACTGGAAGACGTGCACACCGTATATGCCCACAATCAATCGCTGGCTCAATGCCGCGCCTGGCTGGGTGCCAATCTGCCCACCGTGAGACTCGATGCAGTGTCCAGCAACGCGGAGGCCGCAAAATTGGTTACGGAACACGACCATGCCGCCGCCATTGCCAGCACCTACGCGGGCGAACTCTACGCACTGGACGTGCTGGCGGGCGATATCGAAGACAATCCCAGCAATACGACCCGGTTTCTCGTCATCGGCAAGCAGTCGCCCCCGCCGAGTGGAAACGACAAGAGCAGCCTTATCGTTTCCAGCAGGAACCAGCCCGGCGCACTGCACCGGCTGCTCACCCCATTTGCCGAGCACGGTATCAGCATGACCCGGATCGAGTCACGGCCGTCCAGGCAGGCCCTTTGGGAGTATGTTTTTTTCATTGATATCGATGGGCACCAGCACGACCCGGTCATCCGCGATGCGCTGGCCCAGCTCGAGGGTGAGGCGGCCTTCCTGAAGATACTTGGCTCTTATCCGACGGCAATACTTTAATGACAATACTGCAATGAACAGCCAATTCCCGTTTGACCGGGCACAGCCCGGCGTCCGTGAACTCCAGCCATACCAACCCGGTAAGCCCGCGGAGGAGCTGGAAAGAGAACTCGGTATATCCGGTGCCGTCAAGCTCGCATCCAACGAAAACCCGAGGGGATGTTCGCCGGCGGTTTTGTCGGCGATTCGGGAGTATTCGGATATAGGACTTTACCCCGATGCCAACGGATTCTCCCTGAAACAGGCGCTGTCGAGACAGCTTGGGGTCGAACCCGAGCAAATCACTCTCGGCAACGGCTCCAACGACGTGCTGGATCTGTTGGCGCGTGTTTTCGTTGGGCCGGGTGATGACGTCGTTTTTTCAGAGCATGCGTTCCTCGTCTACGCGCTGGTTACACGTGCCGTTGGCGGCAATGCGGTGGTCACGCCGGCCTCTGACTGGGGACACGACCTGTTGGCCATGTCAAAGGCGCTGACTAGCCGAACCAAGCTGGTTTTCATTGCAAATCCGAATAATCCGACCGGGACCTATTCGCCCGCGGCGCAGCTCGAACAATTTCTGGCCGAAGTTCCCAGGAAAATCGTCGTGGTCATCGACGAGGCCTATTTCGAATATGTGAGCGCGGATGATTATCCCAATGCGCTGCATTGGTGCACGCGGTTTCCAAACCTCGTCGTAACGCGAACATTCTCCAAGATCCACGGTCTTGCTGGTGTGCGCATCGGATTCGGTGTGGCGAGTAAAGAAATAACGGATTTATTGAACAGGGTCCGGCAGCCGTTCAACGTCAACGCGCTGGCGTTGGTCGCCGCCGAGGCCGCCTTAAATGATGCAGAACACGCAGTTCGCTGTGCGCGGGACAACGAAGAACAGCGTGCAAGGCTGGCCCGATTCTGCGTCGAGCGGGGGCTGGATTACATCCCCTCGGTGGCGAATTTCCTTACCGTCGCGTTTGGTGATCGTGCCGGCGAAATCAACAACAAGCTGCTGCACAAGGGCGTCATCGTGCGACCTCTGGAAAATTACGGTATGCCGCACCATTTGCGAATTACCATCGGGCGAGACAAGGAAATGGATCGATTGTTCGATACCCTTGCGTCCTTTCTCTAACCTGCTTATTGCACCAGGGCGCCACGCGTGAAACCGGGTATGACTATCGACAGGCTGGCATTGATCGGGGTCGGTTTGATTGGTGGGTCGCTGGCCCGCGGCCTGAAACGCACCGGTGCGGTCGGGCAAGTGGTGGGAGTGGCCAGGACTCGGGAGACGCTGCGCAAAGCCCTCGAACTGGGTGTCATCGACCAGGCAGAGGATCGAGTGGAAGCCGCTGCCGCTGCCGCGGACATCGTGGTGATCGCCACACCGATGCAGACCATACCGTTGATTCTCGATAGCCTCGATGCATGTATCGGTCGGCATACCGTCGTTACCGATGTGGGCAGCGTGAAGGGGTATGTGGTCAACGCAGTCGAGACCAATCTTCCCCGCCACCGGGATCGATTTGTCCCCGGGCATCCGATAGCAGGCAGGGAACACGCCGGGGTGGAGGCGTCCACCGCGGATCTGTTCGAGGACAAATCGGTGATACTGACCCCGTGCGAATACACGGAACCTGAAGCCACGGAGCTCGTCGCAGCGATGTGGCGCGAAACCGGTGCAAACGTCGAGAACATGGATGCACGGATTCACGATCAGCTGCTGGCAGCGACTAGCCACCTTCCTCATGTCGTCGCCTACGCCCTGGTAGATTTCCTCGCACGGCAAAGCGAGGCCGATATGCTGTTCCGTCTTGCTGCCGGGGGCTTCTACGATTTCACCAGGATCGCGTCCAGCGATCCAGTGATGTGGCGGGACATCTGTCTGACCAATCACGAAGCACTTCTGGCGGTTCTGCAGGGTTACCGGGGCACTATCGACCAGTTGATCGATGCCGTGAAAAGATCCGACGGCGACGCGCTGCGCGAGTGCTTCGAGAGATCCAAGCGGTCGAGAGACGCCGGACTCGAGGGCAAGGCCGGCGGGAGCAGGTGACGGTCGAAGTGACAGAGATCCGTTACGTTGTCGACCCCGGGGGACGGATAACCGGGAATACGCGCGTCCCCGGCGACAAGTCGATTTCGCACCGCGCGGTGATACTCGGTGCCATTGCCGAAGGAAACACGCGGGTTAGCAATCTGCTCGAGGGCACGGATGTGCTGGCTACCGTAGCCGCGTTCAGAAAAATGTCGGTGCAAATCGAAGGTCCTGAGAGCGGCGAAATGTTCATTCGGGGGGTGGGTCTGCACGGCCTGAGTGTGCCGAGCGAAGACCTCGATCTCGGCAACTCCGGCACGGCAATGCGATTGATGACGGGGCTTCTGGCAGGGCAGTGTTTCGATTCGAGGCTGACCGGAGACCGGTCGCTATCACGAAGGCCGATGAGACGGGTGATCGATCCTTTGATCCTGATGGGCGCGTCCATCGAATCGACGGCCCAGGGAACGCCGCCGCTGAAGGTGCGTTCCGTCGAACGCCTGAGCGGGATCCGCTACGTGCTTCCCGTGGCAAGTGCGCAGGTGAAATCGGCGCTATTGCTCGCGGGTCTATATTCGAATGGTGAGACCTGCATCGAGGAGCCGCGGCCCACTCGCGACCACACCGAAAGGATGCTGGCGGGATTTCAGTACCGGTGCGAGCGAACCGACTCGACCGTATGCCTGGCCGGAGGCGGACGGTTGCGCGGTACAGAAATCGATGTGCCGGCGGACCTGTCCTCGGCTGCATTTTTCATCGTTGCGGCGACGATAGCCGCGACATCCCGACTGCGGCTTCGAAGCGTGGGAATCAATCCTACCCGGAACGGGGTCATCGAAATCTTGCGGAGCATGGGTGCGTCGATCGAAACCGAAAACGAACAAGAGATTTGCGGCGAGCCGATTGCCGACATCGTGGTCAGGTCCGCGCCCCTGCGGGGTGTGAAAGTACCGGCCGACCTCGTGCCGCTGTCCATCGATGAATTTCCAATATTGTGCATTGCTGCAGCGTGTGCGGCTGGGACGACCACCATTCGGGGTGCATCGGAACTGCGGCACAAAGAGAGTGACAGGATATCGTCCATGGTGGCGGGATTGCGCGGACTCGGAATCGATACAGAAGAATTCGCTGACGGGATGAGCATTCGGGGTGGTGATTTCGATGGAGGTGTCGTCAACAGTTTCGGTGACCACCGGGTTGCCATGGCGTTTTGCGTGGCGGGTCTGCGCGCCCGTTCACCGGTCGAAATACGGGATTGTGGCAACGTCGTGACATCGTTTCCCGGATTTATTCGAACCGCATCGAGTTGCGGACTTCGTATCAATGAGCTGCGCTGACATTCCGGTGCTTGCCGTGGACGGACCCAGCGGTTCCGGCAAGGGCACCGTAGGTCAGCAATGCGCCCTGGCGCTCGGTTGGCACTTTCTGGACAGCGGCGCCGTATATCGTGCATTGGCCTATTCGATAAAAACAAATGGTATAAATATCAATAGCCTGGAGGATATTCTTGATAGAGCGCAACACATGGATTTCGAGTGCAGGCCAGCACCGCCCGATGCGGCCGAAATCTGGCTAGATGGCCGGCTCGCCGCGGCTGAACTGCGCGGTGAGGAAATCGGCAAACTGGCGTCGCAGCTGGCGTCGAGGCCGGCGGTCAGGTCGGTTTTGCTCGACCTGCAGCGCACCGCACGAAAGCCTCCGGGCCTGGTGGCGGACGGTCGCGATATGGGTACGGTGGTATTTCCGGACGCGACGGTTAAGATTTTTCTGACGGCGTGTGTGAAAGAAAGAGCGAGAAGGCGCTATAACCAGTTGAAGTTAAAGGGTTTCGATGTTAGTCTTGCCGCCCTTTTTCAGGCGATCCAGGACCGTGATACCCGTGATTCGGAGCGTAATGTTTCTCCACTCGCAGCTGCGGAAGATGCTGTGACGATAGACAGCTCCGACCTCAGCATCGACGAGGTCGTCACACGGATCCTGGATTTAATCAACAACCGGCTCGCGATCGAAGGTATCGATAAAAACGGGCAGTGATCAGGTCTGACCTCATATCCTGACCGGATTAGTCGGGGCAGACCCTATAGTTTGAGCAAATAAAAGTATGAGTGATAGTTTTGCAGAGCTCTTCGAAGAGAGCATAGCCAAGACAGTGATGTCCCCCGGCGCGGTAATCATGGGCGAGATCGTTGACGTGGAGGGCGAATTCGTAATTGTCAATGCGGGCCTCAAATCTGAGGCGGAAATTCCCGCGGAGCAATTCAGGGACGACAAGGGTGATTTGACGGTCAATGTCGGGGACTCCGTAGAGGTTGCGATCGAAGCATTCGAAGACGGTACCGGACAGACCAGGCTTTCCCGGGAAAAAGCGTGTCGCGCACGTGCGTGGGACGAACTGGAAAGCGCCCACGATGAACAAAGCATCGTAACAGGCGTGATTACCGGCAAGGTCAAGGGCGGATTTACCGTATCGATCCAAAGCATTCGCGGTTTTTTGCCCGGCTCGCTGGTCGATGTTAGACCGGTCAAGGATTCCGCCTATCTCGAAGGCAAGGAACTCGAGTTCAAGGTAATCAAACTCGACCGTAAGCGAAACAACGTCGTTGTTTCACGGCGTGCCGTCGTGGAAAACGAACTCAGCGCCGAGCGGGACGCCCTGCTGGAAACGCTCGAGGAAGGACAGATTATCAAAGGCATCGTCAAGAACCTCACCGATTACGGTGCATTCGTCAACCTGGGCGGCATCGACGGGCTGTTGCATATTACCGATCTGGCCTGGCGTCGCGTCAAGCATCCGTCCGAGGTGCTCAATGTCGGTGACGAGATCGAAGCGCGGGTATTGAAATTCGATCGTGAACGCAATCGCGTCTCCCTCGGGATGAAACAATTGGGTGACGATCCCTGGGTAGATCTGCCGAGACGCTATCCGGAAGGAACGCGGGTATTCGGAAAAGTGACCAACATTACGGACTACGGTGGTTTCGTTGAACTGGAGGAAGGTGTCGAGGGCTTGGTCCACGTCTCTGAAATGGACTGGACCAACAAGAATATCCATCCGACGAAGATTTGTCATATCGGCGATGAAGTGGAAGTCATGGTGCTGGACATCGACAATGAACGCCGTCGCATATCCCTGGGTATGAAGCAGTGTCATCCCAACCCATGGGAAGAATTCGCGGCGACTCACAATAAGGGTGACAAGGTCTCCGGAAGTATCAAGTCAATTACCGATTTCGGCGTATTTATCGGCCTGGATGGAGGCATCGACGGTCTGATACATCTCAGCGATCTCTCCTGGGACAATCCTGGAGAGGAAGTGGTCCGTCAGTATAAGAAAGGAGATTTGGTCGAAGCCGTGGTGCTTGCCGTGGATCCGGAAAGAGAACGCGTATCGCTCGGAATCAAGCAGGCGTCACAGGATCCCTTCAGTGCGTATGTGCAGGAGCACGGCAAGGGCAGCGTGGTGAGCGGCGTCATTGGGGAAATCGACGCCAAGGGTGCAACGGTCAACCTGGCGGATGGTATAGAAGGTTATCTACGGGCTTCCGAATTGTCCCAGGATCACGTCGCGGATGCGCGCACCGTGTTAAAGGAAAACGATGCGGTGGAGGCAAAAATCACCAGCATCGACCGTAAGAACCGGCGCATATCGCTGTCCATCAAAGCGCTGGAAGCGCAGCAGGAGAGCGAAGTCATACAGGAGTACACCCGCAAGGCCGGTTCTGCTACGGCAACCCTTGGTGACAAGCTCAAGGAACAACTCAACAAGAATGCGGAAGCACCGGAATAGCATGCTGGCAGGGGCTGACGACCGGGTCGATGAATAATTCGGCCATCACCAAATCGGAAATGATCGACATGCTGGCCGCGGAGCAGCCCCAGCTCGCGTACCGGGATGTGGAACTCGCCGTAAAAGGCATGCTCGAATGCATGGCCGATGCGCTTGCAGAAGGCAAGCGGATCGAAGTGCGGGGGTTCGGTAGTTTTTCACTGCACTATCGAGCCTCCCGAGTCGGCCGCAATCCCAAGACGGGAGACGCCGTGGTGGTGCCGGAAAAGCACGTCCCCCACTTCAAGCCGGGGAAGGAGCTCAGGGAGAGGGTGGATATGGCCGCGGCAGCCGCATTCAATCCCGCTTCCGGTTCGGATGACGACCTATGATCCCTCGATATCAACGCAATAAATGAAAAGACTATATTACATCATCATTTTTCTGGTCGTGCTGGTGGCTGCAATCAGCTTTGTGTTAAAAAATCCGCAGCCGGTCGAGGTGTTTTATTATTTTGGCTTCCACTGGGAGGGGCCGCTGTCGGTGCTGGTGTTTTGTGTGCTGGCCATCGGTGCTCTGCTCGGAACGTTGTTGACCCTTTCCTGGGTCTGGCGGGCAAAGCGGGAGCGTTCCGCGGCCAGGCGTGAAGTCAAAAGAATGGAGCATGAAATCTCCAGCTTGAGAACACTGCCGAGTAGAGATTAGGTACAAGTAGAGATCAAATAATGGATCCACTCTGGCTATTGCTGCTCTTGCCTCTAGCAGTAGCTTCCGGCTGGTACGCCTCGCGCAGGGAGAATTCGAAACGCTCCGAAATCACCGAGTTCAACCTGCCGTCTGCCTATTTCAGGGGCCTGAATTTTCTCCTCAACGAGCAGCCGGACAAGGCTATCGAAGTATTCATAAAGGTGCTGGAAGTGGATTCCGAAACCGTCGAGATGCACCTCACCCTGGGCAACCTGTTCCGCAGGCGCGGTGAACTCGAGCGGGCTACCCGCATACACCAGAACATCATAGCCAGGCCGAATTTGAGTAATTCCCAGCACCTGCAGGCGCTATTCGAGTTGGCTCAGGATTATTTCAAGGCGGGATTGCTCGACCGCGCAGAGAGCCTGTTCCTCGAACTGGCCGACGCACCTTCGCACGCCGAGCAGGCATTGCGTTATCTGTCACAGCTGTACGAGCAGGAGAAGGAATGGGAGAAAGCGATATCCGCCACGCAACGACTGCAAAAATATTCCGAACGGGACATCTCTCCCGTGCTGGCACAATACTATTGCGAACTCACCGACGTTTGTCTAGAGAAACGGGAATATGAAAAAGCGAAGGCTCATGTCGACAATGCACTCAAAGTCGATGCAAACTGCACTCGAGCAACTATTCTGCTGGGTAACATCGAATTCAAGATGGGCGAGTACCGACGGGCCATTGATACCTGGCGAAAAATAGAAGATATGGATCCACGATATCTGGGCGAGGTGATCGACAGCATCGTGGTCGCTTACCGGGAGTTGAAGGACGACGAAGGGTTGTGGGCATTCCTGACGAACGCCCTGGATGACTATGGGGGTCCGAAGCTGCTCAAAGCGCAAGTCGAGGAAATCGAGCACCGGAAGGGGCGGAGCGAGGCCGTTGATTTCCTTACCGATTGGGTTCGCAAGCACCCGACGTTGCACGGTCTGCGCAGCCTGGTCAACCTGAAAAAAATGGAACAGGACTCCGCGGATTCGGAATCCGAGATCGAACCATTGCAGTCATTGCTTGTCAGCATGTTCGATACGGACGGCATGTACAGGTGTCGACAGTGCGGATTCACGGGACGGACGCTCCATTGGCAGTGTCCTGGATGCAAGGGCTGGTACATGCAGGCACCCGTCACGGACGAGCACCTGAACAAGCAGATGAACTAGTCCGTATTTACGTGAATCGTTGACAACATCTAGTCGTCCGTATATCCTGAATGCGGAGTTCGATGATCGAACTCTTGGTCAACCGCGGTATTGTTGACCGGCGGTTGTAATTCAAGGAAAAACCTGTATCCGGGATCAAACCTGGCTTCAGGAACAAACAAGGAGGTCCAAGGATGGCAAATCCATCAGAAGTCCATATTTACCCCCCCTCGGTTGTAACACCCCACTCAAAGCGTCTGATTTCCCGGTGCTTTACCCGGGTGGCCGCGATCGTTCTCCTCACCGTATCGTTAACCTCGCAAAGTCTTGCTGCACCGGTCGATGTCAATACAGCGGACGCGCAATCCCTGTCGGATGCGCTGTCAGGCATTGGCCCGGCCATCGCACAGGCGATTGTGGAGTATCGCAAGGAAAACGGTCCTTTCAGTAGCGTGGAAGACCTGCTGAATGTCAAGGGAGTCGGGCCAAAAACGCTCGAGCGGAACAAGGCGGACATTCTCATAGGAGGCAAGGTATCGAAGTCTGTTCCGGAATGATCAGCACGGGATGCTGAATTGGGGGCGCCGGACCTGGCGCCCTTTTTTTTGGTGCGCCCGGCAGGGCGCACCAATGACTCGACAATACGAAAAAAAACAGCATAATAGCGCCCCAGTTTTCCCGGCTAAACGCGCTTCTTTCACACGTTTTAAAAAATAATGCAGATTACGATCGTAGGTACCGGATATGTCGGTCTGGTGACCGGCACCTGTCTGGCAGAGGTCGGCAATAGCGTGGTTTGTGTCGACACCGATGCCCGCAAGATTGAGATGCTGAACAGGGGAGAAATTCCCATTCACGAACCCGGGCTGTCGGAACTGGTTATTGAGAATACCGACGCCGGCAAACTGGAATTTTCGACGGACATAGCGCATGGCGTAGGCCACGCCGACGTCATTTTCATTGCGGTCGGCACCCCGCCCGATGAAGATGGTTCCGCCGACCTTAGCCACGTGCTGGATGTGGCCAGGGATATCGGCAGATGTATGACCGGTTGCAAAGTGATCGTGACCAAATCCACCGTGCCGGTGGGCACCGCCCGCAAGGTCAGTGACGCTGTCGAATCCGAATTACGTAAACGCGATGTCGATTTCGAATTCAGCGTGGCGTCGAATCCCGAGTTCCTCAAAGAAGGGGACGCGGTGGATGATTTCATGAAGCCGGACAGGATAGTGATCGGCGCCGCCGACGACCGTGCGATCCGCAGTTTGAGGGAACTGTACGGGCCGTTCAACCGTAACCGTGACCGGGTGATCGTCATGGACGTCGCATCGGCTGAACTTACCAAGTACGTGGCAAATGCCCTGTTGGCGACAAAAATTTCGTTCATGAATGACATGGCCAACCTGGCGGAACTGCTGGGCGCCGATATCGAGCTGGTCAGGCAGGGCATCGGTTCGGATCCCCGCATCGGCTATCACTTCATTTATCCCGGGGTGGGTTACGGGGGGTCTTGTTTTCCGAAGGACGTGCAGGCTTTGTTCCGATCGGCAAAGGAAAACGACTACGATGCGCGCATTCTTAAAGCCGTTGAAGCCGTGAACAACGACCAGAAAAAGGTTGTCCTCGATAAAATCGCGAGACGCTTCGGCCACGATCTTAACGGAAAACGATTCGCCATCTGGGGTATAGCGTTCAAACCCGACACCGACGACATACGGGAAGCCCCAAGCCGGGTAATCATGGAAGGTTTGTGGAATATGGGTGCGACGGTCTCGGCGTTCGACCCGGTAGCATCCGGCGAGACGGCGCGCATCTACAAGCAGAGGCCGGAGCTTGATCTGGTCGGTGACCCCGGTGAAGCACTGGATGACGCAGATGCGCTGATCGTCGTTACGGAGTGGAAAATGTTTCGTAGCCCGGATTTCCCGGCAATGAAAGATCGCATGCGACAGCCGATCATTTTCGACGGAAGAAACATATTTGACCCCCAGTTGGCACGCAGACATGGATTCGAGTACTACGGGATCGGCCGATAACTGGATTCACGGTATTCACTCGCGGCAATGACAATCCGTAAACTCGGCTGATATGCAATCCAGCCTGTCCAGCCATACTTTCTCCGACGTGCGGGTTCTGGTAATCGGTGACGTTATGCTCGATCGCTACTGGTTTGGTGACGTCGAAAGGATCTCTCCCGAGGCGCCGGTTCCCGTGATCAATGTGGCGTACAGTGAAGAGAGGCCGGGTGGTGCGGCAAATGTTGCGGCTAACATTGCCGCGCTGGGCGCGGAGTGCACGCTGCTGTCGGTGGTCGGACAAGACGATGCTGGAAACGCCCTTTCCGCCGTGCTCGATCAGCCTCGCATTACGGCGGTACTGCATGTCGACGACCAGTCCCAAACAACCGTCAAGCTCAGGGTGATATCAAAAAACCAGCAACTTCTGCGTGCGGATTTCGAAACTCCGCCGGCGCACGAGGTGCTGCGTCTGTGTCTTGGCGAGTTCAGACAGCGTTTGCCCGATGCTGACGTCGTGCTGATATCCGACTATGGCAAGGGAGGCCTGCTTCACATCAAGGAAATGATCGAAGCGGCGGTCGCGGTGGACAAACCGGTAATCGTCGATCCCAAGGGCAGCGAGTACAGCCGATACGCCAATGCATCGATCATCACCCCCAATCTCAGGGAGTTCGAGAGCGTGGTCGGAGCGAGCGCGGACGAAGCGGAACTGAATCGTAAGGCGACGGCGCTAATCAATGAACTTGCCCTGGGTTCGCTGCTGATCACCAAAAGCGAGCACGGTATGACGCTTTATTTCGGGGACGGCAGCAATATCAATTATGGCGCGGCCGGGCGCGATGTCTATGATGTCAGCGGGGCGGGGGATACGGTTATAAGTGCCTGCGCACTGTCATTGGCGGCGGGTCTTTCGCACCAACACATGCTGCAGTTTGCGAACGCGGCCGCCGGAATCGTGGTTGGGAAACTGGGAACGGCGGTCGCGGCTATCGACGAGGTGGTATCAGAATTCGAGGTCAACCAATGATTGTGGTAACCGGCGGATGTGGATTCATCGGATCGAACCTGGTTCGGGGGTTGAACGAGCGCGGCGTGGAGGACATCCTGATCGTTGATGATCTATCCCAGAGTGAAAAATTTATCAATATCCTCGATTGCAGCATCACAGACTATCGGGATTATCGCTCTCTCATTGCTGACCTGTCGAAGGGGGCGGTGCGCGGAATAGAGGCGATTTTCCATCTCGGTGCGTGCTCCGACACGTTGGAGCGGGACGGGCAGTATATGATGCGAGTCAACTATGAGTACTCGCGAGACCTGCTTCTACAGTGCGCGGCATCGGGTATTCCGTTCATCTATGCCTCATCCGCATCGGTTTACGGTGCGGGGCCCCGCTTCAGCGAGTCACCGGAAAACGAAGCGGCGTTGAATATTTACGCTTACTCAAAGCTGCTGTTCGACCGATATGTACGAAAGCACAGCGCATCGATCGACACCCAGGTGGTGGGTCTCAGGTATTTCAACGTGTACGGGCCCCGAGAGCAGCACAAGGGACGCATGGCTTCGGTGGCGTATCATTTTTACAATCAGATGAAAGAAAATGGCTTTATCAGTCTGTTCGAGGGCAGCGGAGGCTATGGACACGGAGAACAGAAGCGGGACTTCATCTGGGTGTCCGACGTGGTTGACGTGAACCTGTTTTTTCTAGACAACACGGATATCAACGGCATATTCAACCTTGGCACGGGATACGCGCGCACTTTCAACGATATGGCATGTTCGGTTGTTGCCGCTGTGTGCGGCAGCCAATCGGATCTTCCCGGACTGATCGAAGTGGGCACGATCCGATATATTCCATTTCCCGGCGAACTGGCCGGGAAGTATCAAAGCTACACGCGGGCCGATGTGAATACCCTGCGTGAGGTCGGATACGACAAGCGTTTCACTGCGCTGGAGGACGGTGTCGCAGAGTATGTACATTGGCGAAACGAACGCTGATGGAAGCCGCATCCAGAGAAAAGCGCTGGTATTTGATCCATTCGAAACCCAGGCAAGAGGTCGTGGCAAAGGAGAATCTTGAACGCCAGGGATACAGCACCTATCTGCCGTTGCTCAGAACGCCACGAAGAAGGATGGGAAGACGCGTCATCCGCATAGAACCGATGTTTCCGAGGTACTTTTTCATTCACCTCGATACCGAAACGGACAACTGGGCCCCCATACGGTCGACCGTAGGGGTGAGTACGCTCGTGCGATTCGGCATGACTCCCACACCTGTCCCCGACAACCTGATCGCAACACTGAGGGAACGAGACGATTCCTCGGGTGTTCAGGACATCCCGATACACGAATTTAAAATCGGCCAGAAGGTCCGAATCGAAGAGGGTCCTTTCATGGGCTACCAAGGCATATTTATGGCGAAAACGAGTCAGGAAAGGGTCCTGGTCCTGCTGGATATCATCGGCAAGTCCGCCAAGGCGCGAGTGGATATCGCCGTCCTTGGTCCGGCCGTTGATTGATCACAACGCGGGACGTGCCCATGGATTTCACCTATCAGGAATACGGAACTCTGATAGAACTGTTGCGTGCCAGCGGGTTTACACTGGAGAAATTTCACGAGGCTCCGGTTGACGAGCGAAAAGCCTACCTGAGGCACGATATCGATATGTCCATCGACGACGCCTTCAGGCTGGCGAACTTCGAGGAACAACTGGGAGTGGTATCGACATACTACGTCTTGCTGGACACCGGGTTCTACAACGTCATGGCTGCCGGTTCGAGCGCGAGGCTCAGATCCATGGCATATATGGGTCATGATATCGGACTGCACTACGTCCAGCGGAGTCATTTGGACGAAGACCCTGACTACGATTCAGCCCTTTTGGCGGATATCTGCAGACAGTGCACGCTGCTTTCCGAAATGCTCGATCTGGAAATAGCGACCTTCAGTTTTCATCGGCCGACGCCCCAATTGTTGCAAAAGAAACTAATCGTCCCGGGTTTGAGCAACGCATATGCCTCTCCCTACTTCGAGCAGGGTGCCTACATATCCGATAGCAACCATCATTGGAGGTGCGGAGACCCGTTTGCTTTCATCAGTGAATTCAGCGGATCATCCCTGCAGGTCCTGACCCACCCCTTCTGGTGGAATCCCGATCCGGTCGATCCCCGCAGGAAACTGCAGGATTTTGTGGATCGATTGGCGGACAGCCATAGAGCGACCCTGATTCACGACGTAGGGCTCGCGGCATCCGTGTTCGAAAAGGCATCGCCGTGACCTGAACATGGAAGACGTCGATTCGGTTTTTTTGGGCATCAACAACGACTACGTCGATCCTTCCGCAGCCATCGTCCGGGCGGGTAAGGTGCTCGCATTTGCAGAAGAAGAACGATTCGTTCGGCAAAAACATGCTCTGGGTCGATATCCGATCAACGCGCTGCAATTTTGCCTCGATCACGCCGGAGTGGACTTGCGGGAGGTGGCGGCGATCGGCATCAACTGGAACCTGACGGCCTACTCCGACGGCACCATGGAGGAGTTCTACCACGCCATGCAGACCGAATGGAAAGTCGATCGACAGACCATGGAATGGCAGCTCAGCCGGTTGAAAAAAAGAAACCGGGACAACTATCTCAAGATCCATCAACAAAATCTGTATCGAGCATTCGGCGACTCCCGTATTCCGGAATTCATCGACATCCCGCATCACTATACCCACGCGTTTCAGGCCTTCAAGCAGTCGCCATTCGACCGGGCGGTGTGCCTAACCATCGATGGGTCCGGGGATAACCACTGCACCGTAGTGTGGCGATGCGATGATGAAGGCATCGTACCCATAAAAGAAATCCTCATGCCGCATTCACTGGGATGGGTCTATGCCGCATTCACGGAATACCTGGGATTCCGCGCCTACGACGGTGAATACAAGGTGATGGGACTGGCCGCCTACGGGCGGCGCAACGAGGATTTGTATAATAAACTCGCTCGCATCGTGAGGCTGGATCTGGACGAAGTGGAGTACCGTGTCGATCCGCGCTACATCCATTATGGCGGTCATCGGTATTCCGGGAGATTCACCGATGAGCTGGTCGGCTTGCTCGGCCGTACTCCGCGATTGCCGAGTGAGGATATCACGCAATGGCACGAGGATCTGGCATACGCCGTTCAGGAGGCACTGGAGCGCGCGGTCGAGCGACTGGTGCGCTGGGCGGTGCTCGAATGCGGGATCGACAGGGTATGCGTCAGCGGCGGCGTGGGCCTGAACATCAAGATGAACAGCCGACTCTATCAATTGCCTGAGGTTAAGGATTTTTTTGCACATCCACTTTGCGGTGACAACGGTGCAGCGGCGGGTAGCGCACTGGTGGCTTGCCATCAGGTGTGCGGCG
>Ga0209567_10000684_pt1 | contig 18434 bp, 8 predicted proteins | sample COG_12_FD_184756 | JGI IMG/M metagenome (GOLD analysis project Ga0209567, IMG submission 184756) | Pelagic marine sediment microbial communities from the LTER site Helgoland, North Sea, for post-phytoplankton bloom and carbon turnover... | ecosystem: Environmental > Aquatic > Marine > Neritic...
AAAACCAGGATGATGGCCGCGTCGACAGTCGCGGGCAGACCGAGCCAGACAGCCGCCAGCGCCAGCACGATGAGCCAACTGGCGGTGCTCGCCGTTCGGCTCAGGGTGCCGAAAAACTGTTCGATGCTTTCGTTGTTGGCGTGGATTCCCTCGAAAGCCTTGGCGCGGGCACAGAGAAACGCGAACAGGCGGCGCACGTATCGAAGTACGATTGCCGCGGCAATGACAAGGCCGAGTATCTTCGCTAGTGCGATGCCGGTATCGATCCAGAACTGTGTTGGGATACCGCGGATCAGCTCCAGAGTGTACTCGGGCAGGTTCTCCCCAAGATACATCAGGTAGAGATTGACACCGATCGCGGCGATGATGCACAGCGTCGCCAGGACGACCAGCAGCATCCGGAGATTCGACTGCGCTTTTGTTGCGACACCCTGCCAGCGCGCCAGCGCCGGCGCTTTGATTACGCCCGCTATGATGCGTTTGGAGATCCCATTCAGAATCAGAAACGCAACAGCGATTACGCCAACCTCAACTGCAATCGTGACGATGTTGGCAATCAGCGCATCCAGTTCGAAAGTCGTTTCCATGCGCGGTTGCACCTTGCCGATGGATCAGGTAAACCCGATTATGGCAGATCGGAGCTGTATCCGCCGGTAGGAATCTCAAACGCTATCCCGACAGTACGCGGCCAACTTGCAAAGATAGGTGCCGGTGTTGAACGTGTGGCGCATGAGCTGATCGGCAGGCTGGATCGGCATAAAACCGTTGCAAGGAGACGGCTTGGCGGGGACGGCTGGGTCGGACCAAGGCAAGAATATAGGCTCGCAAGAAATTGGGTCTGTTCCCGCGGCGAAATTGGACTTACACGCTGCTTTTCACCACTAAGCAGGGGGGGCTGATCAGACTGAATCGAGGTTCAGGTGACGCGTCAGATGGTGTGGTCGTTAGCGGCGTCTCTGAACACAACCGCGTTCCCCACCGGATTACATGGCCCCTACGAGATTCAGGAAGACGCCGTGTTGATCGTAGCTCAGGTCTGTCAGATCGTCCGAGAAATCGGTGAAATTGTAGCCGAGCCCGACCTTCAGGTGCTCACCTAAGTATCTGTATAGCGTCACCAGCACGCCGCTGCGTCGGTCGCCGAGATCGGGGAGATCGAGCATGCGCATCTCCAGCAGACCCTCCCAGTGCCGCCGGAAACGCCAGTCGGTTCGCGCCACGTAGAGATGCGCGCCGTTGTCGAAGAACTCCTGATTCTCACGATCCAGGCTCACCTTGCCCAGCCGGTACGCATATTTACCGCCGATCGACCAACTCGCTGTCAGGTCGTAGGTGACGTCCAGCGCGGCGATATGACTCTTCTGTATGAACTCGGCGGGGATCGGCGCCTCCTGCCCGCTCAGCTGTTCCGGGGCCGGGACATTGTAGAAGTACGTGTACTTGGCCAGCGCATTGAGCCGGTCGTGACTAATCGGGCGGTAGCCATATCCGACTACGGCCTCGGTATATCCGCCGTCGTAGAACTGCCCGAGAGAGCTGTCGCTATCGGAGTGGTTGAACTTGCCGACCACGCGCCAGTCCGGATTTGTCTGGTACTTGAAGTTGTTCTTGAACAGCCAGGTCTTCCTGTCCGACCAGGCGCCATCGAACTGTTGCGCGTCGTCATGACGGTACTCGACGGCGCTCGATAGCTGCATCGAGTCAAAGCCATAGCCCATGCGTATGCCGCCGGCTCTGCGCTTGGTCTCCGCACCGGTCTGTCTGTCCCTCAGGGTCCCGATGTCCGAGCTGGCACCGAAGGTCCAGCGCTCGAATGGCGTCAGGCTGACACCCGTGGTGTGGGTCAGGCCCGTCACCGCATCGGTGCGCTCGTAGCGCTCCTCGAGATAGACGCTCGCGCTGTCCGAGAAGCGTGTGCGGACCCCGGTGATAAGGTTGCCCCGACGCCCCCCCACACCGCTGTCGTTTCGCTCGTTGTCCAGCGCATAGTTGAGATACATGCTGGTCCGATCGGAATAGACGTAGCTGGTCCCGAGCTTGCCGGCGGTGCCCAGGTCTCCGTCCGAGACCTCTGCGTCAACCACCAGCCGGTCATTGAAACGATAGGAGCCGCCGGCACCGTAGCGTTCGTTCTCCTCTCTGTCGTCGCTCGAGGACAACGTGGTCTGGAAGAACCCGTAGCCGCTCCATCTGGAGTTGACGTCGTAAGCCACCTGCCATACCGCGTCGGTCCGTTCACCTTGGTCCTGCGTCGCCGGCACCAAGGGGGAGCGATCCGTACGATCGTCGTGCCTGATACCGCTGCTGAGAGTGATACTGTCGGTGTGCCGGTAGCTGGCATTGATCTCCTCGGTGCTGGTCTCCAGCCCGTCCTGCTGATCGGACCGGTCCGCGGTGGCGGCGATGTCGAGTCTGTCCGTCACCGGGATCGTCAGCGTGCCGCCAAACTGTTGCGTGTCTGTCAGCGTATTCAGACCCTGCGCCGAGTAACCTGCGTCGAGGCTCTGGACATACAGATTGAGACGGCCCTTGCTGCCAGCGAAGATGTCACCGAAGCCGACGCTGAGGTCTGCACGATACGCATCGGCTTCACCGTCGCTGAATATCGGGGCGCCCGTCGGCTGGAAATCGAAGCCGCCGTCGTCGGAGCGCCAGGTGTTGGAGACCAGCCCGTCGCTCCTGGCGGCCTGTAGCTTCATCCAGGTGTCCGCGCCTTTCCGGATCGTGATATCGGCGGCGCCGACGCTGCTGTTGTCGGTCTCGCTCTCGTCGTTGCTGCTCACGGTCACGCCCAATCGGACCATATCGTTGACCCAGTAATGGCCCTGGGCACCGGTGGTCAGCGCATCGACGTCATCGAAGCCCGGCGTATGCTCATAGTGGACGACCAGCCATGCCTCGTCGCCGCTGAGACCGCCGGTACGGACGAGCAGATTGTCGTCGACCGTCGAGGACAGCGGCTCGGACAACATCACGCGGCCCTGCAGATAGTCGATGTCGTAGTCCTGGAAGGCGCGCAGGTTGACCACGCCCGTCACGATCCCCGTGTCCTTGTTCCGTATTTCGATCCGCACACGCTCTGAGCCTGGCAATAAGTCCTGGCGGCCGAGGAAATACAGCGATCCACCGGTGCCGCGGAACGCTTCCCGGCTCGCCAGTGTGCCGGGTTCGGCAGCATAACCGTCGATGCTGAAACGCTGCTCGCCGAAGGCCGTCGTCTCCTGCGACTGGTAATGGGCATTGGCGCCATAGAGGCCGCGATCGACGCGCGCCAGCTCGTTGTCGGCATAATCGACCTGGAAGTTGCCCCAGACGGCATGGTTGTCCTGCTTGTCGAGCCGGACGTAGAACTTGCCCATGGTCGACGCTGTCTCCTCGACCGTACCGTCATCGCCGAAGGTGGGGTAGTGGTAATCGGGATCCATCCGCCTGAACAGCGAGTCGGGCGACTTGTCCATGAAGTTACTGAACAGATTCTGCAATGAGTCCTCGCCCGTGTCCGCACTCGCCGTCAACTTATAGTCTTCGCTGAACTTGCCGGTGACGTAGAATGCCAATCTGCCGTCCGCGGATGAGTCAGGGTCGTAGGGCGCGTTCTTGCCGTCGAGTTCGTCGGCCGATCCGCTGTTGCTGTCGGCCGAGAGCGTCAGGTCGGCGATGCCGACGTAGAACCAGTCCTGCTTCTTGAACTCCAGATCGCGCAGGAACAGCTCACCGTTGCCCTCCGGGTCCAGGACCGCCACTTCCACCGTATGCAACCCACTGGGCAGTATGATCTCGGAGACGAAGCTGCCGCCAGCATCTATCGGCACCGGTGTGCCGGCTACCCATACCGTGTGATCGTCCGGTATACCTGTGCCCCGGACGTTGACCGTGCCGCTGCTGAGCGGGATATTCCTGACCGACAGGCCGCTCTCGCCGTAGCCGGCCAGCAGACCGGCCTCGGCGGCAGCGTACAGTTCAGGCACCGTGCTCTCTTCGCCTGACTCACCATCTTCCGCGGTCTCGTCCTGTTTGACGATCCATAACGGTTGCGACCCGGTCTCGTCGAAGCGGCCGTCTCCATCATAGGCCCGCAACACATACTTCAGTTCGTGCACGGGTCCGGTGAACGGCAATTCGGCGGGACACCACTCCGCCAGACCGTCCCGATCGATCTCCAGAACGTTTATGGGGGCCGAACGGGCCGACTGGTCGTTATGGAAGATGCGAACCTCGGCGCGATCGATCGCGTTCGAGTAGTTCGAGTACATGCGGAACAGCACGGTCGGTCCGTCCGCCTCGCCTTCTGTTGCCGTTTCCTGCACGGCGACCGCGCCCGGCTGCGCGGTGACGCTCAACCGCCGCCTGGCCTCGAGATTGTCGAAACGGAACTGGATGTCGGTACGCTCCAGCGCGACGTCGGTACACCGCTGGATGTCCGCAGAGCTCCTGCCCGGATCATCGATCGGCTCACCGTCCACCGTGATCCGCATCATGTTTAGTCCCAGCGGGTTCTGCGCACTCAGTTCCCTGGTGATCGGCGTGACGTCGACGCCCTCGTAGTCATCCAGCACGGCCAGCTCGTCGTAGACCACCTGGACTTCCACATGCGACGTATCGCCCTGGACAAAGCCGGCGTTCACGACGTCGCTGGAATGGACATAGCCACGACCCTCGTGCTCGACCTGCTCTTCGGCAAGCTGCATGCTCTCCCTGACGGTCTCCATCGCTCTGCGGGCGCGCGCAGCGGACAGGCCGATATCATCGCCGTAGATCAGGGCGGTGCGACGATCCAGACGCTCGTTACCCGTATATCCCACAAACCGGAGGCGGACATTCGTCTTGTCGCTGACGTCCGCCATGGCGCGGCGCAGGTCGTCCGTGTAGACGTTCGGGATGACCGCATCCCCTCCTGACAGCTCTAGCGCCTGGATACGCCCCCACGGGGGGTCGTAGAGCTTCGTCACCATCTCGGCGCCAGTCGCGCCCGGACACAGCTGCGGCTCGTCGGGTAGCTGCTGGAGCGGGTCGTCGTGCCAGAACTCGACTTCGATGCGCCGGTTCAGAGCACGCCCTCTCTGCGTGTCATTGGATGCCAGCGGCTGCGCCGCCCCACGGCCGTCGCTGGTGATCGCCGCGGTCGGGAGATCCAGTGCCTCCTGGACGCCCAGGGCGACACGGTGCGCCCTCGCCTTCGACAGCGACAGATGGTTCCCGTAGATGCTTTCATTCCTGCCCGTCAGCGGCACGTCGTCGGTGAAGCCGATGAATTTGACCGTTACGTTCTGCTTGTCGCGGAGGTTATCCAGCGCCTGCCGGATATTTCCGACGAAGCGCTCATTGAGCCCGATGCTCTCCTCTTTGTAATGCAGCGGCGGGACGAGATTCTTGACCCGGGCACGGCGCGCGTGACCTTCCTGATAGCGCAACTTGCACACGGTCTGGGTCCGACAGACCTTGATCCGCGTGATCTGCTCGGGGACCAGGACCTCCTCCATCGCGATCATGTTCTCGATCTCGTCGTACCAGACCTCGACCTCGACGCGCCGGTTGAGCGCACGACCCTGGGCGGTGGCGTTGGTGGCGATCGGCCGGGTGTCGCCGGCCCACTCGAAGGAGATCGCCTCGGGCGGCAACACCAGCGCGGTCTGGATGAATTCCGCCACCTCTCCCGCGCGCTCGCGAGACAGCCCCGAGTTGTCGCCGAAGACGTCTGCCAGCGCCGGAGACAAGGGCTGGTCGTCCGCGTGACCGACCAGGTGCAGCCTGACGTTGTTCAGGTGGCGCATGCTGTCGAGGATGCCGCGCAGGCTGTCTATGTAGCTCGGTGGGATGTCGGCGATGCCGGACTCGAACCGTATCGGCGGCAATACGTCCCTGAGCTTGATGGTCTTCACGTCCTCGGCGAGGACTTCCTGCATCTCCAGCCTATCGCCGGACTCGGTCTCGAGAATCTCGGGATCGTGCGCCCACAGGGAGATCGGCTCGTCGCTGGACAGATGTCGCTCGACCGCCTCGCCAGGCACCGCCTCGTCGACCTGCCCGGCGGCCGCCACAGCAGACGCCAGGGATGCCCATACCAGCAGTTGACGGCTGATTCTAATCATCCCGATCACCTGCTCTCCGGAACCTGCACGACGGATCTTTGCGGCGGGCCGCCGCGTCTCCAGAACACTTCCGGCTCAACAGTGAGCTGGTAGCAACAGTCCAGGGCCTCCCACGCCGCGATGATGTCCCGCTGTATCGCGGCCAGGCGCTGGTCGACGAGCTTTGGATCCTCCACGTCAGCGACATAGGACAGACGCAGGGTGGCGGGCGCCTTGCGCAGCTCGTCCAGCAGCATGTCGATCCTGTGCTTCCACTGCGGGCGCAACTCCGTGGTGCCCGGCTCGAACACGGCGTCGGCCATGTCGAGGCCGACGACGCGATAGATCGATGCGCCGTAATTGAAGCGCAGCGTCTTACCGCGGGTAGCCCGCTTGACCTGGACCTGATCGGTGGACACCCGGTAGCCACTGGGCAGCGTCCGGTCGTCGAGCTTGAGGGTGAAATTGCTGCCACGATCCTCGCGGGGGGTCACCGCACAGGTGATGTGGTAGCGCCCGTGCTGATCAGTCGTCGCGTACAGTCCCCGCGTAGTGACCAGCCGGATGCCCTGCAGTCCGCTTTCGCCCGCATCCTGAACGCCGTTACGATTGGCGTCGTCGAATACCTTGCCGGTCACGTCCGTGCAATCGAACGTCGGATCAGGGACCACGCGCACCGTGGCGGTAGCTTCACCGGACAAGGCAGTCCCGGTCAGGCTGTTCGTCACCTGGGCGCGATTTATGAACTCGCCTTCGGTGACTCCGGCGCTGACTGCCAGCAGCAGACGGATGGTCCGCCGCTCGAAACCGGCCAGAGAGAGCCCGCTCCAGGTCAGCTCGAGTCCATCGATCGTTGGCTCGGTCGGCTCCCCATCGATGTTGGCGGAGCCTGCCACGTAGCGGAAGCCTGCGGGATAGCGATCCACGACACTGAGATCCTGCAGACGCCCGCCGAGTATGTTCGTGAACGTGATCGTGTAGGGCACCATCTGACCGCGGCTGGCGTTGACCGTGGGCGTGGTCTTGGTGACCGTCACGGCCCCTTCGAGATCCGGGTCGAGCGCAATGTGGTTGTTGAACAGCTGACTCGAACCAGGCACCTGACTGTCGTCGAGCGTCAGGTGGACGTAATACGCAGTCCCCGGACTACGCGCCGGCACTGTATCGCCCGGCGCGAATTCGGAGGGCTGGATCTCGCAGTGCTGGCTGGTGCTCAGCACCGCATCGTCGACGCCGCCCGGACAGGGGGGAACGGAGAACGGCGGGGTAGCGCCGTCGGACAGCGGCGGGATGATCTGCGAGTAGCCGGCGACGAATCCGGAGCCCGGCACCTGTACGTCGATTATGTACCCGCTACCGCTGGGGCAGGCCGGGTCGGAAAAGTTCAGATCGAACTTGTACCATCCGTCGCTGCCGGTGACCTGGCTCTGCTGGGCCGAATCGTCGAAGCAGGCATCGGGCAGCGGTGCCATCGTGCCGGCGCGCAGCAGGGACAGCGTGGCGCCGGCGACCGGAGTCCGCTGGATGGCATCGTAGACGACCCCGTTCGGATCGATCGGCAGATTCAGATCCGTCAGGTTGCTGCCGACGCCAACGACGATGTCCGTGATTTCCTGGGGACTGTTGGTAAACGGGGAGTCGGCCTGGCCGAGCATGGCCGTCCCGGCCCCGGCACCCGGGGCGCGGAAGCGCAGCGTGTAGATCTCGCCGCTGACGTCGTTCGGGTCCAGTCCGGTGATCCGGTAGGTGCCGTCGGCACTGGTAAACACCGTGTGCAGGAGCTGGTTGTCGCGATACAGCTCGACCGTCCACCCCTGCAGCGTCCTCTCCGCGATACCGATAGCGTCGTCGAAGTCGACGTCGTGCCAGACCGAACCATTGAGCGTGCCGTAGCCGACGACGCCACCGACATCGAAATACACGGTGTCGCTGGCCGTTTGCACCGGCGTGTTCCAGGTGACGACACCCGTGTTGATGACCCGTGTGCCGATCGCAAGATTGGGATCGATCACCGCCCGGAAACGCAACACCACCGACTCGCCGGGCTCCAGCGGCCCGTTGACGACCGAGTAGTCGGCCGTGATAACGGAGCCCACGACACTTACGCCCGCCGTCGCCCCGTTCATCGTCGCCGACTGATCCACATAGGTGAGGAAGCCCGGTGAAGCCAGATCCAGATCGTCCGTAATCACCACGGAGAAGGCCGGGACCGAGGCGACGTTGGTGACCCGCACCGTGTATTCCACCTCCGAACCGGCGAGCGCAGCGCCACCGCCGACCACCGCGACCTGCTTGGTGATCGACAGACGCTGGCCGTCGCCCACCACGACCACCGTGGGTTCGGGACCCGTCGCCGGGTCACCGTCGCCGTCGGTCAGCAGATCCGGCGAATCCGCGCTGGTGACCACCGCTTGGTTGCTGATCACGGTGCCCGCCGGTACGCCGTCGTCGACGCGCAGGTCGAACTGGAGCGTGGCCGGGACATCGACGGAAATCGTGCCCTCGGTCGGGCCTGGCAATGGTGGTGTGAGGTCGGACGAACTCACCGGGATACCGGCGGTCAGCGGTGAAACACCGCTGTCCGGCTGTGCGACCGGCAGGCCGTTGAGCAGCGTGGAGTCCGCCACGTAGGTCGTGTTGGCGGGCACCTGGTCGGTGAGCACGACCTCTGTCGCGTCCCGTCCGCCCGTGTTGTACACCGTGATCGTGTAGCGCAGCACGTCCCCCGGATCCACGATGCCTGGCGATGCCTGATCGTCCTGGAGCACGACCCGCTTCTCCGCGTAGAGCAACGGCAGGTTGCCCACGATGTCGCGGGTCGGGTCATCGGCGATCGGCGTGGTCGGATCGTCGGACGGCTGGTCCGTGATGCCGCCGGCCACGGCGCTGACGAAGCCCTGGTTCGAGATCACGGTGCCGTCGATGACATCCGGGTCCACGACTACGTCGAAAGTGACGGTCGCGACATTTGACAGGGTGGGGGTCGGCGCGGCGGGCATCACGCCGGGCGTCGGATCCGCCGGCGAGTTGAGCAGCATGCCGTCCACGAGCGGCGAAACCCCTCCGGGGTCCGCGAGCGATATGCCGTTCAGGGTCGTGCTGCCCCCGACATAGGCCGTGTTCGCTGGCACCTGGTCCCGTAGCACCACGTCGAGGGCATCCTCAGTGCCGATGTTCTCCACCGTGAGGGTATAACGCAGCGTCTCGCCTGCGAGCAGGACATCCGGGTCGCCAGTGAGGTCCGTGGAGATCTTCTGCACCAGGAATGCCGGCGCCGAGACGATGGTCACCTGCGTCGGGTCCTCGTCACCCGTCACATCGGGACTGGCCTGGCCGTTGATATTGGGATCGTCACTGTCGGCGATCTTGACCGTGTCGATCAGGTCCGCCTGGTTCAGAACCACGAGACCGTTGCCGAGGCTCAGCGCCAGGGTGATATCGAACTGGATGAGAATCGCGCTATCGGCGGCGAGGCTCAGGTTACGGACGTCGACGATGCCGGCACCGTTGGTACCGCCATTCGGATCAGTGTTGCTGGCGTCGGCACCGGGGGGGACACTGCCCGCGACGAGTGTGAGCGTGCCCGGCGTAAACACCGGCGTGGCGTTCATCGCGCCGAGGTCGTCGTAGAACGTGACGTCGTTAAGCGGGGTGTCGGTGGTCCGCAGGCGCAGTGTGTAGCGCAGCGTGTCGCCCGGGTTCGCGGTGGCGGTCGGGCTTGCGCCGGTGGTGAGATTCTCGACGCTCTTCTCGAAGAAGAAGCCGCTCAGAGCCACCGTCACGGTGTGCGCGTCCTCGTGATCGAGGGTGCCGACGCTACCGTCGGTCAGCGTGCGCGTGTAGCTCTGGCGGTTGGCATTGCCGGCATCGGCACTAAACCACTCGGTGGCGCCGGCGACATTGGTGAGTGTGACACCGTCCTCGGTATCGGCGTCGAGCTGTGTCCGGTAGACGACGATCAGCCGTTCGTCGGGGCCGATCGCGCTCGCGGCCGTGAGTAGCGTCAGGCCGAGCTCACACGCAGGGGCGCCATTGTAGGTCAGCGAGAAGTCGGTGCCCGAGCTCAGCGGGCCCTTGCCCGGGACCGGCGTGACGCCGTCCGCGGCGAACACCCGGGCGCTGAGCACGGCCGGCGTCGCGTCGCACATGCCGCCGTCGACGCTGTCAGGCAGCTGATCAAGGATCGTCGTGTTCCACGCGGTCACGTTGCCGACGTTGCGGACGTCGAGGGTGAAGTCCGCCGGCTCCGCCAGATTCAGCGTCGCCGGGCCCGTCTTCATAAGGACGAGCTCGGGTACCGCGATCGTCATCGGCGGGGTGACGCCCCATTCGCCGGGGAGGGGTTCGTAGAACACTCCTTCGATGAGCCTGCCGAAATCCCACTTGGCGGTGTTGATGAACTGCGTGCCCGGCACGTTCGCCGGCGTGTCATCGAGGACCACCGTGAGTTCAATCACGATCTGTTCGCCGGCCGGGATGATCGGGAAGTTGTCGAAGGTAAGCACGCCGCCCACGTTCGAGAACGTGTGCGACACCGGCGAGCCGCCACCCAGCCAGTAGGCAACATGGCTCACGTAGGACAGATCGGCGCCCGTGGTGTTGAGATCGTCCCACACCGTAACGCCATGCAGGTCGTTCAGTGAGCCCGCATTATTGATCACAGTCTGTGTGGCCGGATCGAACAGGACCGGCATCGTAAGACTGTAGGTGAAGGGCTCACCGACCACGGCCGTGGTCCGGCCCACCGGGTTCTGCTTGTCGATCTTCTCGACAGGTATCAGGAGATTCTGACAGTCCTCCTGAATAGTCGTCGAGGAACCGTTAGTGAACCAGATTCTGTGGCCGGCGACGGAATTGCATGCCATCTGCCCGGTGTGCACGACATTGTCGAAGACGACGAGCCATCGCTCGTCAGTCTGGCCGGGCTGCGTCAGGAAGCTGAAGTTAGTGGGCAGCGGGTTGTTGGCCGGGAAATTTCTGATCGTGCAGTTCCGGTCGATCTGCAGCTGGGACGGAGCGGGCGTGCCGGCGAAGCCGTCGATCAGGCCGCCCGGGTAGTCGGAGCAGTCCTCGGCGCGCGCCGTCTGGGCGGCCAGCATCAGCAAGGCAAGCGCGAGCAGCCGGATGCCGATGCTCCGGGCGCCTGCTCTGTCGCTGACTGTATCGCTGAAAACCATGCGCTCTCTCGCTCCACTCACCGTGCGAACTCATCGCCGAAGTGGCCGCGGCAGCACATGCTGCACACCGGATCCCGGCGGTCCCGCTGTCATGGGGCCAGAGACCCTTTAGACCGGTGACTTTGCGTCGCCACCTTTCGGTGGTTTTGCCTTTGTCTGAATCGCGTTGAGCCTGTGGCTCAATGTGTCAAATCGATTAACCGTGCTCGTCTTCTACTGCGGATGGAGAGGGCATCCGCTCCCGCACCCGTGGCTGCAAGGCGCCGCAGGCGATCTCTCCTGCCGGTATCGGCGCGATGCGCGTCACCGCCGTCTGGTGACTTACCTCGGCGCAATACCATCGCTGCGTCCATCACTATCTCCGTGTCGCTCATATCGCCGGCAGGAAGTCGATCGGATACAAGATCGTGATTGCCGGTATGCCGTCCTTGGCGCCGAAGTCGAACGTGCGGACACGATCCAGGACCTGCACAGAGAGGGTCGGCGCGTCCATGTCCGTGCCCTGCAGCTCGCACAGGGAAACCCTGCCGTCCGGTTCGATCCTTATGCGCAGGACCATCTGCCCTTGCAGGGTCGGATTCTTGCGCAGCTCCCGATTGTAGAGCCTGTACAAGGCTGACTTGTGGCGGTCGAACACGATCTGTATCTCTTCGTCGGTCCGCCCGGCGCCGGCGCCGGCGCTCAATGGTCGATCCTGGCCACCGCTGCCGCCGATGTTGCTCGTCGCGCGTGTCAGCTGCACGCCGGCGATCTGCCCGCCGCCGCCTCCGCCACCGACATCGCGGCTGATCGACGCAAGGTTGATGCCGCCGCTGGAGCCGGGGGCCTGCGTGGTGACCATCAGGCGCTGCGGTCGACCTGGTGCTTCGTCGCCGGCACTGCTTATGCGTGCGTCGGCGCCCAGTCTGGCAGAGGGGTTTTTGTTGGCGAGGTTCGAGAATTTCTCCCGGAACGCCAGAATGCCCTTGGACCTGGCCCGTTTTTCCTGCGCCTTCTGCGGAGCCTGTTCCGGTGCGGTCGCATCAGCGAGCTGCGGCGAGTCGGTCGGCGTCAACGGCTCCTCGATCGGCTCGGGCTCAGGCGGTGTTTCCTCCGGGGGTGTCTGCTGCTGTAGCGAAGGCGGCGGCGGTGGCGGGCGCTTCTTGGTCACCAGCTGCACCAGTCGCTCGGGCACGTCGATCACCTCCCAGCGCTCGGGCAAAGGCAGATCTATCTGCGGCAGCAGCAGGCCGAGCAACAAGCTTATCAGCAGAGATGCCGCCAGTGATTTATGGAAGCGCTGGTCTTCCTCGCCACCCCGGGCCCAGGGCATAATCTGCCGGCGGACGGGAAGCGCGCTGATTTCACGCTCGACGATCCACTCGAGCTTACGCAGTTCTTCCTCTTCCTGGGCCTCGAACAGGTCGTCCTCGAGAAACGCGATGGCCTCCTGGTCCTGCCGGATGGTCTCTGCGATGGCTTGACGCCTGCCCTCTACCTCGTCCAGACGCTTCTGGAAAGCGTCCAGACGCATGCGCGCGCGGCCGATGCGTTCGACACCATCCCTGTCGTCGGGCGCTCCCGCCCAGAACAACTGAGCCGCGCCGACGTCGTGGAGCTCGTCCAGCGTGTCGCATGCCCGGCGTAGCAGTTCATATTGCCGTCGCTCGTTGGCGAGCGCCTCCAGCTCGGCGTCTACCGCGTGCAGATCGCGCACCAGGCCATCGAGTTTTTCGTTGGCCTGAGCGAGATCCGTCTCGAGTGCGTGCTGGTCTTGGGTCTCTAAGGTATTCACTGGTTCACACTAGATTTGCGCGAGGTTCTGCGATTTCTGCATGACCGCCAGGGAGATCCGCCCATAGCCGTTATTGGTGCAGGTCGACATGACCTGCCTAACCACGCTGAAGGGCACCGACTTGTCGGCAAGGATGGTCACTTCCTGGCTCTCTGCGACGATCTGGGTCTTCAGGCCGATGATGTTGTCGCTCAGCTCATCCAGGCGCTGGCCGATAGGCTCGATGTCCTGCCCGTCCATCGCCAGTATGTCGTCGATCAGGACCACGGGCTCGCCCTGCACGATGACCTGCTCGGAACTGACGAAGATAACGACCGTATCCCGCGGTTTCGATTCGACGGCGGACTCCGGGAGCGTGATCCGCTTCGGCGTCTCCAGCACCTCGGTGGTGGCGGAATTGATGAGCAGGAAGAACACCAGGATGGTAAACACATCCATCAGTGACGTGAGATTCATCTTGGTGATCCGCACGCGGTTCCTCGACATCCTCTTCATCCGGCGAGAATTCTTCATGGCGCTTCTCCAACCGATATGGCCGTGAATAATGCGACCCTGACGGGCTCTTCCGCAGTCTCGCCCGGGAACTCCGCGCTCCTGACGATATCCATCACCTGGATGAGATAGTCGTACGGAATGTCGGGCTCAAGCAGCACGGACGCATGATCCTGGTCCGGATAGTCACGCTTGAGTGATATCAGGTACTCGGACAGCGTCGGCAGGTCATACTCGTCATCCACGTTGGGGATCGACGCGATCACCTGATTCCCGTTGGTGATCTCCAGGCCTGCGTGGCGGACGATGACCTCGACCTGGAAACCGGGATCCCCGGGTGGCTGCCCGCCCGTGGCGCTGGGCAACTGCAGTTCAACAATGGTGATGCGGGAGAACACCGCAGTGATCAGGAGAAATGGCACCAACACCACCATCAGATTCAGGAAGGTGGTCATGTCCAGCTCGAAAGGCTGTTGCTTATGTCGCTGATAGTGATGCTGTCTGGCCATTTCAGTTACACCTGAACCTGGCGTCGCGACGTCGTCGAGATCACATTGAGGGCCTTTACCGAAGCCATCTCGAGGCTGTCTACGATCTGGCCAGTCTTGGCCGTCAGCATGGTATGGATGACCAGCAGGGGGATCGCCACCATCAAACCGAATGCCGTCGTGTTCATCGCCACCGAGATGCTGGCCGACAGCAGGTCCGCCTTCTCGGCCGGATTGGCATTGGCCACGGCCGTAAAGGCCTGGATCAGGCCCATGATCGTCCCCAGCAGGCCGAGCAGTGTGGCGATGCTGGACGCCAGCGCAACGTAAGGCGTGCGCTTCTCGAGCCGCGGGACGATCTCCATCATGCTCTCCTCCATCGCGATCTCGATGTCTTCGCGACGGCGCACCGCGCCCTCCCGCGCCAGGCCCATGCCCAGGAGCTGAGAGACGGTCGACGTGTCATCGCTGGCCAGCTCGCGAGCCTTATCGAAGTCACCCTCGCTGAGCGCCGGCTGCAACTTGCTCCAGCTGGTCTGGTTCTGATCGGTAACCAGCTTCAGGGTGATGTACCGCTCCACCGCAATCGCGGCGCCGACCGCGAACACGATCAGAATCGGGTACATGAACGGCCCGCCTGTGACGAAAAATCCTATGATCGAAAATATAAAATCCATAACCACATCCTCCTGAACTCAAAGTCTCCAAAACCTACCGAAGCTACTGCGTAACCGCGCGTGCGCGTCTCCATCTGTCGTCATGCGCCGACGATAGGGCGGCGCGGCTCACTCCTCGCTGATCTGGTAGTAATCCAGCTCACGCATAAACACCTCTTTGTCCACCGGGCCCCGGCCGTCATCGGCGGTCTGCGATACGTCGAGCCTGGTGCCAAGCTCGGAACTCTTCCAGGGCACGATCACCAGGGACTTCGGCGCCTCGTGATCACCGACGATGGACATCCCGGAAATGAGCTTGTCCTCGTCTTCCTGGGTCTCCTCACCGACGGCCGGTCCGGCAAACACGAGCAACGGCATGCAGATGATGATTGTTCTGAACATGTCTCCTCCTAGCGGCTCGCCCTGGCGCGAACATCACTGATCCACATGGCGGCCTCTTCGTCGCCCGGGACGGCCTCACTGTAGAGCTGATAGTGCTCCAGCGCGCAGTCGGTATCCGCGAGATACATGTCGCAGAGGATCGCGAGATTCAGCCGCGCGAAGTGAAATCGCGGGTGTATCTCCAACGCTTCTTGGTAGCTGGCCCGCGCCTCCTCGAAGCGGCCGTCCTTGCGGTAGATCATCCCCAACTCGTTGTGGGCAACCGGGTGCCGGGGATTGAGCTCGAGGGCTCGCTTGATGCTCGCCTCGGCGGGCCGCAGATCGTCGACGCGGCTGTAGGCAATCCCCAGGTTGATGTGGGCGGCAGTGACGTCAGGCGCACGCTCGACAACGTCCTGCAGCAGCACGATGCCCTCGTCGTAACGTTCCTGCTGCAGCAGCAGCATCGCGTTGTCGAAATCGGCGCGCACGTCCCCGCTGACCTGCACCTCCTCGATGATGGTGAAACCCGTATCGTCCTGGACTTCCACCACCGCCGGACGCGAAGGTCCCGTCGAAGCGCAGGCTACAAGCAGCAGGCTGCTCGCCATGGCCAGCAGCGCTGTAGTTGCGTACGACCGCGTACCGTTGTAAGTAGACATGCGCATCATTCAGCCCGCTGCCGCCGTTTCCACGACGGGATCGTTGTATGACGGTTCACCGCCGGATTCGCCTTCGATCGACGGTGCCGATTCGGAGGACGGCGGCTCGTCGCTATCTGCGCTGTCCGCGCCGGGCTCACCGGCGCCCGGCGCCCTATAGGCGTAGCTGTCTATCGAGCCGATAAAGCCGCTGCTGATCTCGAATTTCGCATACCGGCCCGGCATCAGATCGGCAAGCTTGTCGAGGCTCTTCTCGATCCAGGGATTGAAGTGACCGCTGGCCATCAGCTCAAGATTCTTCTCGTGGACCTCGATCGCCTTCTCCTCGAATGGGAACGCCTCTTCCTCGATGACCATCTCGTAGTCCTGCATCTCCTCGTTGGTGAGATCGGTCGGCCGCTCGGAGTGGGTCAACGACTGACTGAAGTCGAAGTAGATCTCGCCGATGTAGAAGGTGGCGGCGGCAGTCACTTCTCCGACCTCGTAGTCGACCAGCTTCTCCAGCGCGGCCAGCGCCGTGTCCATGCGCGCCTGCTTTTCCAGGAGACTCTGCTCGAATGGCTGTATCAGGCGCACTTCTTCGAATCGAGCGTACAGTCGCTCTGAAAGCACCAGTGCCGACTGCGCCGCGCGGTGCCGTACACGCGGGGTGCGCTGCTCTCCGGCGGCTGCGTCTATCTCCACGATCGCCTGCAGCTGCTCGTGATAGCTCGCTTCGTCGGCGGCCTCCTCGTAGAGACCGGCGACTTTGAAACGCGTCTCCACGGCGATCTCGATCGGCACCGGGAACTGGTCGACGTAACGGAGATACACGTCGAGTGCCCGGCCCGTCGCCTTGGCCTCTTCATACAGCTCTCCTGCAAGGAGCAGAGATTCGCGACGCAGCTCGGGATCTTCCGCGTCCATGGCGACTCGCTCATATTCGCCAGCGGCCCGCGACATCTGACCATCCTCACGGTAGACGAAGGCGATCTGCCTGGTGGCATCCCGGCTGAGCTCGTTGTCCGGATACGCCTGACGCAACGACTCCAGTACGGCGGCAGCCGCGGACCAGTCTTCGAGCTGCATCAGGGCGGCGCCGGCATCGTATTCCGCGGCGGGCCGGATCTCCGAGGTCGGCGCGATCACCTTGATCCTGAGAAAGTGATCCGCCGCCGCACGATAATCCTCAAGCAGGTTGGCCTGCTCGCCCTGCTTGTAGATGGACGCAGCGAGACTGTCGATCACCGCCTGGCGGGATTCGTCGGCCGCCGGCGTCATCTCCAACACGCGCTCATAGGCGTGCTCGGCCTGCTCATATTCCGCGATGTCCATGGAAGAATGGGCGATGACGGCCCAGGCCGAGCGGTGAATCGACGGCTGTGCATGGGGGTACCCGTCTATCAGACGATAGGCGGTGGCGATCGCCAGCTCGAAATCGTTCATCTCGTACAGGTCGGTCACGGCCGCCTCCAGGACGACGTCGGCGTGCTCCTGCTCGGGGAAACTGTCCACGAACCGCAGGGTGCTGGTTACAGCGTCACGCCTGACGACGTCCTGCCGGGCACCAGTGGCTACCTTCTGGTGCTCCCGATGTGCATAGATCGCCGCGTATCCCGCGGCAGGCGCCTGGTCGTGCGGCACATAGTCGTAGGCCGTGCGCTCGTATTCCAGCGCCGCACCACCGAAGTCCTCGTTCTCGAGGAGGAGGTCGGCGAGCTGATAGTTGATTCCGGGCGTCGCGGCATCGGCCGGGAACGAATCAAGGTACTCGTGATACCAGTGGAAAGCCTCCTGGTAGTTACCCGGTCTCTCCTCTACGAGCGTCTCTTCCTGATAGAGGGCGTGGTAATGGGTCGCGAGATCCTCGAGATTGCTCTGGAGATAGCTGAGCACTTCCGGCGAATCCGAGGTATCGAAGTAGCGCCAGTATTCGGACTGCAGGCCATAACTGGCCGCAAATGCCTTCTTCGACTCCAGCACGAGTTTCGGGAAGTTGCCGGCGTCGTAGATCTCGACTACACGCATGCCGAAATGCGGCGAGGCCTTGTGCAGAGGGTTCAGCTCGATGAAGGCCGTGTAGACGTTCGCGGCATCCTGGTAGCGCAGTTTCTCGAAGTAGAACTCGCCCAGATGGCTGTAGATCTGATCTTCGTAGCTCCGATGCCCGTTCGTGGCGAAATACTCCGCCACCACCTCGGTCCCGCCGAGGTTCGAGAAACACAGACTGATGACACGATAGGTATCCGCGACCCGTCGCTCGTCAGCCTCCGGCTGTGCCCGATCGAAATCATAGCCGACGGAGACTTTGTAATCGAGCAATTCGATGTACTTGTGCAACGCTTCCGCGTGCATCTCTTGCTTGTACAGGGTCCAGCCGAGTTTGTATAAGGCCAGCTCGTAATACTCGGAGCTCTCACCGATGGTTACGACCGCCGAGTAGGCTTGCTCCGCCGTCAGATATTTCTTCCTGGTGAAAAAATATTCCGCCCGCCGAAACTGCACTTCGTCTATATATCTCGACCCGGGGTATTCGGAGATGAGACGGTTGATGACCTCCATCGAATCATCTGTTCGGCCCAACTCGTCATAGGCCCGGGTCTTCTGATACAGGACCTTGTCATTGTTCTCGTAATGCGGGTAGTCGGCGAGGATCTGGTCGTAGAGTTCTATGGCTTCCAGCGGGCCCGAAGAGGCTGGAGCTTGTTGCTCGCCGGACAACCCGAGGCCACCGGCGCCGGAGATGGCCGGAAGTTC
>Ga0209567_10000685_pt1 | contig 18426 bp, 16 predicted proteins | sample COG_12_FD_184756 | JGI IMG/M metagenome (GOLD analysis project Ga0209567, IMG submission 184756) | Pelagic marine sediment microbial communities from the LTER site Helgoland, North Sea, for post-phytoplankton bloom and carbon turnover... | ecosystem: Environmental > Aquatic > Marine > Neritic...
CTGGCGACTTTCCGGCGAATGGCAAGGCGAATCGAGCCTCACCTTGCGAGCCGCAGATCATGACGACGGGAACTGAAACCTGCTTTCACTGCGCGCTGCCAATCCCGGCTGACTGCAATCTCATCGTCGACATGGAGGATCGACGACAACCCGTCTGCTGCCCGGGTTGCAAGGCGGTCGCAGAACTGATCCGCGACTCCGGAATGAGCCGCTACTACGCGTTGCGTGAAGCCCCGGATCCGGGCACCGGGCGCCCGCCCGAAGAGACGGCCGAGTGGCTGGTCTTCGACAACGACGACATGCTTACCGCATTTACCGAGACTTCCGACGGTGTTGCCGAAGCCATCGTGTACGCCGGCGGCATGTACTGCTCTGCCTGCAGCTGGCTCATCGAGACCACGCTCAGCAAGCTGGCCGGTGTCGTGTCGGCCGAGGTGAATCCTGTCACGCACCGCCTGCGCGTGCGCTGGCGGCCGGATGGCCTGCGTTTTTCGGAGGTACTCGCGACGCTCGCCGATCTCGGCTACCAGCCGCAACCGCTCGCGCCCGAGAACGCAACTCGCCCCGAACTCGTCGAACAACGAGCGGCGCTCAAGCGCCTCCTCGTCGCTTCGCTCGGAATGATGCAGGTCATGATGTTCGCCGTCGGCCTGTACGCGGGAGACTTCCAGGGCATCGACGCGGAGATGCAGCGCTTTTTGAGGCTCGTGAGTTTCTTCGTTACGACGCCCGTCGTCTTCTATGCCGCACGGCCGTTCTTCACGAGCGCATGGCGCGGTGTTAGAACACGCAAACCGGGCATGGACCTGCCCGTGTCGATCGCGGTCGGATCCGCTTACGCCGCATCGGTGTACGCGACGTTTACGAACGGGCCCGCCGTCTGGTTCGACTCCGTCACCATGTTCGTGTTCTTCCTCACGCTGGGGCGTTTCCTCGAGATGCGTGCACGACATCGCTCGATCGATCGCACCGTTGCGCTTTCGTCGCTCTTGCCCAACACCGCCACGCGCGTGTCCGGCGATTCGAAATTCGTGGTACCCGTGAGCCAGCTGCAGGCTGGCGACAGGGTATTGGTCCGCGCCGGTGACGGCATACCGGCGGACGGCGTGATCGTTCACGGCCAAACGAGCGTCGACGAGACGATGCTGACCGGCGAAGCGCGGGCGCAGACAAAATCGCTCGGCGACGCCGTGGCCGCAGGCAGTGTCAACATCGACGGTCTCATCGAGCTGAGCGTCACGAGGACCGGCAGTGATACGACGCTCGGCACGATCAGCCGCCTGAGCGAACGTGCACGTTATGCCCGCCCGGCCTTTGTCACACTCGCCGATCGCATCGCAAGTTACATCGTCATAGCGTTGTTGGTCATCGCCGCAATCGTTGCTACGGCCTGGTACTTCGTCGCCCCGGAGCGCGCCTTCGTGATTACATTGTCGGTACTTGTCGTCACCTGCCCCTGCGCCCTGGCGCTGGCGACACCGGCCGCCTTTGCCGCAGCGGGAAGTCGCCTGTCACAGCTGCGGCTCCTCGTGACCAACGGCAACGCGATCGAGGCCTTGTCTCGCGCCACGGTCGTCATGTTCGACAAGACCGGCACGCTGACACGAGGTCTCCCCCGAATCCAGTCGGTGGTGGTCCTCGATGAGTCGATGACCGAGTACGATTGTCGGCTGATCGCCGCGGCGCTCGAGACCGCTTCGTCACATCCCCTCGCTCGTGCCTTTGCGACGAGCGCTTCGTTGCCCGGCGTGTCTCAGCAGCATGTCGAGGTCGGCCAGGGCGTCAGCGGAATCATCGATGGGCGCCGCTGGCGGCTCGGGAGCGCAAACTTCGTAGGCGGCGGTGCCGGGATTGACACGGGTACCCCAGACAGCGTGGCAACGAACGTATTCCTGGGCACCGACGACAACGTCGTCGCCTGGTTCGATGTTGAAGACGAGCTCAGACCTGGCGTAGCGGCGACGCTCGAGTCCCTGGATCGCATGGGACTCAGGGCAGCACTCGTCAGCGGCGACAAACAGGGCCCCGTGGAGGACCTTGCGACCCGTCTCGGCATTGCCGATTTCCACTTTGAGTGCACGCCGCAGCGGAAACTGCAAATCATCGAAGCGGCGCAGCGTGAGGGTGAGCGAGTAGTTATGGTGGGCGATGGAATCAATGACGCACCGGTACTGTCGGGCGCCGACACGTCTGTCGCTCCGGCACACGGCGCCCTGCTAGCGCAAACCAGCGCCGACGTCATTATGCTCGGCGATTCTCTCGAGCCATTAACGACGGTGTTTCAAATGTCGGCCAGGACCATGCGTATCGTTCGACAGAACCTCGCGTGGGCAATCGTATACAATGCGCTGGCGCTGCCGTTGGCGGCGGCCGGCCTCGTACCGCCCTGGCTCGCGGCGATTGGCATGAGCGCGAGCTCGCTCATCGTCGTACTCAATGCATTACGTCTCAGTCGATTTGAATAATGTCTATCCTCTATGTCTTGATCCCGCTCGCATTACTGCTGTTAGGCGGAGCCGTATGGGTATTCTTCTGGGCTGTCAGCAGCGGCCAGTTCGACGATCTCGACACGCCCGCCGTGCGCATCATCATGGATGACGACTCGAAACCGGACGACAGCGAGCCGTAATGGACGGCTCATTGCCCGTGGTAGTGGCGGCGTTCGTCACCGGCCTCCTCGGCAGCGCGCATTGTTTCGGCATGTGCGCCGGGCTGTCCGGTCTGTTTGCCGTGAACGCGAGTGTCGCGTCGCTGCGTTCGCAACTACCGATGGCCATCGTCTATAACACAGGGCGCATCCTGAGCTACGCGTTCCTCGGGGTCCTGGTCGCTACAGTGGGCCAGAGTGTCGTAAAGGCAATTCCCAATATTGCTGCGCCAGTGCGACTTGCCGGCGGATTGCTGATCGTTATCGTCGGCCTGCAGGTTGCCTTCGGCTGGCGGTTCCTGGCGCCGCTCGAGCAGGCCGGGGCGACGATATGGAAACGCATCGCGCCGGCTGCAAAAAACCTGCTGCCGGTCACGACTCTGCGCAAGGCGCTCGGCCTGGGACTGCTGTGGGGCTGGCTCCCGTGCGGCCTGGTTTACAGCGTGTTGCTGCTGGCGGCCACCACGGCCAACGCGTTGAACGGCGGCCTTGTCATGATTGCATTCGGTATTGGCACGATGCCTGCCATGATCATGACCGGAATCAGCGCATCAAGGCTCTCGCAGTTCCTGAGTCGCAAGCGAATGGGCGCGGGCTTATTGATCGTTCTCATCGGTGCACTCACGATGGCAATGCCAATCATGAAATTCTCGGGCGACGCCGATAGCGGGACGCACATTCACCGCTCAATGTGATCGCTCCGCTCGCAGCCGTTGCTCGAGCCATTGCAGCGTTGATTCGGCATACAGGAGACACCCGACATTGTTAACAAACGGGTTTCCCTGATCGATTCGCTCCAGCTTCTCGTCCATGCCGAAAAAGAACGGGTGCGGCGTCAGCAGGATATCGCAGTCAAGGTCCCCTACTTTCCCGGCGCTGGCAGCGATCTCGTCGCCAACGCCGCTGCTCGTGAACTTGAAACCCTGTGCTGAGACCGCGGTCAGGCTGTCGGCATAGACAACGTCGTAACAGGTATTCAGGGCACACGATTGCCATGTCCACGTAGTGCTCCCACGCGTGTGCCCAGGCGTATGGACCGCCCTGACGTCGATGGATCCGACGGTCACAACCTCCCCGTCGTCGACAGCGACAACCTGGCGCACCGGCGGGAAGCTGCCTTCATCGGAGTCTGCGACGTATTGCGGATCATCCTCGACGAGCCTGCCGGTCGTGAGCGGCCGTAGCGCTGCCTGGCTAGTGTAGACGTTGGCGCCGGTGAGCCGCTGCAAAGCCGCCAGGCCACCAACGTGGTCATAATGCGCGTGCGACACCAGGATCGCTTTGACGTCGTGCGGATCGAAACCGAGATTCCGGATATTCGCGTCAATCAACGCCGCCGACTGCGGCAATCCGCCGTCGATCAGGATCAGGCCTTCATCGCTCTCGATCAGTATGGAGGACAGGCCTTTCGTGCCGACGTACCAGGTATTGCCGTGGATTCGGAACGGATCCTGAGGCTGATTCCAGCCGTCGCATTGATCGCATTCGATCTTCTCATCAGGTTCAAGCTGTCGCGGCCCGCAGGCCGAGACCAGTAACACGGTGACAAGTACTCCGAATCGAACGACGTTCATACCATTGCCCTGTAAAACAAACGCAAGGAGGCGACAACGAGGAATGCGCCGAAAAACATGCTAAGGCTTTTTTGCGAGAGACCGTGCGCGATCCTCGCTCCCAAAGGCGCCGCAATTATTGTGGCCGGCGCAATGCACGCGAAGCCGATCAGGCTGACGTAGCCGAGGCTGCCAGCCGGCAGCCGGACATCGCCCCAACCCGCCAGGATAAACCCGGCAGTCGCCGGCAGGCTGATGACCAGCCCGAACAACGCGGCGGTGCCGACGGCGCGATGTATGGGCTGATTGAACAAGGTCAGCGTCATCACCGAAAACGTCCCGCCGCCGATTCCCATCATGCTCGAAAAACACCCGATCGCGGTCGGTATAACGGGCACCAGGGGTCCGCGCGGAACCTCTTCGGTCAGGTTACGGGTGTCGGGCAGAAAAACCATCTTGATCGCGACCAGCAGAGCAAGCGTCGCGAATACCATGGCCAGCACCCGGCTATGTACCTGTGACGCGATCCAGGCGCCGAGCAAGGCACCAAGCAATACGAACATGGCCCAGCGCTTGACGATCTCGACGTCGACCGACTGCCGCTGATGATGTGCGCGCGCCGATGAAATCGACGTCGGAATGATGGTGGCCAGGGATGTTGCGACCGCGATGTGCATGCGAATCGCCGCATCAACACCGAGAAATCCCAGGGTGGCTTCGAGCACCGGCACAATGACGATGCCGCCCCCGATGCCGAACAGCCCTGCGAGAACGCCGGCCACGCAGCCAGTGACCAGCATCGCGACACCGAGCATGAGCCACTGTTCCATGCGAGCCGGGATATCCGTCAGGCGCCGAGGGCTGCGGCGTGGTGCTTCAGATGATCCTCGATAAAGGTCGAAATGAAGTAATAGCCATGGTCATAACCATCGTGTACTCGTACTTCGACAGGCAGGCCACTCTCGGCGCAGGCGGCTGTAAACAGATCGGGCTTTAATTGTTCGGCGAGGTAGGGATCATCGGCACCCTGGTCAATGAGAATCTTTCCGAAAGCGGACGCGTCGTCGACGCCGCGCGCAACTTCACAGGCGTCATAGTCATGCCAGGTCGAAGTATCGCTGCCGAGGTAATAGCCGAGGGCTTTCCTGCCCCAGGGACTGTGCAGCGTCGTGCATATCGGGGCAAATGCTGATAGCGACCGATACATGTCCGGGTTTCGCAGGCCGATCGTGAGCGCCCCATGGCCGCCCATCGAATGGCCGGTCAGCCCGTGGCGTTCGGGGTCGCCCGGAAAGTGCTCGAAGATGGCGCTGGGTAATTCCTTCGTTACGTAGTCGTACATGTGATAGTGCCGCGACCACGGAGCCTCCGTCGCGTTCAGGTAAAAGCCGGCCGCCAGGCCGAAATCGTAATCGCCATCCGGATCATCGGGGACATCGTCTCCGCGTGGGCTCGTGTCCGGGGATATCAGCATCAGGCCCAGCTGCGCTGCCACGCGCTGCGCCCCGCTTTTCACCATGAAGTTCTCTTCGGTGCAGGTCAGGCCCGACAAGAACGTCAAAACGGGGACATTCTGCTTTTTTGCCTGCGGCGGCACGAACACGGAAAACTGCATATCGCACCGATTGGATGTGGAGCTGTGCCGGTAAAAACCGATCCGGCCGCCGAAGCAGTTCGTTTCGTTCAGAGTCTCAATTTTCATGAGACGGATTATGGCCTAACGTTTCTGGAATACCAGCGTCGCGTTGGTCCCACCGAAGCCAAAGCTGTTCGACATCGTGGTCCTGATGCCGGCGTTGTCGACGCGCTCGGTAACGAGCGGCGTGCCGACCACGGCCTCATCGGGTTCGTTGACATTGATCGACGGCGCGATGAAGTCGTTTTCCATCATCAGCAGGCAATGAATCGCCTCCTGCGCGCCGGTGGCACCGAGCGAATGCCCGCACATCGATTTCGTCGACCCGTAACGCGGCATCTCATCGCCGAACATGGTCGTCATCGCCTCGATCTCCTTGACGTCGCCGACAGGCGTGCTGGTGCCGTGCGTGTTGATGTAATCAATCGGTCCTTCGACCGTCGCACGCGCGATATCCATGCAGCGCAATGCGCCTTCGCCGGACGGCGCGACCATGTCGTGGCCGTCGGACGTCGCGCCGTAGCCGACGAGCTCGCCATAGATTTTTGCGCCTCGCGCTTTGGCATGCTCGAGCTCTTCGACGACCACCATGCCGGCACCCGACGCGATCACGAATCCATCGCGCGTGGCGTCGTAGGGGCGCGATGCACCAGCAGGCTCGTCGTTGTACTTCGACGACAATGCGCCCATCGCATCGAACAGGCAGGCCAGCGTCCAGTGTTCTTCCTCGCCACCACCTGCGAAAATGAGATCCTGCTTGCCGAGCTGAATCTGTTCCGCCGCAGCCCCGATGCAATGCGCGCTGGTCGCGCAGGCGGACGTAATAGAATAGTTGACGCCCTTGATCTTGAATGGCGTCGCAAGACATGCCGACACCGAGCTGCCCATCGTGCGCGGCACCCTGTAAGGGCCAACTCTGCGCACGCCACGATCGCGAAGCACGTCGGCGCTTTCCACGATGTTTTTGCTCGAGGCGCCACCGGAAGCCGCGATCAGCCCCGTACGCACATTGGAAACGTCGATCTCTTCGAGACCCGCATCCTCGATCGACTGCTGCATCGCGATGTAGGCATAAGCAGCTGCGTCACCCATGAAACGGCGGACCTTGCGATCGATATGCTCGGCAATATCGATGTGACAGCTGCCCGAGACCTGACTGCGCAGCCCCATTTCCTTGTAACTCTCGTTGGCAACAATGCCGGAGCGTCCCTGACGCAATGATTCGATGATGTCTGCCTTGGAATTGCCGATACACGAAACCGCGCCAAGGCCGGTGATGACTGCACGCCGCATGGATAAGTCCTAGAAATCTTCGGTTGATGTGAACAAGCCGACCCGCAGGTCTTCGGCCGTATAAATCTCGCGACCGTCGACGGATACGGAACCGTCTGCGATCGCCATATTAAGCCTGCGCGAGATGATCCGCTTTATGTCGATCTGAAAAGTGACCAGCTTCGACGTCGGCAGAATTTGCCCCGTGAACTTCACCTTGCCGACGCCCAGCGCCCGACCGCGGCCCTGCAGGCCCTGCCAGACCAGGTGAAAACCCACGAGCTGCCACAACGCGTCGAGCCCGAGGCACCCCGGCATGACAGGGTCAGCCTCGAAATGACACTGGAAAAACCACAGGTCCGGCTTGATGTCGAGCTCCGCCCTGATCTCGCCCTTACCAAATTTGCCGCCCTCATCAGTAACCAGGGTGATGCGGTCGATCATGAGCATGTTCGGCAGCGGCAGTCTGCCGTTGGTAGGTCCAAACAGCTCGCCATGGCCGCTTTTCAGCAGCTCTTCATAGTTGTAGGAATTTTGCCGTGCCGGCATCTTCTCTGCGGTGCTGCTGTCAGTCATACGCCCTCCGGCGCTTCTTCGTTGTTATTGCCTGGATCGTCATTGCCCGGAAACCCACGGGCCGCCCCGCTATTTTACTCCTGTCGGCGAGGCGTGACTTTTGAAATTGCGCCATTTGGCGCCCGACCGCCGCCTAGGACTTGTCGTAATCGAGCAGAACCTCATCGCTGACGGGCCGCGACTGGCAGGCCAGGATAAAGCCCTTCTCCACTTCCCAGGGTTCGAGGCCATAGTTGGTCTCCATGCGGACTTCGCCGTCGCGCACATGGGTACGGCAGGTCGCGCAAACCCCACCCTTGCAGGAGTATGGCAGTTCCACGCCATTTTCGGCCGCCGCATCCACAATGTTGGCTCCGTCATGCAGCATGTCGAAAGACTTCTTGTGGCCATCCATGATGACCGTAACCCTGACCAGGTCCGTGGAGACTTCCGCATCTGTCGGTACGACACGAGCACCTGCCCGGGGCGCACCGAAGCGCTCTGCATGCACGGCCTCCGGCGCCATGCCCAGCGCGATCAACGCCTCGGTCACGGTGGCAATCATGGAATCCGGTCCGCAGACGAACGCTTCGTCGGCGCTGTCGCCACTGCAGAAGTGCGCATGAAGCTCAGCGACCTTGTCGGCATCGATACGCCCGGCCGCGATGCCAAACTCCTGCTCCTCCCGGCTGAAGACGAAATGAAGTTGCAGTCGATCCGGATACCTGTTCTTTAACGCGTACAGATCCTCTATGAACATCGTCGTGCTCTGCTTGCGGTTACCAAAGAAGAGCGCAAAACGACTGTCCGGTTCGTTTGCCAGGACGGATTTGGCGATCGACAATATCGGCGTGATACCGCTGCCCCCGGCGAAGCCGAGATAGAACTTGCTGTTACGCTTGTCGAGATTGACATGAAACTGGCCGTTCGGCGGCATAACGTCGAGCCGGTCTCCGACGCTGAGTTCGTTCGAGGCATACTCCGAAAATTGCCCGCCGGGTTGCACGCGAATGCCGATCTCGAGCGGCCACTGACCTTGTTCGGAACAGATGCTGTAAGTACGCCGCAAGCGTTTGCCGTTACGTTCGGTCTGCAACGGCAGGTGCTGTCCCGCCTGGAATTCGAATTCTTGCCGCAGGTCTTCAGGCACGGCCAAAGCAATACGCACGGAATCACGCGTTTCCTGATGCTTCGCGACGACCTCGAGTGAGTGAAACTGCTTCATCCCAAAGTGCTCATATGCATTTGAAATACTCGAACGGCTCCAGACAGTCCTTGCATCGATAGGACGCCTTGCAGGCCGTCGAACCAAACTCGCTGACCACCTCGGTGTCCTCCGATTCACATCGCGGACAGGGAACACACCGCTGCCCGTGCAACAGGGCTTGTCTGCTGCCGCCACGCTCCGGAGGCGCGATACCGTACTTGCGCAGTTTCTCGCGACCCACATCGCTGATCCAGTCGGTCGTCCACGGCGGCGAAAGAACGCGCTTTATTTTTACATCGGCAACTCCCCGATCCTCCAGCGCGGCGATGACGTTAGCCTCTATAGCCTCGGTCGCGGGGCAACCCGAGTACGTGGGCGACAGTGACACGACAACGTCGGCACCGCATTGCACGTCGCGCACGATGCCCAACTCCATGATGCTGACCACCGGGATCTCCGGGTCGGGCACCTCGGCCAGCCACTGCAAGACTTCGTCACGCGTTACAGCGGGCTCTACCACGTGACACCCGGATAGGTGCGCGGCAGATATTGCATCTCGGCGATCAGGTAGCCGAAATGCTCGGTATGTCTGCCCTGCTTACCCCCTGCGGCCATGGGTTGTTGTTGCGGCAGCGTCAGCGTGGCCTCCTCGACGATGGCCGTAATATCCGTCAGCCACTGCGAGGAAATCGCGCTCAAATCCGGCCCGTCGAAGCTTGTCCGCAGGGTATCGTCGAGGATATCGGCAGCGAACATCTCGCCCGTATAGCGCCACAAGTCATCCAGAGATCCCTGCACCTTTTCATGACTCTCCTCGGTGCCGTCACCGAGCCGCAGCAACCACTGAGCGCTGTGCCGCAGGTGATAGCGAACCTCTTTTTCGGCGCGCGCGGCAATTTCCGCCAGGCGCTCATCGCTGCAATGCGTCAACGCCTCGAGCAGCAACAGGTAATAGGCGTCAAACAGCACTTGCCGAACGATGGTGTCGCCGAAGTGCCCGTTTGGTTGTTCGACCAGCAACAGGTTTCTGAACTCATGCTCCGCCCGGAGATACGCCAAATCGTCTTCACTGCGCCCGGCACCTTCGCGTTCCGCAGCGTAGGTATAGAACATGCGTGCCTGGCCAATATAGTCGAGCGCGAAGTTTGCGTTTGCCAGTTCTTCCTCCAACTCAGGATAGGCGGCAACGAGCTCGAGCATGCGTTGCCCGAGGATCAGGGCGTTATCGCCAAGCCTCAGGATGTAGGCGGTCAATGCCTGTTCAGAAGTCACAGGTTCTCCACTCCGTCGGGAATGTCGTAAAACGTCGGGTGACGATAGATCTTGTCCTCGGCGGGTTCGAAAAACGCGGCCGTTTCCGCCGGATCGCTTGCCACGATACGATCGGAACGTACGACCCAGAGACTGACGCCTTCGCTTCGCCGCGTATAGGTATCGCGCGCGTGATCGAGCGCCATTTGATCATCAGCCGCGTGCACACTGCCGGCGTGGCGATGACTGAGTCCTCCACGACTGCGTATGAAAACTTCGTAAAGTGGCCAAACTTGTTCTGACATCCGGTTTTCCTCAGGCTGCTGCCTTTTCCGCTCGTTTGTTCGCATAGGCACGCGCTGCTTCGCGCACCCAGCCGCCGTCCTCGTGTGCCCTGCGACGCTTGTTCATACGCTGCCGGTTGCACGGACCGTTCCCGGCAATGACATCGAAGAACTCCTGCCAATCGATCTCGGAGAACCGGTAGTGCCCTGATTCCTCGTCGAACGCCAATTCATCGTCCGGCACCTCGAGGCCGAGAAAGTCGGCTTGTTGAACCGTCACGTCAACGAATTTCTGACGCAGTTCGTCGTTACTGAATCGTTTGATCTTCCACGCCATCGATTGGGCGGAATGCTTCGAATTCGCATCGTTGGGTCCGAACATCATCAACGATGGCCACCAGAATCGATTCAGTGCGTCCTGCGCCATGGTCCTCTGTTCGTCGCTGCCGCGACATAAGGTCAACATGATTTCGAAGCCCTGTCGCTGGTGAAAGCTCTCCTCTTTGCAGATACGGATCATCGCTCGCGCATAAGGACCGTAAGAACAACGGCACAGCGGGATCTGGTTCATGATAGCCGCGCCGTCAACCAGCCATCCGATGGCACCGATATCGGCCCAGGTGAGCGTGGGATAGTTGAAAATGCTCGAGTATTTCGCCTTGCCCGACAACAGATCAGCGACCATCTGGTCGCGGGACACGCCCAGCGTCTCGGCGGCGCTGTACAGATAAAGGCCGTGGCCGGCCTCGTCCTGAACCTTGGCCAGCAGGATGACCTTGCGTTTCAGTGACGGGGCCCGGGTCAGCCAGTTGCCTTCGGGTTGCATGCCGATAATCTCGGAATGCGCATGTTGTGAGATCTGCCGAATGAGCGTTCGCCGGTATGCCTCCGGCATCCAGTCCTTGGCTTCGATCTTTTCTTCCCTGTCGATACGGGCCTGAAAAGCCTCGAGCTGCTCAGCCGTTTCCGGGTCTTGCTGCTCTGCTTCGTTTTTTCCCGCCTGATCCAGGCCTTGCGTATACATTGACGTTACTCCTGCCAGATCCCTGCAAATCTGACACTGTTATTCCTATATTTCAATATCATTTGTATCATTTTTTTTGCCCAATACGGGCTCATTGCGGCTGACCGAACGGCCACGAAACAATGCAACGATGTCGCCATCCTGATTATCGATCCTGACCGTGTAGTAAGCGCTGTTGCGGCCGCGGTGTTCTTCCGACGCGACGGCCCGCAGCTTATCGCCGAGCATGGCCGGACGGAGGAACTCGATACTCGCGGATGCTGCGAAGGCCACGCGGTCATACGCATTGCAGGCAAAGGCAAACGCAGTGTCTGCCAACGCGAACAGCAGCCCGCCGTGGCAGACATCGAAGCCATTGACCATGTCATCGCGCACCTGCATGCGCGCTGTTGCGCCGCCGACCCTCCTGATTTCCACCGTCATGCCCAACGCTCTGGAGGCAGCGTCGCCCGCCCACATTTTTTCGGCGCAGCGCTTCGCCGTTGCCAGTTCATTCATGGACTGCGTACTCCCTGCCGCGTGGCGACGTTAGCCCGCCGAAACGCTGCATGAAAGAGGAAGTCGGGGGCGGCAAGGGTCCGTCCACGGTTTCTATCGTTTCATCGAGGTAAGCATCGGCGCCGGCGTGCACGACGCGATAAAGGTTGCGGCATAGCTGGTACGCAGCCGCACCGTGCCAGTTCGCCGGCAGGAGTTCGGCCGGCAGCCAAGGGTCACGCAGCAACACTTTGCGATACTCCTGGATCAGCAAGGTCCGTACGATAAATGCTGACTTTTCAGATAGTTGTGCTCGTTGCGATACTCTTGGCTTTGCCGACAGAGCCCTGATCAAGGGCCGAAAGCGCTCGACGAACGCCTGGTAACGCCCATCGATCTCGTCAAGACTCCAGCAGTTACGCGTGACTTCACGCATCGCCTCCTCGCTCCTGATTGTTCTTCCACGCATGACCACCAGCCGGTCGGCGATGCCGAGGCGACGAATTGTCACATCCAGTTCAGCAAGGTCGGGGGACGGATGCGCGAGCACATTCGCGGACATCGGCCCGAAACCCAGCCAGCCGCATTCCTTGCGCACGACATCCCTGGTTTCGGTGTCGAGGGCCGAGAGCAGCAGCAGGCACCACTCACCGTCCCAGTGACTCGCCGGCATTCCATAAATACGGTGAGTGGCCTGTTCGAAGCGCTCGCGCCCCTGCTCGGTCAGGCTGTAGTAAGAACGACGACCGATCTGAGCGGACTGTAACCAACCGTCTTTGGCCAGCCTGAACACCGAGGTTCGAACCAGGCGCTCGCTCACCCCGAAGTCCGCCATAACCTTGATAAGGCTACCCAGCCACACGGTCCCGCCGCGCGGCGCAATGGCGTCGCCAAATACAGTGGTAATCAACGAGCCCGCTCGCAGTGTGGGTCGCGAGCGGAACTCATCGACCAGTTTTTGGCAGGCGGCTTCGGCACTCATGGGGCTTCACTTGCTTTCGGAGGGTCCGAACGTACAATCTGATACGGAATATTACAGATTCTGCTCGTAATTGTATCCCTCTGCTGCCAGGAGACCCAGGATGAAGCTCGGCAACCTCGTGAAAGACCAGTGGGTCGAAGGCGACGGTGACGGGACTGTGCTGACCAGTGCCGTTAGCGGAGAGCCCGTTGCCAGTATCACCAGCAAGGGCCTGGATTTCGCAGAGACGCTCAAATACGCGCGCGCCGTAGGCGGCAGTAATCTGCGCCGCTACACGTTTCATGAACGCGGCGAGATGCTCAAGGCGCTCGCGCAGTACCTGATGGAACACAAGCAAGAGTTCTATCGTCTGTCCACGGAGACCGGCGCCACGAAGAGCGACAGCTGGGTGGACATCGAAGGTGGCATTTCGACCCTGTTTGTCTTTTCCAGCAAGGGTCGCCGCGAGATGCCGAACGACACCGTTTATCTCGACGGTCCGCCCGAATATCTGTCGCGAAACGGCACCTTCGTCGGCCAGCATATCTTCACTCCCAAGCTCGGTGCCGCGATCCACATCAACGCGTTCAACTTTCCCTGTTGGGGAATGCTCGAAAAGCTGGCCCCGACATTGCTCGCCGGTGTGCCTGCTATCGTCAAGCCCGCGTCCAGCACGGCTTACCTGACTGAACTCATGGTGAAGCGAATCCTGGCCTCGGGCATCCTGCCGCCCGGGGCACTGCAATTGATTTGCGGATCCGTCGGCGATCTCTTCGATCACCTTGGCTGTCAGGACACGATTGCCTTCACGGGCTCGAAAGCGACCGCGGAATTCCTGCAACAACATTCGCGGGTCGTCAGCGAATCCGTGTCGTTCACCGCAGAAACCGATTCCCTGAACTCGTCCATTCTTGGTCCCGATGCAGTCCCGGGCACGCCCGAATTCGATCTGTACATCAAAGAAGTCACTCGTGAGATGACCAGCAAAGCCGGCCAGAAATGCACGGCCATCCGACGCATCATCGCGCCTGCAGCCGTCGCCGGCGAGCTGGTTCAGGCCCTTGCCGCGTCCTTGAGCGACGTCCGCATCGGCCATCCCGCGAGCAAGCAAGTGGATATGGGCGCGCTGGCGAGCCAGGGTCAACGTGATGAGGTGCGAAGCCGCGTCAGGGAGCTTTCGCACCAGGCCGACATCGTTTACGGCGGCAGCGATGAATTTGATGTGATCGATGCCGACGCGGCCAAAGGCGCGTTCTTCATGCCAACCCTTTTGCATTGCGACAAACCCTTGTCGTCCCCCGCCGTGCACTCGGTTGAGGCTTTCGGTCCCGTCAGCACGGTGCTTCCATATGAGAACATCGACGAGGCCATCGAACTTTCCCGCCTGGGCGAAGGCAGCCTGGTCGGCTCCGTCATCACGAACGACGATGCAGTTGCTCGAGAACTGATACAGGGAACCGCCGCGTATCACGGCCGCATGCTTGTCATCAATCGCCACTGCGCGGCCGAATCGACCGGTCACGGCTCGCCACTGCCGCACCTTATCCATGGCGGGCCGGGACGCGCCGGCGGCGGCGAGGAAATGGGTGGTGTGCGCGGCGTTCTGCATTACATGCAGCGAACCGCCGTCCAGGGCTCGCCGCAAACACTGTCCACTATCGGCAAGCGGTGGATCAGGGGTGCGGATCAACAAGAAGCTGATGTGCATCCGTTTCGCAAGACGTTCGAACAACTCAAGGTGGGAGACACCTTCAACTCCGCCGAACGCCAGGTGTCGCTCGAAGATATTCAGCACTTCGCCGAGTTCACGGGCGATACGTTTTACGCACATACCGACGAAGAGGCGGCGGCGAAGAACCCGTTCTTCGACGGTCGTGTTGCGCATGGTTACCTGATCGTGTCCTTCGCTGCCGGCCTGTTTGTGGATCCCGACTTTGGACCGGTACTCGCCAACTACGGAGTCGATGACCTGCGCTTCGCCAAACCCGTCAACTATGGCGACACTTTGAAGGTTCGCCTGACCTGCAAACAGAAGACCCTGCGCGCCGGTACCGGCTACGGCGAAGTTAGGTGGGATACCGAAGTGACGAATCAGGACAACGAGGCGGTCGCACAATACGATGTCCTGACGATGGTCGCGACCGACGAGCACTGGGCGTCCGTGCAGTAGCTAGACCATACGATGGGCTTATTGCCGAAATGGCAGTGCCGTATCGGCTTTGATTTCTTTCAGGACGATGTTCGAGCGAACCTGCGATACACCCGGCAGTTTGAAAATAAAATCATCGAGAAACCTGTTGTAAGCGTCAATGTCTTCGACGACAACTCGCAAATGAAAGTCCGCCTCGCCACTGGTTGCGAAGCACTCCAGGATTTCCGGGTGCCTCGAAACTTCGCGAATGAATCGATCGACGTTGTCCTGTTCGTGACGCGCCAGCGACACGTGCACGACTGAGGACAGTCCGAAGCCAGCCTTGCGCGTATTCACGATGACGGCGTAGCGATCGATGATGCCGCTCTCTTCGAGGCTCTTGACTCTGCGCCAGCAGGCGGAACTCGACATGCCAACCCGCTCGCCGAGTTCCTGCATGGTCAGGCGGCTGTCACGTTGCAGCTCGTCGAGGATCTGTCGGTCCTTGCGCTCAAGCATCATCTTCCACTGTACTTTCCAATATTGAAATATTTTGCCATATTTTCACACTTTTCGGTATTTCATTTCGTTTTTCATGGCTTTTTCAGGACCATTGGCACCGTCTCGCGAGCAAAATCTGCGACACTAGGCGCTTCAGTTGTACTGCCCAGACGCAGCCATGTCAGAAGCCGCCGCAAGCGACCCGCACTACCCGCTCGATAACTACGAACTCGCCGATCGCTACCGGCGCGAGTCGGGCCGCGTCTTGCTGTCTGGCACCCAGGCCCTCGTCCGCATTCCGTTGATGCAACGCACTCTCGACAAGGCGAGGGGCCTGAACACGGCCGGTTTCGTCAGCGGCTACCGGGGCTCGCCACTCGGCATGGTCGATCAGGAACTCTGGCGCGCGAAGCGCTTCCTCCAGGAAAATGACATCGAGTTCCTGCCAGCCGTCAACGAGGACCTGGCGGCCACGGCGATACTCGGTTCGCAACAGGTCGAAACAGACCGTCAACGAAGCGTCGATGGCGTCTTCGGCATCTGGTACGGCAAAGGACCGGGTGTCGATCGCGCCGGCGATGCGCTCAAACACGGCAACGCGTATGGAAGCTCGCCGCACGGTGGCGTCCTCGTTATCGCCGGCGATGATCACGGCTGCATATCATCGTCCATGCCGCATCAATCCGACGTCGCTTTCCTGACGTACATGATGCCGAACCTGAATCCGGCGAGTGTCGCGGAGTACCTCGAGTTCGGTCTCTATGGCATCGCACTCTCGCGCTTCTCCGGCATGTGGGTCGGTTTCAAAGCGATCTCGGAGACCGTCGAGTCGGCGATGTCGATTGAGTTGCCTCCTTACCCGCAGTTTCGGACGCCAACGGATTTCACGCCACCCGCCACCGGCCTGCACTATCGCTGGCCGGATTTTCCGGGCCCCCAGATCGAGGAACGGCTGGAGGCGAAAAAGGCGGCGACACTGGCGTTTGCCGCTGCGAATCCGATCGATCGCAAGATATTCGATGTGCCGGATGCCCGCTTCGGCATCGTCACCACGGGCAAGGGGCACCTGGACCTCATGGAGGCGCTGCGCTTGCTCGGCGTCGATAGCCAGGAAGCGCGACGTGTCGGTATCGATGTCTACAAGGTCGGGATGGTGTGGCCGCTGGAGCCTCACGGTGCGCTCGACTTCGTGCAACGCAAACGTGAAGTGCTCGTTATCGAAGAGAAACGCGGCATTATCGAAAGCCAGTTCAAGGAATATTTTTACGATTACCCGGGACGCAAGCCGGAGCGCATGGTCGGCAAGGCCGACGAGAATGGCGAGCAACTCGTTCCCTGGGTCGGCGAGCTGTCACCCGTGCAGCTCGCGCCTGTCGTGGCGAGTCGTCTCGACCGATTGTTCGGCGGCGATCGCTTTACCGAACGGGCCGCACAGTTACAACGCCAGCGCGGCGCCGTAATCGAGATCGGCGGCGCAAGACGCATGCCCTACTTCTGCTCCGGCTGCCCCCACAACACCTCGACCAAGGTTCCGGAAGGCTCCAGGGCCCTGGCGGGAATCGGGTGTCATTTTATGGCGAGCTGGATGGAACGCGATACCGACGGGTTGATCCAGATGGGTGGTGAAGGCGTCAACTGGATTCCACGTTCGATGTTCAACGGTGGCCAGCACGTCTTTCAGAACCTGGGCGACGGCACGTTCTACCACTCGGGCTCCCTCGCAATTCGCCAGGCCGTCGCTGCGGCGACCAATATCACGTACAAGATCCTGTTCAACGACGCCGTCGCGATGACCGGGGGTCAACCCGTCGACGGGCCCGTCTCGGTCCAATCGATCGCACACTCCGTAAGGTCTGAAGGCGTGCAGCGCATCGCGCTGGTTTCCGACGAGCCTGAACTGTTCGATTCGGCCGATTTCCCGTCCGGAACCACGATCTCTCATCGCAGGGACATGGATGCCGTTCAGCGCGAGCTTCGTGACATCCCCGGCGTTACGGTCCTGATTTACGCACAAACCTGCGCCACCGAAAAGCGGCGACGCCGCAAGCGCGGCAAGATGGTCGATCCGAAAAAATTCGTCGTCATCAACGACCTCGTGTGCGAGGGCTGCGGGGATTGCTCGCTGGAGTCCAACTGCCTGTCTGTCGTGCCTAAAGAGACGCCGTTCGGGCGCAAACGGCAGATCGACCAGAACAGCTGCAACAAGGATTATTCCTGCCTCAACGGGTTCTGCCCGAGCTTCGTTACCGTGGAAGGGAATGTCGCGCGCCAGGCGGCCAGCATCGCCGAGGATAGAGACTATCAGGCGCTCGCGGCGGCGTTGCCTGACCCTTCGATTCCGGCGATCGATGCCTGCTACGACCTGCTGGTTACGGGCGTCGGCGGTACAGGTGTCATAACGGTCGGCGCTTTGATCACCATGGCTGCGCACCTCGAAGGCAAGGGCGCATCGGAACTCGATTTCATGGGTTTCGCGCAGAAATTCGGGCCCGTCCTGAGTTACCTTCGGATCGCCAGCGAGCCGGCCGATATTTACCAGGTAAGGATCGAACCGGCGCGTGCTGACGCGCTGATCGGTTGTGATCTGGTCGTTAGCTCCTCGCCCAAGGCGTCGATCACCTATCAGCACAACCACACGCGCGCATTGGTGAATACGGCCGAGATTCTGACCGGCGATTTCATCCGGCATCGCGACGCAAGCCTTCGTGGCAGCGACCGTGTTGCCGCTATTGCCACTGCCGTCGGTGAAGACAATCTCGGCACGATCGATGCCAATCGGCTGGCGGAGAAACTCATGGGCGACACAATTTACGCAAACGTTTTGTTGCTCGGCAGCGCCTGGCAGATGGGACTCGTTCCGGTATCGCTGAAAGCCCTGCTTCGCGCCATCGAACTGAACGGCATCAAGATCGAGGCTAACGAGCGGG
>Ga0209567_10000687_pt1 | contig 18414 bp, 17 predicted proteins | sample COG_12_FD_184756 | JGI IMG/M metagenome (GOLD analysis project Ga0209567, IMG submission 184756) | Pelagic marine sediment microbial communities from the LTER site Helgoland, North Sea, for post-phytoplankton bloom and carbon turnover... | ecosystem: Environmental > Aquatic > Marine > Neritic...
CTCACGGTTGATGGAGCAAATATGGAGATGAAAGCGGTATGAGCATCACCGAGCGCATTGATGCCATCACGCTGGTCCCGCAGGAGCGAATGACGGCGGAGCTTGCAGCACCCAAGTCCGTCAAAATCGAGCTATCGGGCCGCTGTAACTATCGATGCGGCTTTTGTGCACTGCGGATGCGTGATGCTCAGCCTAAAATCAAGGATGACATGGACTTCGGGCTATTTCAGCGTATCACGACGGAGATGCGGGACGCTGGGGTTGAGGAAATCGGTCTATTTTTTCTTGGCGAGTCCTTCATGAATCCTGGCCTTTTGGTCGCTGCTATTGACTGGTGCAAAGGCGAGCTCGGCATCCCCTACGTATTTCTGACTAGCAATGCTTCGCTAGCAACCCTCCCAAGACTTGAAGCTGTCATGAATAACGGGCTGGACAGCCTCAAATGGTCAGTGAATGCGGCTACGCCGGAGCAGTTTGAGGAAGTCATGGGGGTCAAAGCCCGGCTGTTTGAGGAGGCGCTCAAAAACATCGCAGTCGCCTACAAGCTCCGTGAGGCGCGGCGATTCGACACCCGCCTTTATGCCAGCTCCATCCAGTTTGACGGTGAGCAGCAGCAGAGAATGGAGGCTTTGTTGGCGGAGCGCGTTATTCCCTACGTGGACCAGCACTACTGGCTCCCCTTGTACTCCATGGGGAGCTTCGCAACGCAACGAGAGGCTGAGCTAGGGTACCGACCCACTGCGGGCAATCAGGGCCGCATAGGCGCTCTCAGGGCCCCTCTGCCGTGTTGGAGTGCTTTTACAGAAGGTCATGTGCGCTCAGATGGGGGGCTATCGGCTTGTTGCTTCGATGCGGGCGGGCAGTGGTTGATGGGCGATCTCACCAAGGTGTCTTTCATGGAGGCTTGGAATTCGGACAAATTTCGTGAATTGCGCCGAGCACACCTAGCCAGGGATGTGAGCGGCACAATCTGCGAGGACTGTGTGGCTTATGCTTAAGATTTTTGCCGGCTACGATGACCGAATGCCAGCGGGCTTTGAGGTTTTTAGGCATAGCGTGGAGTCACGGGCATCTGGGCCTGTTGCGGTGATCCCGCTCAGACTAGATCAGCTTAGGGACGCAGGTATTTATTGGCGAGATACGGATGGGCGCGCTTCAACGCCGTTTTCTCTGACCCGTTTTCTAGTGCCACATCTATGCAATTATGAGGGTACTGCGCTGTTTGTGGACGGCTCGGACATGCTGCTAACGCAGGATATTTTCAGGCTCACCGTAGACCATGTCCTCGAGCTGCAAGACTACACGGTTATGTGTGTGCAGCATGTCTACCACCCGAAACAGTCAGCTAAATTCTATGGGCAGCAGCAGCATGTCTACCCGTGCAAAAATTGGAGTAGCGTAATGTACTTCAACTGTGCCAAGTGTCACCCGCTGACGCTGGCCCGGGTCAACATGATGCCACCAGCATGGCTCCATCAATTTGAGTGGGTTGACGTTGACCGTGTCGGTGATCTTCCTGTCGAATGGAATTGGTTGGCGGGCGAGGAGGAATATCGCTGGGATAACTACGAGCGTCCTCCGGCTCTCATCCACTACACGCTAGGCCTGCCTGTTGTGCCGGGTGCGGCAAAGACCGAATTCGACAATATTTGGTATTCCGAGCGCCAATGCCTAGTGGACTCTATTGTTGCAGACCCCTCTTTAGATCATGCGACGACGACAGATAGTACAACAGCGGTTTGAGATAGAGAGCTCGGAGGCGTCGAGCTCACCGGACGGCTCGCTCCTGCCACAGCTCAAAGTACAGATGCGGGCATTAATGGCCCGCATTGCTGAAATTTCAGCAGCTCAGTCGACAGTCTGGGATGCGCGGATACGCTCGTTTGGTGATGGAGAGCCCCGCTGCCGGCACTGTCACGCAGTCCAGCACCCCAAGGGCCTGGCCTCGCATGAGCGCTGGTGTATACACAAAGATCCTGCGGATAGAGGGAAGCGCCGATAAGCACGACTTCGCCGTGTAACCTTGAATCAGCACAATAGCTCTAGATTCATGATCCGGAGTTTTCAATGTCCGACTACGGCACCATGCAGGCGCGTATCGCTTCTGAGTTGCGTCGTACTCAGCTCACCGACGAGATCAAATCCGCGATCCAAACCGCGATCCAGCTTGCGGAAGTTGACCGCTACTATTTCAATGAGGCACGGTCTTACACTGATACGGTGGCGGACAAAGCCTACTATCTCCAGCCGACAAGCAGTGACGGAACGGTCATTTTTCAGAATATGGAAAGTTTGACGATTACCGTCAATCAGTCCAAATATCCGCTCGACCCTAAGACGTTTCAATTCATCGATGCTATTGATATTGGTGTTAGCAACACCGGAATCCCGATCTGGTATGCGATCTACAACAATCAATTTAGGCTCTATCCGGTCCCGGACGATGTTTACCGGTTGGATCTTGCCTATCAGCGAAAGCTCGACACGCTCACCGATGGTGCGGACACCAATGCTTGGATGACGGATGCGGAGACGATGATCCGTCAGGCGGCCAAGGCAATCGTGCTTCGCGATGTAATTCGAGGGCAAGACGCAGGGGCAGAGGCGCAAGTTTATGATGGTCTAGCGGGCCGGGCGCGTGACTTCCTAGTCCGCGAGACTACGCGCCGGGTGGGGACTGGGCATATCCAGCCATCTGGGTATCCCACATCGAGCAGGTATTACTGATGAGCCGTTTATTACTGCGTCAAGCGCTGTGGGGGCTTGTGCTATGTCCTTTGCTAGTACTGGCTGAGGTGCGGCCGCACTCACTCGAGCAATATATTGCTGACAACATAGGTTGGCCCGCCTCGATCACTCACGGCAAATATCAGTCGAAATACGAATTCGCATTCATGGATTCCGATAGTGATACCTGCGAATCAGGCTATCCATGGGGTGAAGAAATGGTCTCCGCTGGAATTACAGATTGCTATGATTTGCGGCCACCGAATTGGGCCAATGTGTCATGCAGTGGAAACAGCGCGCAACACCCTACTCTTTCGAATGTCTATATTGTCCGCACGAATGACAAGAATTTCTCAGCAGCTAACAACAGCGGCTACCGCTGGGTATTGGTTTGTCCAGGTAGCTATGTTAGTGAAAACACGATTACTGTGACGGCGTCTGGTGTGGGCTTAGGCGCGGGGGAAATGCGAGTTTATGACTGTCTGGATGCAGATGGGTCTTACGATCCGATGAGGTATGCTGTCACGCGTACAGGGACGGGCGATGAGTGTCATTTGAGGAATATTTATCTACTTGGCAATGGAAGCACGAATGCTAAATATGTCTGGTTTCGCGGGTTTTATTTTGAAGCATCTGCAGGATCGTACTCACAGGCGGCATTCCGAGTCGATGGAGACAATTATGCGGTGGCGCTTTGGAGTGGTCTTGACAATGTGGATATGTATCTGGGCGGGCAGACAGCAGTAGGGAGCGGATATAAAACGTTATCTGGGGCTGTGTTTATTCGGGATTCCAGCCACGTTTGGGCACAGAATGTACGAGCTTTGGATTGTGTGGCCCGTTATAACGATGATGGCGATGGCTTTACCAGCCATAGCGCGTTTACATCGTTTATCCGTTATGTAAATGTCGAATTACGTAATTGCCCGCATCATATTCAGACTGGCAATGACTATGATGGTACATTTTGGCCAGCGGAGGGCCATCGATACGAGAATATTTGGCACCACTGGGACGGTGCCCGGAATATGGACAATATCGACCCGCGTTACTGGGCCAGCGGTCGATCAACGCAAGACAAAATACCTTATGGCGGAGTGAATGGCGGCAATCCTCCTAGCTATGTGAAGGCTGCTGCGGTCACGTCGGGGAATATTGATCCTGCTTTTAAGTGTGACGCGGACAAATTGTCCGCCAACTGTCCGTTTACATGCTCCGAATCAAGCGCGATACCTTTTAAGAGCGCTTCACGAGCCGCAAATGAGCCGCTAAAAGTCCGGCGCACATTTGACCGTGGAGGCAGAATTTCGCGTCGAGATGACAATAACCCGATCTCAGATGAGCCGAGCCCACCCGGGACACATGCTGCTGAATGTGGTGGGTCTAGTGGGTCAGCTGGTGGGAGTGGCGGGGCGGGTGGCCAGCATCGGCCTAACAATCTTTTTTATGATTTACATTTTGGCGTGGGCGCGGCTCCTGGAGTGGAAGCAACCAACTCATCCAATACTAATTTCTCGTTTGGGATCACTATGACAAATTCCGCATTTGTGCATCTGCATGAGCCATGGATGAATAACGTCTACATTGATGAGTATTCCGTCTATTTTATCGATGCAGACAGCGGGAGCGGGGCTGTCGAAGCTGGAGAGCAGGAATTCATTCATTTATGGGGCTCTACGGGGGTAGCGCATGGGTACGACACTGCAACATCTTGGACAGACAGGCAATGGATTGGTCCTTCAACGCGCGGGTCTATGGATATGGACTGCATGGTGATGGTCGACTCGGAAAATGATGCGCCCGGCGATACGGGTGTAGGAATGGACTATTTAGCGAGGTATGGAAATGCCGGTACGCTTAACGCGGCGACCAATATTTACCCCACGTCGGGTACTTATGACAAGAGCGTGCTAAGCGCATTTACCCACATCGTAGAGCCTTTTACAATTATCGCTAATGGGGGGCCTGTAACAACAAAGAGCTGGGACAATCTGATTCCTGCTGTGGGCTCACCGATTGAGGGCCAATGTGCGGTAGCTACACCATGAGGCGCCTGGCTGCGTTAAGTGCGGTGGTAGTCATTTGCGCAATGACAGCGAGTGCTACTGTGCCGACACCTGATAATGTGGATCTTAATCTACAGCCGCGCCCGACATTGGAAACGCTCGGCGGATTTGAGCCTATGCAGCCGGCAAGCGGTACGATTCCCGAAGGCTTGAATGGGATCATTCCAGCAGCAGGGGACGTGCTTCCGATCATACTTCCAGGGTCGACTGAGCTGTGTCGTATCAATTACACCTGTCTTACAGCTCCGACATCGTGTGATACAACGTTGACAGGGAGCGAGACAGCGAGCGAGGTGAATTCTCTGTTAGCTGATGGCGGAAATGGTCCTGTGTTTTGCGTGCCGACAGGTGCGGACTTTACGGCGGCTAATTTTGATATTGCCATCAATCGCGATTGTACAGCGTCGCGTTGCTATATTGTCCCAACAGATATAGCGACGCGGACAGCAAATGCGGCATTTACAGCGTCGCCTAAGATGAATTCTGTTTTTGTGGGCAATGCCGCGCACAATTGGGCGTTTATAGGATTGGACTTTGACAATACAGCAAAGACCAATTCCGGGCATAGCTTAGAGGTGGGCTCGGCAAATGACGTGATCGTCGCGCATAGTGTTTTTCACGAATGGGGGTCAGAGACCACAAGTCTGACGCGTTCAGCATTGCGCTTGCAAAGCTCTGTGCGGCCGACCGTTTATAGCAATATTTTTCATGATTCGCATTTGGTGCCGAGCGCTAATCTGTCTGCAGTAACGTACGTGAGTACAACAGATGCCATTATCCATCGGAATACTGTCTACGATGTTGGGGGTTATGCGCTTGAAAACCTGTCGGCGGGCTCAACAGGGACTAAGATAGTTATCAATCACGCGTATGAGACGGGCGCGAATCGGCTTGGTCCGACTGATAGTGTGCCGCAGGGAGCGGGGTCTCGGAGTTGTGCGCCGGGCGGGTTTGCGATTCGTGGGACAGGCGGGGTGGTTTACGGGAATTTACTGCATGGTTTCCGCCCGCATCGAGCTGAGTGTGCGGGCGCTCAGGGCACTGGAGAAGCGATGCTGTTGGATACTGTGTCGGGCGGCCACGATATTTACTACAACGCCGTATGGGATGCATATCGTGGTATGGGCGGTGGCACAGCGGGGGTACAGACGGGGAGCACCATTTCTGCAAATTTGCTGGAGCTTGTTGACGGATCTGGAGGTGATAGCTGGGACGGTTTCGGTATCGGGACGGGCGATTGGGGGGGAGACGACCAGATCTATGCTTTTAATTCTCTGGTGTGCGCATCTGAGCCTTCTGGAGGCATTGAAATCTATCGAGGCAGCGCGGCGGATTTTGACATGCGCTACAACGTTTTTCGCGGGTGCAGCGCGCCCGGCACACAGACGGGCTCGGCATCATTGCTTAATGTGTATGTCGATAATGGGGCAGCAGCGCATGAGCCACTAGCTGCAAACTGTGATGGGGTGCCGGTCACACAAAGTTGTGACGATAGCGCGAATGCGATCAATTATACCAATTTCGCGATCTGGGCGGAAATTTGCGAGCATCGAGCAGACCCGCAAGCGTGTCTCGTGCATACCTTTGAGGACATTGTCCCTCCAGAGGGCGGCAGCCTAGACAACGAATTTTCATCGCCCACGTACACAGGCGGACGCGGCGCCAGTACGCCTAAGCAAAAATGGGGTGAATGATGGTTGGTGGCGCAGGCACACCCGGTGCAATCCGTCCTGGCGCGGGGGGGCCGGCAGAGGCAGCAGCCACGGCGGGCGCATCATCGATTCACCTTAATTGTGGCGGGACCAATGTTGATCGCACAGATAGTGCGGGCGTGGTTTGGCTTTACGATCTGCCCTTCCTCATAAGCCCCAATCCTCAACAGTTTGCACTGGGGGCGGATTCAGTTTCTGGGATTTCGGCCCCGCTGGACCAAAACGATGTAGCACATCAACAGATGCTTGACGATATGCGTTTTGATGTATCAAGTACACGTCACAGCGGCTCACCCGGCGTGCTTGAGTATTCTTTTTGCGTAGTGGGCAATTTCGTTTACACCTTGCGACTCTGGGGGGCTGAGGTTGCGGGCAGCACCAATGTTACCGGGGGGCGGGTGTCAACAATTAGTTATGATTATGGGGCGGGCACGACCGTCACTTTCGGCACTACCTTTGATATATACGGCTTGGCGGGTGCTTACTATAAGGCAGCAGCTTGGGAGCAACAATTCACCATTACTGCGACTGGGGCGCAGACACTTCGTATTGAGATCAATGGTGGCGGAATCAGCGATTTCAATCCGTTGTTTTCTGCGCTGGAAATCACTGGCAGCGCTCAATCGGTGGTCACGCCAGTAGGTCCAACGGTGGGGCAAGTTTTTCGGAAAGGTTATGTGATTACAACACAGCAGGGCCTGCGGTTTCAGCCAACGGCGGGTCTTAAATCGACGAAAGGGTTTGCGCTGGAGCTAGCCAGTAAGCATGTTGACAAGCCGCTCACTAGTGGCAATGTGTCCATGCTGGGCAATAGTCCTATGTTTAGCACGGGCATAGTGAGAACGCCGGCTTTGGGTATAATAACGCATAAGGGCGAATCCGTTAATGCATTGCTTCCCGCAATGATTAATTCGTCTCCGGCAGAAGGGCGAGTGACAATGTTTGGTGGTCATGCAATTGCAAGGACGCCTTTCCCAACACAGTGGACCGAGTTAGAGCGAGCAACAGCTATTCGCAGGTGGGGTTAGTGATGAAATATGTAACACAAATACTATTGAGTGCATTCATGTTATGCGGGGCGCTTGTCGCGGTAGTGGCGGCGTATGCTGACAGTTATTCTCCAGTATTGACCTGGGAGCATAATGGGCTTGATACCCAAGGAGAGCCGGAGCAGATTGCAAAATGGAGGGTGGCCATCAAATATATAGATGGTGTGGTACTCGAGACACAGGAATTAATCGATGCGGATGGCTCCTTGCGAAGGTGGCAAATGTCCCCGATCCCCATCGGAGAAGGCAGCGGCGGTCATACGGTAATTAGCGGGACTTTGCCAGCGACTTATATTTGGGAGCGGCTGACAGTTGGCGGTGCTGTTTACGTGGATCGCAATTATACCTTTAGCGCGGTGCCAGAAGGCTATCAGGAAATGGATGTTTTGCGCACCGCAAACAGCGACAAAGCCAAGCTCGATAACTCCGTCCAGTTTAATATCAGTAATCCCGAGACCATTTATGTAGCTCACGATAAACGGGTAACCACCAAACCCGCATGGCTTGCCGATTGGACAAATACTGGTGTAACGCTGCAGACAGACGACGCCAGCTTGGAGGTTTATAGCAAGGCGTGGCTGGCAGGGGCTGTGATTCTAGGGGCAAACGTAGATATCGATGCGGGTAGCGGAATATCTATGTACGTTGTCTTGGTTGATTCTCAGGCAAGCGGGGAGCTGGCGTACGATGTCGACTACACGGTTGAGCTCGTAGCGATTGACGCGGACGGCAATGTGTCAGAGCCTGACACGGCAGCTATGCGGATAAGCAGGAATGTAATCCCGGAAGCGGTGTTTAATCTGGATGTTGAGGTGGCATGTCCTGACGGGATTGTTTGCACGGTGATTATTAATGGTGTAGAGCAATAGGAGACAGAAATGGCAACTTACGAGCATCTGGCGAATTTGGACGATGGCGCCGGAAATGTAGTCGATAAGGATCTATTCCGGAATAGGATAGGGGTGGCGGCCGGGATTGTGGCCCAGGAAGTCAACGCCGACCCTGCAGCGAATCCCACAGCGGGGGCCGACGTGACCTTACAAGGGCAGAGAAAAGAGCTAGCCTCTATGGTGGTGTCGCGAGGACCCGAAGATGCGGGCGATCTATTTCTCTGGGCCGTTATCTTCGCCAATGATACGGCTTCAATTGCCGCGATCCGTGATGCCACGGATGGAGTGATCAAGACCAATGTTGAAGATATCTGGGATCTGATCGCGGAATCCTCAATTGTCAATCCACCTCAGGCGGTGTAAGCCATGGCCACAAATGATCTACAGCTTAAACAGGGCACATCCGTTACCTGGTTGTCTACTGGCGGATCTGCTGTCCTGGATCACGGCGGCACTTTCGCCGATGGCGAGGCTTATATGGGTGCCGAGCTTGATCTGGGCGCAACATTCGATGCAGCGTTTGCCGTATATGCCACAATCGATACTGGCGGGACTGCACCGACTGCGGGGAATATTATTGAGTTTCGGGTGACTACGTCTTACGACGGGACATTGTGGGGGGGTGGTGTAACGGGGTCAGCAGCACAGTATAAATCAGGGGAGGAAGATGAATGGGCATCGGGTCTTGATCCATTGGGTGTGATTGTTTGCACAAATGATGCTAATACAAATATCACTCAGCTAATCAACCCGACGTGGGTGCCATCAGGTCGGTACGTTGTTCCCGTCGTTATTAATCGTTCTGGACAAACACTGGGGGCCGCTGCCGATTTTGAACTCCGTTTAACACCACTGATTTACCACCCCGAAGCGTAACGCGCTGCCATGGCGCTAATCCAATACCGATTGCAGGAGCAAATGGCAAGTGCCTAAATTTGTACGCCGCTCCCCTATTTCGACTGATGCCCGCGGGCGGATTAAGCCGCGGAATGCGGAGCTGAATCGTCGTCATCCCCACGCTCAAGACTTACACCTTTATGTGCCGATTGATTATCAGTCACAAACTTTCGGTGATTCGGGGACCAGTGGGCATGATAATATTATAGAGCTTGTCCAAGGACAACCAGCCGAATATCCTTCAAAGCGTCCAAAAGCCTGGCTAGCCAGCTATGAAGGGCGCCAGTCGGTCATTCTTGTCAATAACGAAGCGGGGTTTCGATATCAAAAACTTGCTTTCCCATTGTCTCGCTATTCAATGGCGGGGCTTACAGAATTTACACTTTCTATTTGGGTTAATTTAATCACGCAGGGAGCCGCTGATCAGGGGCGCTTTTTTGCTTCTGGGGCCGGTACTGGTGGCGGAGGTATCAATTTACACCCCTTTAGTTCTAGTACCAATAGCATTTGGATGCAACTTAGTGGCGATTATGCTTCTGCATCGAATTATTTCGAAACCATTCAGATTTGGACTTGTGTCACAGCCACAATGGCAGATGGTGTAGCCACCTTTTACAGGGACGGCGTATTCTTCGGTGAAGAAACAACTACATTTACTTCTGTAGTACCAGAAACCGACACTTATATGCATATTGGCAATAGGACAAATAATCTGCGCCAAATGAATGGCTATTTTGAGAATGCTCGAATTTGGCGCCGCTGTTTATCCGCGAGAGAGGTTTGGGATACATACGCTTTTCCATATGCTTCTCTTTACCCTTCATACCAGGTATTTATTGGCACACCAGGAGCCGCTGCGGAGGTAGTTGATACGCCAACCAGTGGTCTTGTTACGCTCAAAGGCAATGCCTTTGACACTCAAATTGCCGTCAAGCCCGATCTTATCGCTGGAAATGTCTCACTCAAGGGTAATGCCTTTGACACCCAAATTGCCGTCAAGCCCGAACTGACAACAGGAATTGTTGAATCAAGGGGCCATGCATTCGATACCCAGATAGCCGTAAAGCCTGAGCTTACCTCGGGTCTTGTGAATCTTCTCGGCCAACCAATCGAATTTGGCGTAGAGCCGATCAAGAGCCCAGCGACGGGTGTGGTTACGTGCAAAGGCGAGGCTTTCGATACCCAAATAGCCGTCAAGGCTGAATTGACAACAGGGATAGTCGAGAGCAAAGGGGAAGCTTTTGATGTCAGGGTACATGTTAAACCTGAATTAACTACAGGCATTGTCGAGAGCAAAGGTGAAGCGTTTGATACCCAAATCGCTGTCAAACCTGAATTCATCACGGGCATTGTCGAGAGCAAAGGCCACCAGCCCGACACAACAAAAGAGGTTGATGTCGGTCTCACAATCGGAATCGTCCAGCTTTACGGATGGCCCATCGAGGCCAAGCCGGCAGAGCAAGCCGCCTCCAGTATCCATATCAATGCAGGTGGAGATGGGGGCGACGATTTAACTGACAGCGCGAGTGTCATTTGGCTTTTCGACGGCCCATTTCTGACTTCGCCGCAAGATGAGAGATTCTCAAGCAACACCGCGTCGATGTCGGGCATTGTTTCGCCGCTCGATCAGGGCGACGGAGTGCACCGGCAGTTATTGGCGGATTCTCGGTTTGATACATCGAGCACGTTGAATGCGGGCTTGCCAGGGCTGCTTGAGTACTCTTTTAGTCTGGAAGGCAATTTTATCTACGATCTTCGTCTCTGGGGGCACGAGGTTGCGAGCAGTGGCAATGTGACAGGCGGCCGGGTGATGTCGGTGGCCTATGACTACGGTGCGGGTACGACCGCCACATTCGGTACAACGTTTGACCTGTACGGGCTGGCGGGCGCTTACAAAAAGGCGGCGGCGTATGAGCAACGCTTTGTGGTCACGGCGGAGGGTGCTCAGACTCTACGTGTCACGATCCAGGGCGGCGGGGGCACGGATGTCAACCCGCTGATATCCGCTCTAGAGGTCACCTCGGCGGGGAGTGCCAAAGTCCAGATCGATGATGCGATGTCGGGCAGGCTGACCTATACGGGCCAGCAGCCCGATACACAATTCGGAGCCGTTAAGAAAACGCCCACGACCGGAGCGGTGGAGTGCAAGGGCCAGCCTATCACGATGGCCATTATCCACTATGCACAGGTCACCACGGGTGTATTGACCTACAAAGGGCAGCCTGTTGAGGTTTTTGCACCTCATTCGCCGACGCAAGGGGTCATTACTCACGCTGGCGCTACTCCGGAAGTCCTGCGCCAGCGGGTATTTACGCCTTCCATTGGGTCACTGATCCACCTTGGCGGTGTACCGGATGTCAAGATAGGCTCAGCAACAGTCGTGACGGACACGCCTGTTGCGGGTGCCATGCTGCATAAAGGCGCAGCCATCGTCGGAGAAATTTTGGGTGCGTGGACGCCGCGTGATAGAGACACAGAGACCAATTGGACAGAGGTAAAACCAGATGGCTAATACAGTCGTAATTTTTGACTCATGGAAACTGGCCAGCGGGCGCGGGCTAGTCAATGCCAGCGCTACACATCGGATGTACCTATTGAGCACTGCTCCAACGAATATCGATACGTCGAGCTTTGCGAATAGCCTCTCAGCCTTAACGGCTAAATCTGCTAGCAACCGGGCGGGTGTGCATGTAGCGGGCGCAGCAGACAGGCAAATGGCTAGTGTGCTGTGGACAAAAATCTCAGATGGTGTTATCCGCTGGGATGCTGCCGACATTACGTTTACTGCCTCGGCCGGCCTATCGATGGACGTACAGTACGCTGTGGTCCGTCAATCGAATGTCGATATCCCATTCTTCTATTGGGAGATTTCCACAGTTTCGGTAGCCGCCACGCAATTCGGCATCTCGGTCCCAGCTACGGGATTCTGGGAGACGTCCGATAACGTTTAAGCCAAGGGCGCGCTATGACAATCGAGACGATTACCAGCGGGGCGGCGTCCACGATCTCGGACCTTGATCCGACGCTGCCAGCGGCTTCTGACCCTAAGTCAGAGGGCGATAATCATATCCGTCAAACAAAAAAGGCATTGCAGCTCACCTTCGTTAATGTGAGCGCAACTGTCTCGGGTGTGGCCTCGGAGCTATCCTTTGCTCATAAGGGCGGGACGGTCTCTGGAAATGCTTTTATTAAGGGCAAAATCGACTGTGGAAGCATCTCTGTGTCTGCGACCGCCGTTGTCAACACAAAGCTGATCGTTGCTGACGCCGCTATAGCGGGCTCGCTAACTGTTTCTGGCACCAGTGTCTTCGTAAGCCCAGCAACATTTGAGAAGACTGTAACAATCAGCCATCTGGTAGCGGCTAATATTGTAGTAGGAAGATTTCAAAGCAAAGGCACCAAGGTCGCTGCGTCGCACGATGGCTTGACGGTGGGCTATAACGCAAGCGGCGATTACACTATCAATCATCCTTTTGACACTCTCAACTATGTGGCGATGGTATCGCTTGAAGGCAGCGCCACGGCGTTGGTCGCACAGGTCCACAACCTCGGGAGCACCAGCTTTGATATTGATGTCCGTCAAATCCCAGGGGGCTTGGACACAACTACGGCGGTGCCGAGCAATGCGGGATTGCATGTTAGTGTCCATAAGCTATGAGACTTCCCTTTGATAACGTCGGCGCCATCGGCGTTATCGGCGATTTAAGACCCGAATCTCTACCCGTTGATGCCTGGACACGGCTGGTCAATGTCGATCTAGGTTATGACGGCGTTACTAAAGCTCAAGCTGATGAGGAGATCTATTTTCTCACAGTCATCGCCGGCACTACATCAATCCAGAGCATTGCTCACGATCCGTGGTTTCTGATGCCTGTTGAGGCGGACGGGATCACGTACTGGATTTATCCTGGCGTAAATCAAGTTCACGCAGCAACAGCGCTTATTAATCGGGTGGCGCTGACTCGACAGTCAGCTACCAGCACGGCTTCGATTGATACCTCGAGCGTCGAAAAAGAATACTCAGCCACTACGGGATCACTGTGGTCAGGCGCCATTCTAGCTGGAATCCCACTCCTGAATGTAGACACTGCGCCTCCACAGTATTGGTATCCGATTAGCACTAGTCAGCGGCTTCAAGAGCTGGACTGGGACAAATCTGCGGGGACTAAGTGGAGCGAGCGCACGGCGGGAGCTATTACCTGTGAGACGCTCCGCACTTACAGAGAATATGCGATTGCACTGAAAACCACAGAAGGCGGCACAGCTTTTCCTCGTCGTCTTCGCTGGTCCCACCCCGCTCCGCCTGTAACCACGCCATTTACTTGGGATGAATCCAAACCCGCCTATGATGCGGGCATTCATGACTTCGAAGAGACCAACGATGATTTAGTCGATGCGGAAGTCTTGCAAGGCATTCTGTACGTGTACAAAGAGGGTACGACCTGGCCCGTGACTTGGGTGGGCGGCCGCAATATTCTAGCTTTCGGGACAAGCGCGCGCTTCAAATTCGGGTGCTTTGCACCGGGCTGTATTGGTGCGATGCAAGACCGGCATTTTGTACTAACAGGCTCTCATATGCTGGTCCATGACGGCACCAGCTATCAAGATGTAGGCTCAGAGCGGTGGGAGCGGACGCTTTTTGGGGCCATTGACTCTACTAACTGGCGAAGGACCTTTGTTTTTGTCAACGAGTATCAAGACGCTCACGAGGTGTGGATCTGCTATCCCTCGACGGGGGCGACATGGTGCGATGAAGCTCTAATCTGGGACTATCAGCACAATACCTGGACCCAGCGACCGCTCAAAGGAATTTCGGCTATAGCGGCTGGGACAGTGGCGCAAAATGTAATTACGACATGGTCGCCGGATACACAGGCGTGGGACGCTGATCAATCGAGCTGGAATGAGAGTGCCTCTGACCCGAGACAATTTGTACCTGTCGCAGCGATGCCCGACCAGGGTGGTTTTTTGCTAAGCAAGCGTTTGTGGCGTGTGAAATCTCAATATGAGGACTACATCGGTGGCTCGATTGGCGGCGAGAATGCAAGCGTCCCATACCAAAAGGTGACAAGCATTGTGGAGCGAATCGGATTGCCTCTGGCGGGCCAAAGGCGTGATGGGACACCAAAAACGGGGGTGCTCAGGCGTTATCTAATCAACGAGGTTTGGCCACGTATCCGTGCGCCTGATGGGACCGTGGTCAATGTCACACTCGGATTTCAGGAGACACTACAAGATGCAGTGGTCTGGGGCACGTCGAGGGCATTCACGGTGGGGACCAGTTTGTTTACGGAGCACTACGCGGAGGGGCGCATTTCGTCAATCCGATTCGAAACCGATGCCGCTGTCCGATGGACCCTCATGGGATACGAGCTCGATATCCAGCCCGCAGGAGAGTACTGATGCCGAAGAAAATGGAGCGCGCCTTGAAGCGCAGCGCAAAAAAAAAGGGTCTGGGTAAAGAGCGCACAGGCGCCTATGTTTACGGCACAATGCAAAAGCGCTCGTCCTGGAAACCACCGGGGAAGCGTAAGCGGTGAGCCGCTATACTTTCCAGCCACCTCCCTCGGGTGATCTCGATATCATTCGGCGCTGGCTCGAGCAAGAGTTGGAGAAAATTCGCGGTGCACTTGACGCCTTGTACGATGGTGAAATGGAGAGTACACGCACAGAGCCCGCACGGCCCCGCTATGGCACGATCACAATCGCCGAGCCTAACGGGTGGGACCCTGGCTCCGGGCCTGGGTTTTATGGCTATGAGGGCACAACCACTGCCTCAGGCACTTGGGTGAAATTCTAATGGGGTTTCCACTACTCGATAATCTTTTCGGCGGCGGGACGCAGAAGACAGAAACGGAAGTTAACCCGCCAGCCTATCTGGAGCCGTTTCTTGATCCGTATGGCGAAGGGCTGACGGATGCTTTCCAGCGTACGCTTCAAACTCCGCCGTGGAGCCAGCCCTCCTATACAGGCATGGGCCCCACCCAGCGGGCGGCTATAGAGGCCCAGCTTAGCTCGTTACCTTTGATGAGCGGGCAAATCGGTGGCCTACAGGATTTCACCTTCGGTGCCATGGACCCGATGAATAACCCCTTCCTCCAGGGGGCTTTCGGCGGTGCCTTGGCGGGCCAAGACATTTTTGGGCAATTTGCCAGCGGAATGCGAGATGCGCCCACGGCACTGGCAGGACCGGGAAGCCAAGCCCAGCTCTCACAGCTCGGAAGCACTCCGGGACTCGAGCGGATGCTCGGCGCGGACCCCAATGCCGATGTCTGGGGCGGCATGTTTAACACCATGGGCGGCAACATGCTCGAGCAATTCCGGGAAGGCGTCCTGCCGGCCCTGAGAGCCGACGCACAGGCCGCTGGCGGTTATGGGCAGTCTAGGCACGGTCTTGCGCAATCGGGCGCTGTGGGGGAGCTGGCGGATGCTCTCGCGCAAATGGGCACCCAATTCGGGCAGATGGGGGCCTCGGAAGCGATCAATACCCGCAACCTTGGGGCGCAGCTTGCGCAAAACCCGGCTTTAGCCAATCTAGCTGCTGCTAACCAAATGGCGATGTTTAATGTGGGCCAAGGCAATCAGATGACCCGTGCCGATGTGGATGCCATTAATCGCATGAGCCAATTTAATGCCACTCAGCAGATGAGCGGCGCGGGGGGGCTGCAAAATCTATTCGGTCAAACGTTTGGTCCTAGCATGGCGTTTTCATCATCTGCCATGGGGATGGCGCCCGGAGTCATCGGGATGGGTCAGGACCCGTTTAATATTGCACGCGGCATCGGCGGTGATGAGGAGAGAGCTCAGGCAATGCGGGTGGGTGAGCAAGAGAGATTATACAACCAAGGGCGCATGGACCCGATGGGCTTATTCGGACAATATGGCTCCACATTGGGCGCTCCGATATCGGGCGTGCCGACAGGCAGTACAGGCTCACAATCGGGTGGTGGGATGAATATCGCCGATATCGCCATGCTGGGTCTAGGCGGATATGGAGCATTTGGCCCGCCTGGCCTTGACTTGTTTGGTGGTGGTGGAGGCGGCGGCTTTGGCGGCGCGGCGCCCCCTCCCAATCTTTGGAACAATCTTGGGTTTTGAGAAAATGACATGGCTTATCTAGGACCACAACCCGGCATTCTCGGCACTCTCAGAGGGCTCAAGCGGGATCTAAAGAAGCAGGGCATCGGCCGCTCAGGTCGTGCGCCACTGCGTCAGGCTATTCAAGATCTACGAGGGGGCCAGAATTTTAATCAGGGTGATTGGAGGCAACTTCGTGGCGAGCTGGGAGATGCGGGCGTCCCCCGGGGACTCACTCGAGGGATTGGCCAGACACTACGCGGTCAACTGCGAGCGCCTATCCCCTATGCCAAGCCGGGCTCTGACAGATATGTATCACCAGGGGGCGTGCCCGAAGCGTTAGGGCTAGAGAGCGTGGGCGTTGGCGGCGGCGGGCCGGAAGGCAGCCCTGGCGGTCGGGTGGAAGCCAATGAGGGACCATACGGTTTGGGCGGCGGCCAGCCAGAAGATATGCTGCAACAGTACCAGCAAATGTACCAGCAAATGCAACAACAGCAGCAGGGGATAGGTCAGCCACAAATGGCGAGCAGCGGCTGGAATCCCTACGGCGGATTCGACCCTCGGATGGCTTTCAATAACAGATTTGGTAGTGGTCAGTACGCCAATGCTTTACCGCAATTTGCAAACAATATGCTTCGCCAGCGGCGCCAAGCGATGCCATTTTGGGAGATGCCAGGCGGCTATCAGGGTGGCCAGAATTGGGGCCAGAATAGCTTTCTCAACCCCCTTCAAGGATTGCAGCAGTGGGCGCAGGGGCAGGGGCAGGAGCCGCCATCTCGAGTGACGGCCAATAATGAGCCCGTAGGTCAGCAGCCGCGATCCGTGGATGGGACTCTATACCGCCCAGGACACCCGTTTTATGATATGAGCATTGGTGAAATCAGACGGACTACGAGGTAGCGTCATGCCACTAGGATTCGACAATCCCTATCTAGGTCTTGCGGCGGGCTATTTTGCCAATCGGGGACCTGGCACATCACCGATGCAGGCTCTTGGCGGTGGCATGCAAACCGCAATGCAGATGCAAATGTTGCAAAAGCGGCAAGAACGAGAAATGGAAAAGGCCGAGCTTGCTCTCAAAGAATCCCAGCGCAAGGCAAAGCTTGTGCAGAATCAAGAGAAGTACGCAGAGCAAGTGGCGAAAATAGGGGAGAAGCATGGCCCCGAGGTTGCTGAACTAGCACGTGCCCGTGTGATGGCGGGCGATTTAGCTGGTGGGTTGAAATATGCTCAACTTGGAAGGGTGGAGACAGCGGCGCCAAAGACTTGGGAAATTGATCGCGGTTTACAAAAAGAGGAATGGATGTACGATTCTGCGACGGGCGAGAAAACGATGGTGGCCACAGGGCCCCGGGTGGCTGGTGCAGGCACTCAATTTGAAATGGGGCCAGATGGAACGATGCGGGTTTCCATGGGTGGGCCGGCGGGGAGCGGTGGGCTACGAGCTCCGCTGGCTAAGCCTCAGCAGAGCAAAGTTCAGGAGAATCTGATCCGCAACGTTGAAGCGCGCGGAGCCATGGCGGCGATTAGGCGAGACTATGATCCAAAGTTTTTGACCTTGGGTGGCCAGGCAAAGCGGAAAGGCCTGAAGCTTGTCGATTATCTGACTGAGTTACCTGAAGGCGCAGGAAAGCAATATCTCATCAACTATCGGAAATTTTCGCAAGGTGTCAATCGAGAATTCAACGCCTACCGGAAATACATAACAGGCGCTGCGGCAGCAATGTCTGAACTGCTATATCTGAAAGATTCAATGATTAACATGGATTTGGGCCCGGCAGAAATGGAAGGAGCTATGCAGCAATATGAGGAAGAATTGCAACGGGTGACCCGAATCAAGAACAAGTTGCTGCGGGAAGGGCTAGACGTCAGCCAAGATGAGAATTCCGCCTGGGGTCAACAGATGGACTTGCATTACGCCAGCGGTGGCGATGACGATCCCGAGGTCCGGGCGCAGGAAGTGCAGCAGATACTGCAGCAACAGGGTGTGCAAGGT
>Ga0209567_10000689_pt1 | contig 18364 bp, 15 predicted proteins | sample COG_12_FD_184756 | JGI IMG/M metagenome (GOLD analysis project Ga0209567, IMG submission 184756) | Pelagic marine sediment microbial communities from the LTER site Helgoland, North Sea, for post-phytoplankton bloom and carbon turnover... | ecosystem: Environmental > Aquatic > Marine > Neritic...
ACCAGCGACGACCTTCTTGTCGATCGACATCGCGGCCAGAAAATCCGCAACGCCGATGGGCGGCGGCGCCACCGGCAGGTTGAGCCGGGCCAGCAAAGCCTTCGCGCGGTCCAGGTCTTCCTGGGATGCCCGCCCGATCGTCGCCGAGAACTCTGCCGCCATGCACATACCAGCGGCGACGGCCTCGCCGTGCAGCCACTCACCGTATCCGGCGCAGCGTTCGATCGCATGGCCGTAGGTATGGCCGAGATTCAGCAGCGCGCGGCGACCTTGCTCGAATTCATCCTCGGCGACGATCGCGGCTTTCGCCTCACAGGAGATCCTGATGGCGTATTGCAGAGCTTCCGCGTCCCGCGCGACGAGCTGCTCCGCGTTTTGCTCGAGCCATGCGAAAAAATCAGCATCTGCGATCAGGCCATATTTTACGACCTCGGCGAGACCCGCTGACAGGTCCCGATCGCTCAGCGTATCGAGCGTGTTCGTATCGGCGATCACGGCAAGCGGCTGATGGAATGCGCCGATCAGGTTTTTTCCGCCAGGGTGATTCACACCCGTCTTGCCGCCGACGGACGAATCGACCTGCGCCAACAACGTTGTCGGCACCTGCACGAAAGAGATCCCGCGCTGATAAACCGCCGCGGCGAACCCGCCGATATCACCGACGACGCCCCCACCCAGCGTGATAAGCACGGCGTCACGCCCGTAACGCTGATCGACCAGTCGATCGAGGATCGTCTGCATCGTGGCCAGATCCTTGTGTGCCTCCCCATCGGGCAAGACGACGGTATCGACGCGACGGTCACCGAGTACCGCCGTTAGTTTGTCGAGGTAGAGTGGGCCAACGACGTCGTTCGTGACGACCATCACGTCAGCTTTGCCGAGGAACGAATCCAGCGCACCCGGTTGGTCGAGCAGACCAGCGCCGATCAGTATCGGGTAGCTGCGTCTTCCGAGTTCGACTTTAAGTTCGATCATGACATCAACAGTTCCATAGACCCGTTATAGGCCACGTTTCGTCGAGCGCTCTTCCGCCGGAGCGTCGCCCGACAATCGGCGACGGATTTCCGCGACAACATCCGCGACGGTCCTGCCATCCGTATCGACACAGAAGTCGGCGATCTCGCGATACAGCGGATCGCGCTGCTCGAGCAAAGCCGTCAGGGTCTGTTCCGGATCACCCCTGGCCAGCAAGGGCCGATTCCGGTTGTGACTCGTTCGATCGAGCAACTGCGGGATCGATGCCTGCAGGTAGACTACGCGGCCACGCTCGGCGAGACGAGAGCGATTCTCGGGTGCCAGCACGGAGCCGCCGCCCGTCGCGAGCACGATGCCGGACAAGTCCGTCAATTCTTCCAGCATCTCCCGCTCGCGGCGCCGGAACCCGGTCTCGCCCTCCTTCTCGAAGATATACGAGATCTCGACCCCGGTTCGCTGCTCGATCACCGCATCGCTATCGACGAATTTCGCCCGGATGTCGCGCGCCAGCCGCCGGCCCACGGCAGATTTGCCGGAACCCATCGGGCCGACGAGGAAGATGTTCGTGGTTTCGGTCTGCTCGTTCATCAGGAATACGTTCGTCCGGATCGGTCCGGCGCAGCAAGTTTACCGTCCTGAAAAAAGAAAAGGGGCCGGCATTGCTGCCGGCCCCTGGTTCTTTCTGCAGCAAACCGCGCTACGGCAGCGGCAGTCCCGGCGGCGGGATCGCACAATCCTGCTCTATACCGAACGGACTGACGACGTTCGGCGGCTGCGTCGTCAGGTCATTGATGTCTTCCGCCAGCGCCGCCAGACTGAATAACTGCGCCTGGCTGGATTCGCTTCCCGACACCGTCGACAACGCCTCGATCTGTGCGTCGAGCCACCAGGCGAAGTTCTGCGGCCAGATCACGCAGACCCGCGCGATGCCCTGGCTGTTCGTGATGACCTCGACTTCGGTTCCGGAGGCGCCGGCCGTCGTGCAAGGATCATCCGACGGCGCATCCGGCGGCACCGCCGCAACGGTCGCCACGTTGCCGGCCTCCATCTGACCCGATCCGTTCAGGTCTTCTGCGGGTTCGAGGATGCCGTTTCGATTGACGTCTTCGTCCGGGCAGGCGATCGGCGGACTGTTCGCGGCCGCATAAACCCACTGACCCTCAGCCACGTTTTTCTCGAGGAAGCCCTTCTTGAAGAACAACGAGCGCAAGCTGACCTGGATCGGCGTGTTCTCGACAGAGTTGCCGACCGAGTCCGTCACGATGATATTCCATTCCTGCGCCAATGCCGCCGTCGTTATCTCGGTGACCGTATTACCGGTACCGATGATGAAGTCGAACTGTCGACGCGCGACGGTCAGAGTTACGGTACCGGTGATCGCCGTGTTGAGGACCGTGGCCGATATCTCCACGCCGTTCTCGGCGCCCGGCGACTGGCCGCCCGTATAGAACGTCGTCGCCTTACCCTGGCTGTCGGTGATGGCGGAAGCCGACGTCAGGAAACCGTTGCTGTCGTCTGACACGATCAGGAAATTCACGGTCTGGTTCTTGACGAGGTTGTCCGCGGCATCACGAACAACGGCCTGAATCTCGGCAGAGTCGCCGGGGCCGATCGTGAACGGATCCGCCTGAACGGAAATCTGCGTCGGATTCGTCGCAACGAATTCGAGTGACAGCGTCGTGCTCGTGCCAGACGCATTGGACGCCGTGATGACACTCGGGCCCGCCGTGTTGGACGTTATGGTCACGCTGGCCTGACCGGCGGCGTCCGTCACTGCCGATGAGGCGCTGAGGGTACCGCGCGTCGCCGTAAAGTTGATGGTCTGACCGCCCTGCGGAGCCCCGCCGACCGCCCACGTCAGCGTCACCGTCTCGACCGTCGGCGTCAGCGGAATATCCGTCACCGGCGCCGACGAATTCGTCAGTGTGAACTGATCATTCGAAACGGCGACATTCTGCGCCGTCGTCTCGCCGAGCGCCGAAACCGTCAGCGTATCGTTACCGGCCTGAGTCGCTGTCAGAGTGAAAGTCACCACGCCCGTCGCGTCGGTGACGAGACTCGGCGCGTCGATCGTATTGCCGACTGCCGATGTAATCGTGACGGTCTGGAACGGAATGCCGGCACCCTTGGCGTCAGTCAGTTGCGCCACATAATCGGCAGAATCGTTCTGCGCGAGCGAATTCGGGCCGCTGAGTGTAAGAATCGTCCCCACGACCTGGATGCTGATGGAGGCGGCAACGCCACTCTCCGCGTCAGTCGCGGTGATTCGAATCGTACGATTCTGCGCGCCGCCAATGCCGTTCGACAGGTCGGCGTTCAGGATACCGGCGCTGCCGGTGACCGCAGGATTGTCGGTGGAGTCGACACTAATGCTTGCAGACGGATCGCCGCCCGCATCGAATACGATCGCGACACCGGACAACGAATTGTTGTTTTCGTCCTTCGCAATCGCCGTGAGTGTGAGCGTGTCGAGACCCGTCTGATCCGACGGGAACTGCGGCGAACTCGCAATCAGCTGAATCGACGTGGCCTGCGGCGTGGCCAACAAGCCACCACCCGGATCGAGAATCGAGTTATCGCTAGTTCCGCCGCCGCAACCTGCAATCAGCAGATACGCCAACACCATCCCAAAAGAAAAAGCCCGCTTCATACTACCTGTCCTCTAAGAGTGTTCCTTCGTATGGCCTCTTGCGCTCAAAAGATGTTCGAGCCTTCTTTTAGTATTTTTGGCGTCACGAAAATTAAAAGTTCCGACTTGTTCGACACGACGCGCGTCGAGCGGAATAGCGCACCGAGCGCCGGGATATCCCCGAGCCACGGCACCTTCGTCAGCGTTTCACCCTGCTCTGTTTCATAGATACCGCCCAACACGACCGTCTGGCCGTTGTTGACGAGCACCTGCGTCTGGATGGACCGCGTGTCGATACTCGGCACGGAACCGCCGCGCTCCGTCGTCACGACTTCGCCGACGCTGTCCTTCGTCACGAGCAGGTCCATGATGATGCGATTGTCCGGCGTGATCTGCGGCGTGACCGTCAGGCTCAGCACGGCTTCCTTGAATTGCGTCGTCGTCGCGCCGCTCGATGATGCTTCCTGGTAAGGAATCTCGACACCCTGCTTGATGTTGGCCTCTTTCTGGTTGGCCGTGATCACGCGTGGTGAAGAAATAACCTCGCCGCGGCCTTCGGCCTGCAGAGCCGAAAGTTCGAGGTCGACGAGATAGTCATTGTCTAGAATCGCGAGCGCGAAGCTGCCCGCGGGATTCGCGACCGGAAGATTGATGTTGAATCGGTCGTCGAGATTCGGCAAGTCGACCGGGAACGGCTGGCCGCTGATGCCAATATTGTCCACCGCGCTGTCGACGATCGTGTTATTGCCCTCAGCCGAGCCCGTCGTAGAGATGATGCCGTCACCGTTCTCCTTGACGACCGTCGCGCCCCAGCGGATGCCAAGATCGCGGCTGAAGTCGTCACGGACGACGACGATGCGCGACTCGATCAGGACCTGCCGGACCGGGATATCCAGCGTCGCGACCAAGCGACGAATATCGGCGATGCGGTCGACCGTGTCCTGCAACAGCAGCGTATTCGTGCGGTCGTCGATGCCGACGGAACCGCGTTCCGAAATCAGTGCGTTGCCCCCGGCACCGCTGGAGCCCGAGATCAGTTCTGCCAGGTCGGCAGCCTTCGCATAGTTGACCTGCAGATACTCGGCGACGAGCGGCTCGAGTTCCTTGATTTCCTTGCGTGACTCGAGGTCGGCGCGTTCACGTGCCGAGATCTCTTCGGCCGGCGCCACGATGATGACGCTACCGTTCTCGCGCATGTCGAGTCCTTTGGTCGCCAGCACGATATCCAGCGCCTGGTCCCAAGGTACGCCACGCAAACGCAGGGTTACGTTGCCCTGCACCGTATCCGACACGACGATATTGCGTCCGCTGACGTCAGCCAGCAGCTGCAGCACCGCTCGGGTCTCGATGTCCTGGAAGTTCAGCGTCAGGCGTTCGCCTTCGTAGACGCGATCGGGGCTGAACAGTGTCGGCACCGTATCCTGTTTATCGCGCTCGGCCACCGGCTGCACTTCGACCGTGAATACATTGTCGGTCTGGTATGCGAGTTCCTCGAACGGCATCTTGGCCGACAAGATGATGCGGGTGCCGCCGCCAACGCGCAGCGAGTCGATCGTCTTGACCGGTGTCGCGAAGTCGAGCACATCCAGTCGCTTCATAAACTCGTCGGGGAGCGCCGTGCCGGCGAAATTTAGTATGACCTGATCGCCTGCCTGACGGACGTCGACGGGTGTACCGACTTCCGACAGCGTCACGGTCAGGCGTCCACCGCCGGCTTCCGTACGACGAAAGTCGACCGCTTCGATCGAGCGCGCGCCTTCAACCGCGCGGACCGGCGCTGCGGTCGTCGCCGCGGCAACGGCCGGTGCAGACGCATTCGAACTGGAGCCGGCGGAGCCGAGCGTCACGAGAACAGCATTGCCCTCTACGCGCGTTTGATACGGAACCATCGCATCGAGGTTCAGAACCACGCGCGTGCGGCCATTGGCTTCGGCTGCGAGAATCGTATCGAGCACGCCGATGCCGACGTCCTTGCGCCGACTTTTTAGCCCAAGGGTTGTGTCGCGCAGATCCAGTGCAATGCGCGCCGGTTGATCGATCGTAAATGCGAGTGGCTCGGGCGCGGCGCCTGACGTAACCAGCCGCAACTCGATCTGATTGCCGGGAAGCGCACGAACCTGGATATCTTCCAGACTATTCGAGGCGCCCTGGGCGAAGGCGGAAGTAGCCGTGACGAAGGTCAACGCAAGTACGCAAGACAGCGCCGTCAACATTGATCCTGCAATAGAGGACCTTTGCAATGTCGACAAGGTGCCGGCCCGCGCTCGCGCAGTCGTCAAATCCCGATTCGGCCTAGCTCTGCTCATTATCTACTACTCCCACACGCCCCCTTAAAGGCGTCTGTCGCTGTTAATCGACTCAACTCAACACTCGCGTCGATCAGTCAATCCCAATTTCTGCTGTTCGCTTGAAGAAGCCCCCGATGCCGTCTGCCACCAGCTCCTCCACCTGAATTCCACTGTCGTCAATGTTCACGATGCGCCCGTCATTCTGCCCGACGTAGTTGCCGGGAATTACGCGATGCACAAGCCCGTCGGCCGTTTGCAGGAGGCCGTAAGTCTTGCCTTCGCGCGCGAGCGTCCCAACCATCGACAGAGTGTCGAGCGGGAACTGCTCCAGGTATTCCTTGTTGCGATTCTCGATCGGCGTTGGCCCGGTGGGCTTACCCGAGTTGGCCTCGCGCCGATCCGGAAGGAACGGCGAGCGCAGGTTGTCCACGCGATACCGGAATGTCTCGTATGGCTTGATCTGTGGCAGCGGCTCGATGCGGCCACCCGGGCGCTGCTTCACCTCTGCGATGTACCCCTGCAGATCGCTCATGTCGCCGCCACAGGCGACAACAAATATCGACAGTAGTGCCGGGATCGCGGTTTTCAGCAAGCGCCTGATTTTCATTTGCGTGCTCAACACTAGCCCTCTGCGTCCTCTTCATCCTGATCCAGGTACCGGTAGGTCTTCGCCGTGACGTTCATGACGAGCTCATCAGCGGGGCCCTGCGCGTTCTCCGGAACAATCTCTACGTTGTGCAGCGTCACAATACGCGGCAGAGCCGCAATGTCGCTGACGAACTTGCCAAATTCGTGATACGAGCCTTTCAGGCGAATACGGATCGGCTTCTCGGCGTAGAAGTCCTTCAGGACCTCGTCGCTCGGCTGGAACAACTCTTCCTGCAAACCGGCTGCGAGGCCAGTCTGCGAAATGTCGACCAGCAGATTCGGAATCTCCGTCTTGCCGGGCAGCTGCCGGAGCATCGTGCCGAAAGACCGCTCGATCTCGTCCAGCTGCGCACGATAAGCGTCGAAGTTCGCCGCTTTCTTCTGCTTCTGCTCGAAGGACGAACGCAGTTCCTGTTCAGCCTGCTGCGAACGTTCCAGTCGCGGCATCTGCTCTTTATATACTAGGAAGTAGAAACCGGCGCCGACAGCTATGACGAAAGCCAGCGCGACGAACAGTGAGCGAAACATGAACGGCCACCGGCCGATGTCATTGAAATCCAGGCTTTGGAGCTCGTCGAGGAAGTTCATTGCGTCGCCTCCTCCTGCTCATCTTCCGCGTTTGTCGCGGTAGCGAAGACCTTGAATTCACTGGCACGCTGGCCATCACTGCCGCGCGCGTTGTCCTTGACCTCGACGACTTCAAGATCCGGCTTGCTGAGCCATTCCGAGCCATCGATATTTCTCATTAATGCGGACACGCGGGTATTCGATTCCGCCGCACCGATCAGTTCGATGCGATTACCGTTCTGCTTGACCGAATTCAGAAAGACGCCGTTAGGCATCGTCGAAACGAGTTCCTCGAACACATGCACGATTCCGGGTCGGCTGCGTTGCAGTTCCTCGATAATTTCCATGCGCGCGAGCAGGCGATCTTTCTGGTCCTCGAGACTCAGGATCTCCTCGATTCGGATGTTCAGCGCATCGATTTCACTCTGCAACATTCTGTTGCGGTCGTTCTGATGACCGATGATGCTGTTGAACGTCATGTTCGAGGCCAATACGACAAGGCCGGCACCGAGCGCGGCCGCACCGAGTGCCATATAGAACTGATTCCGCCGCTGCTCACGCAGCTCGTCGCGCCATGCCAGTAGGTTAATGCGAGGCATATCAGTCGAAACTCCGTAACGCGAGTCCGAAGGCCGTCAGCAGAGCCGTCGCGTCCGCGCGAACGCCCTGTGACTTGGCTTTTCCGGATACTTTCATATAACCGAGTGGATCGCCGATCTCGGTCGGGATGCCGACCTTGCTTGAAATCACGTCGGCCACGCCGGGAATGTTCGCGCAACCGCCGCAGACGAGAATCTGGTCCGGCTGTTCGCGCCCGCCGCCCGACGCCAGGAAGAACTGCAATGAGCGACTGACCTGCTGAGTCATGTCATCGATAAACGGATCGAGGACTTCGGGCTGGTAGTTACTCGGCAATCCGCCTTCTTTCTTCGCGCGGCCCGCGTCTTCGAGGCTCAGGCCGTAGGTGCGCATGATTTCTTCGGTCAGCTGCTGACCACCAAAAGAGAAATCGCGCGTATAGACGACGCGCATGTCCTGCAGAACGCTAAAAGTCGTGTTGCTTGCCCCGAAATCCACGACGGCGATCAGGTGATCGACGCCCCCATCGGGCATTTGGTGGGCAAGCAGGTGGCAGGCATTTTCGAGTGCGAAAGGCTCGACGTCGACGACTCGCGCTTTCATGCCGGCGGCTTCGACCGCCGCGCGCCGCTGATCGACGTTCTCGGTGCGCGTCGCGACCAGGAGTACGTCGTTCATCTCCGGATCGTTGGTCGACGGACCGAGGACCTCGAAATCGAAACTGACCTCTTCCATCGGGAACGGAATGTATTGGTCCGCCTGAATTTCGACCTGGCCTTCCAGATCGTTCTCGCCGAGGTTGCTCGGCATCTGGATCACTTTGGTAATTGCGGCATCACCGCTGATTGCGATCGCGACTTCCGTCGCTTTCGTGCCGGACCGTTTCACGGCACGACGAATCGCCTCACCGACCGCATCAGCGTCGACAATGGTTTTTTCATTGATGGAATTCGGTGGCGTGGCCTCAGCTGAGTAACACTCAGCACGATAGCCCTTGCCCACCTGCGCCAACTCCAGAAGCTTGATCGAGGACGTAGTTATATCGAGCCCGATCAGCGGCTTAGAACGCGACCCCAAAAGCACATTTTTTCCCTTCTAAGTCCGTAGCTTGCGATAGCAATATCGCTAACCACCTGAGATACCTGATTTAACTATATATCGATCAGGATATAAAGCAAACCAACCTATTTCACACTTTTACAATCCGACCGGCTCGACAACCATGGCGCCGGATGCCTCGGAATATGGGAAATTGCAGGAAAACTGCGGGGAAGAGGATAAAAACGACTGCCCGGGCCTTCGCGCCCCTACACTCGGCAGCCCCGCTATCCTAGGTCAACCCTGCTCGCGATTGGCCGTTACTCTTGCCGTCGCAGCTCCCGGAGTCCCGTAGACCGGTGGCTTTGCGTCCCCACCTTTCGGTGAGTTTGCCCATAAACCGCGGCTAATATGCATAATCGAACCCCTGTTAGCAAGGGATTATCTTCGCTTTTCGGACACGGATATTGTTAGAGTGCGCCGCACTGCCAACTGTCTAACCTGATGACCAGATTTTTAGCCCTCCTCGCAGGATTGATCGCGACCGCAATTATTACCGTGCTGGCGATCATTGCCGGCGCCTATTACTACCTGTCGCCGAGCCTGCCGTCCGCGGAAACGCTGCGTGAAGTCGAACTGCAAACGCCGCTGCGCGTATTTTCACGCGACGGTCGACTGATGGCGCAGATCGGCGAGAAGCGCCGCACGCCCGCGCGTTACGAAGACATCCCGCCGGTCGTCATCAGCGCATTCCTCGCGGCCGAAGATGATCGATTCTTCGAGCATCCCGGCTTCGACTACCAGGGCATTACCCGCGCGGCAATCAACCTGATGATGACCGGGTCCCGCAGCCAGGGCGGCAGCACGATCACACAGCAACTCGCGCGCGTGTACTTCCTGACGCGCGAGCGTTCGTTCATCCGCAAGGCCAAGGAACTGATCCTGGCCGTACAGATCGAGAACGAATTTTCCAAAGAGGAAATCCTGTCGCTATATCTGAACAAGATTTTCCTCGGGCAACGATCCTACGGTGTAGGGGCGGCAGCGGAAGTCTATTTTGGGAAGTCGCTGCAGGAACTGACGGTCGGCGAAGCGGCAACGATCGCCGGATTGCCGAAAGCGCCGTCCACGCTAAACCCCGTTTCTAACGTGGACCGTGCGACGGAACGCCGCGCGTACGTGCTTCGCCGGATGTTTGAACTGGGTTATGTCGGCGAAGCCGAATACGAAGACGCGCTGGCGCTGCCGGTCGAATCGCACCTGTACGGGCCCAAGGTCGAACTCGAAGCACCCTATGTCACCGAGATGGTCAGAGCCGAGATGGTTCGACGTTTCGGCCTCGAAGCGTATACAGCTGGTTACAAGGTCATCACGACCATCGACGCGCGACTGCAAAACGCGGCTCAGAAGGCTCTGCGCACTGCGTTGCTGGAGTACGATCGCCGTCACGGTTTCCGGGGTCCTGTGGCCCGGGGCGTGCTCGACGAGCTGATCAGCGAGACGAACCAACAGCTGCGCGAAGACGCCATGGCCGCCAGCGGTCTAACGGAAGATTCGGACGAGCCGCTCGACATCGAGGTCGACGGCCTCGTTGAGTCGCCGGCGGATCTGTCCGACATGGCTCTCGCGAAGATGCTGAGCGTCTATCCGTCTCGCGAGAACCTCTATATATCCGTCGTGCTGGCGACCGGCGAAGACGATTCTGCCGACATCTACATCCGCGGCGTCGGGCGGGTCACGGTTCCATGGGACAACATCAAATGGCGCCGTTACATCAATGACGACATCATCAGCGGCGCACCCGAAGGCATCGATGAAATGCTCGCGGCGGGCGACCTTGTATATATGCTGTATGTCGCCGACAAGGGCTGGCAGCTGGCGCAAATGCCGCAGGTCCAGGGCGCGTTCGTCGCTCTCGATCCGTTCGACGGCGCGACCGTCGCGCTGACCGGCGGGTTCGACTTTTACGCGAGCAAGTTCAACCGAGCCGTACAGACACGCCGCCAGCCAGGATCGTCGTTCAAGCCGTTCATCTACTCGGCGGCGCTGGAGAACGGTTTCACGACGGCGACACTGGTCAACGACGCACCGGTGGTTTTCGATGACGCAGCGCTCGAGACGGCGTGGCGTCCCGAAAACTACTCCCGCAAGTTCCACGGCCCGACGCGGCTGCGCGAAGCGCTGGTCAAGTCGCTAAATCTCGTATCCGTCCGCATTCTGCGCGGCACCGGCCTCGGCCCGGCGATCGATCACATCGCGCCATTCGGTCTGCCCGACAGCGCGCTGCCACGAGACCTGTCGCTCGCACTAGGCAGTGGCGGCGCGTCGCCCTGGGACATCGCGTCCGGTTACGCGACCTTCGCGAGCGGTGGGCATCGCGTCGATCATTACCTGGTCGAACGCGTTCTCGACGCCGACAATGAGATATTGCTAGAGACGAATTCCAAGATCGTCTGCCGTAATTGCAAAACCCGTTGGCTCGCCGGCGTCGGGCCCCGGCGGGATATGCAAGACAACACGGTCGAAATCGCGAACGACGATGTTCTGCGCTTCGATGATCCGGATGCCATCGAAGAACGCACGCACACTGCAGAAGACGTGGTCAACGAAGTCCCTCGATATCAGAGCTTTGATGCGATGGTTCGACACGGTCTGCAGTGGCGACCGACCGCGGAAGAAGCACCGAGCTTCGTCGATACCGTCGGTAACCAGGCGCCACGCGTCATCACCGCCGAAAACGCTTACCTCGTCTACGACATGATGCGCGACGTGATCCAGCGCGGCACGGGGCGACGTGCGCGCGAACTTGGCCGATCGGATATCGCGGGCAAGACCGGCACGTCGAACGACCGCCGGGATGCCTGGTTCAGCGGCTTCAACGGGGACATCGTCGCGACCGCATGGGTCGGATTCGACCAGGACCGATCCCTCGGCGCCGGCGAGGAGGGCGGCCGGACGGCACTGCCCATATGGAAGAATTTCATGGCGACCGCGCTCGCGGGCACGAAGAACGCCATGATTCCTCGGCCGAGTGGAATCATCACCGCACGCATCGTGCCGGAATCCGGGCTCGTTGCGCCGGCGGGCTACGAAGGTGCCATCTTCGAGCTATTCCGCGACGGTCACGTTCCTGAAATAGACGAAGGCGAGACTGGTACCGTGTTCAATTCCGACGAATTCGCGACTGCCGACGACGAAGAGGACATCTTTTGAGCAGGCATGACAGGCATCGACCGGACAACCGACGTGCCGCGATCGCCAACGAAGCCGCGCGACTGATCCAGGAACAGGGCCTGACGGACTTTCGGGCGGCGAAAGACAAGGCCGTCGAGCGACTCGGACTGAGATCTGTCGGCCCGCTGCCGAGTAACGGTGAGATCGAACAGGCGCTAGCCGAGCGCAATCGAATCTTCCGCGGCGACTCCCATCATCATCATGTCCTGGAATTGCGCGCGGCAGCGCTGCGGGTCATGCATTCACTACGGGTCTTTCATGCGAGACTCGTCGGCGCCGTCCTGAGCGGCAATGCCACCCAGCACTCGACCATCGACCTGCACGTCTTCAGCGACTCGCCAGAGGCCGTCGGGTCGACCCTCGATGCGCTCGGGATTCATCATCGCGCGACGCAGTTCCGGCATCAGTTCAAGTTGCGCCACGGTGAGAAATTCCCGGGCTTCAGGTTCATCGACGAAGATTTCGAATACGCCGCCACGGTCTTCATGGAGAAGCACCGCCGCCGGTCGCCGCTAAGTCCGGTTAATGGCCGGCCGATGCAGCGCGGATCGATCAGGGACGTTGAAGCGCTGGTATCGCAAACCAGCTGCCTCTGATTCCGCGGCCGGAAAACTCAGCGGTCGGCGACGTCGACGTAGTCGCGGGACTGTGGCCCGACGTAGAGCTGCCGCGGCCGGCCGATGCGCCCCTCCGGATCGACGATCATCTCGCGCCAGTGAGACACCCAGCCGACGGTCCTCGCGATCGCGAACATCACCGTGAACATCGAAGTCGGCAGGCCGAGCGCGCGGTAGATGATGCCGGAGTAGAAATCGACATTCGGATACAGCTTCTTCTCGATGAAGTATTCGTCCTGCAGCGCGATCTCTTCCAGCTTCAGTGCGAGCTCGAACAGCGGCGAATTGACCTGGCCAAGGCTATTCAGGACCCTGTGACACGCGCCGCGAATGATCGTCGCGCGCGGATCGTGGTTCTTGTAAACGCGGTGACCGAATCCCATCAGGCGGAACGGATCGTCCTTGTCCTTGGCCTTGGCGACGTACTTCTCGATTCGGTCGACTGAACCAATCTCCTCGAGCATGTTCAGCACGGCCTCGTTCGCGCCGCCGTGCGCAGGTCCCCACAGAGCGGCGATGCCCGCAGCGATCGCCGAATACGGGTTGGCGCCCGAGCTGCCGGCAATTCTGACCGTCGACGTGCTGCAGTTCTGCTCGTGATCGGCGTGCAGAATGAACAGCAGGTCCATGACTTCGGCCGCGATTTCGTTGACCTCGTAGTCCGCGGTGGGCACGGCGAAGAACATATGCAGCAGATTCTCTGCATAGTTGAGGTCGTTGCGGGGGTAGATGAAAGGCTGACCGAGCGAGTGCTTGTAAGCGGCCGCTGCGATCGTTGGAATCTTGGCGATAATCCGGTGCGCGAATATGTCGCGGTGACGCGGGTCATAGATATCGGTCGTATCGTGGTAGAAAGCGGACGCCGAACCGACGACGCCGGTAACCATGGCCATCGGGTGCGCGTCGTGGTGAAACCCGTTGAACAATCGCAACATGGTTTCGTTAATCATCGTGTGGGTGCGGATGGTCTGGTCGAACTCAGCCAGCTGACCGGCGCTCGGTAGTTCGCCGTACAGCAGCAGGTAACAGACTTCGAGGAAGGAACTCTTCTCGGCCAGCTGCTCGACCGGGTAACCGCGGTACATCAGAAGGCCTTTGGCCCCGTCGATGTAGGTGATGGCGCTGGCGCAGCTGGCGGTCGAGGCGAAGCCGGGATCGTACGTGAACGTACCCATCTCGCCGTACAGGGATCGAATATCGAAAACATCGGGACCGACTGTGCCGGATTGCGCTGGCAGCTCAATACTCTTGCCCGACTCGGAATCCTGCAACTTATAGGTCTTGTCACTCATATTTTAATCCGGCTCCAATCTGACACAACACCGCCCCCGCTTCCGCGTCGCTGATCCGCTTGCTTGTTCGCCTGAACCCGGGCGGCCAGCGAATGACCGCCGTTGGACGACCTGCGGCCGGCGCGAGGCTGACCTCGAAGATGTCATCCAGAGGAATGGGGGTCACGTATTATAGTGGACCGGCGCGCCCCGTGCACAAAAACGCGGACCGGCAATGCCCAGTCCGCGTGTCGTAAGGGTTTATTCCGGTTTAACGAACGGGCGGTCAGGCGCCGAACGCTGCCTGGCCGGCCTCAGCTCATGCCGTACTTGCGGCGGAACTTGTCGACGCGACCAGCGGTGTCGACGATCTTCTGGGTGCCAGTATAGAAAGGGTGACAGGCCGAACAGACGTCGATGTGCAGTTCGTCAGACAACGTCGACTTCGTCTGGAATTCGTTACCGCAGCTGCAGATAACCTTGATCTCATTGTACTGAGGATGAATGTCGGGCTTCATGGCGTCGATACCTGATAGTTCTGTCGCGCGGGCCGCTGATCAAAATAGCCCCGGCTTCGGGGGCGCGGAAGAATAGCGCTTGGCGAGGCCCGTGGCAAGTGGTCGTGTTATCCACAATTCCTGTGGATAACTCTGTGGATGAATCGGGCAATCCACAGGCTAGCGACTGACAACACTGGAAAAAATGGAAATCTGCGCAAGATTTAACCATTTCGTTATCTTATTTAAAAAACAAAGAGTTACAGGCTTTTCCGATGATTCCTCCTGATGAAAAGTACCATATCTCCATGAAATTTGGTCAATAGGCGAACATTGTGCATAAACCGCGCCGCAATACGGCAAGTTCCGGGTCAATGCCCGTGGAGTAACTCGCGCAAACGCCGCGCCGCTTTGCCACGGTGACTGCGTGAATTCTTGTCTTCCGGGTCCAGTTCCGCCGACGTTCGGTGCGCCGTTCCGTCCAGGAACAGGGGGTCGTAGCCGAACCCATTCGAGCCCCGGGGCTCGTGCGCGATGAAGCCTTCCCAGGCCCCCTCGGCGATCAGCGGTTGCTGATCGTCGGCACTGTCCACGTAGACGACGACGGCCCTGAACCGGGCACGTCGCTGTGCGCCCGTGACGTCCGCGAGCTCACGCAGCAACTTGTCGTTGTTGGCCCGATCGTTGCCGTCTTCCCCGGCGTAGCGCGCCGACCTGACCCCCGGCGCCCCACCGAGCGCGTCGACCTCAAGCCCCGAATCATCAGCGATCGCCGGCAGTCCGGCTGCCGCGGCGGCATGACGCGCCTTGAGCAGGGCATTTTCCTCGAACGTCTCGCCGGTCTCCTCGACGCCGTCGATATCGAAGTCGGATTGCGGCGCGAGTTCGAGCCGGTCGCCGAGCAAAGACTGCAGCTCTTTAAGCTTGCCGGCATTGCCCGAGGCCAGAACGACCCTGCGGCGGATCATCTGCCCAGCGCTTTGTTTTGCGCGGCCTGGATTTCCCGCATGCCGCCCGTCGCGAGATCGAGCAACGCATCCAGCTCGTCACGCCGGAACGGGTGTCCCTCGGCCGTGCCCTGCACTTCGACGAACGCCGCGGCATCCTTCATGACGACATTCATGTCGGTTTCGGCCGATGAATCCTCGGGATAGTCGAGGTCGAGCACGGGGACTCCCTGCCATATGCCGACCGATACGGCCGCGATCTGCCCGTGCAACGGATCTGCCTTGAGCTGACCCGCCTTCAGGCGCTTTTCGATGGCCATCGTCAGCGCGACCCAGGATCCCGATATCGCAGCGGTTCGAGTTCCGCCGTCGGCTTGCAACACATCGCAATCCAGCGTAATCGTGATCTCGCCCAGCGCTTCGAGGTTCGCGATGGCGCGCAGCGAACGCCCGATCAGCCGCTGAATCTCCAGCGTGCGGCCCGATTGCTTGCCGCGCGCGGCCTCGCGGCTGGAGCGCGTATGGGTCGACCCCGGCAGCATTCCATATTCGGCGGTAATCCAGCCGCGGCCGCGGCCACGCAGGAATCGTGGCACGCCATCATCGACGCTCGCGGTGCATAACACGCGTGTATCGCCGAATTCCGCGAGCACGGAACCATCGGCATGGCGCGTGAATCCCGGTGTGAAACTGACCGGCCGCAATTCGTCGGGCGCTCGCCCGCTGGGACGACTTTGTGCCATCGTTCAGCCTCCCCAGCGCAGGGCGACAGCGGACGTGTTGTCCGCGAACTGCCCGGATGTCTTGACGGCCAACTCACCCAACTCGCGGAGCCCGTCGGCCAACGCACCCTCACGCACACTCAGCGTAGCGATGTCGTGATCGTCGAGACCGGACCAGAATCCGTCGCTGCACGCGACCAGCGTATCGCCCGGATACAGCTTCTTCTGATTGGTCACCGACATGCCCGGCAGAACGACATCGCCGCCGAGACAGCATTCGACGAAATTGCGCATCGGATGGTCGGTGATCTCATCCTCGGTAATGAGGCCTTCCTGCAACAGCAGCTCCACGTGGCTGTGGTCGCGCGTCCGTTGAGCCACACGCTCATTCCTGACCAGATAGGCCCGACTGTCACCCACGTGCCCCCAATAAGCGGCGGAGTCCTGAACCAGGCACGCGACGCAGGTTGCGCGCGGGCGTTTCTCCATCCTGACGGAGGCGCCGAGGTCGACCAGGTTCTGGTGAGCGCGCCCAATCGCGAGATGCAGAAAACCCTGCGGATCGAAGATCGGTTGCGAGGTCTTGCGGTACACGCTGGCAATCGTCTCGGCGGCAACCTCGGCGGCTTTGGCACCATCGGAATGACCGCCCATACCATCGATCACGATCAGCAACACCGAATCCTGCCCTTTCTCTATGCGGACACGATCCTGATTTTCCTCACGCCCTCCAATCAGGCTGAGTTCGGCGGTTTCAAACTGCAAAACGGGTTTCCCGGGTTGAGATCCAAAGGCGCGGCCTGTGAAAGGTCGCGATGACCTGACGTGCCGCATGTCCGGCGGGCGAGTTTTAAGCGCTCGGCCCCGAACCTGCGGTGCATTTTGCCATAAACCCGCCCCCGGTCGTGGCATCATACGCCGACGTCGCGATATTCAATCGCGTTTCAACACTGGTCAAAACATGGGACAACTCCACAGCATGACGGGCTTCGGGCGCATCGAGGCCCAGGCCCCCGACGGGCAGCTCGAAATCGAGATCCGTTCCGTCAATCATCGTTACCTCGACATGCAGTTTCGTTTACCGGAGGGCTTTCGCTCTTTCGAACAGGATCTGCGCAAGGTCATATCGGACAGCATCAAACGCGGCAAGGTCGACGTCAGAGTCACATTCAATAGCTACCAGGACGAGAATCATGCGCCGCAGCTGAACATGGACAAGGCTCGCGAAGTCATCGAACAACTACAGGCGATCGCGACAGAGATGGAGAGCCCCGCCGCTGTCAGCCCGATGACCGTGCTCAGAACCCCCGGCGTGCTCGAGGAGCGCCCGGTCGATATCGACGCGAACCTGCCGGCGACGACCGATGCGCTACAGGCGGCCGTGGACAGGTTGCTGGGCAGCCGGGCCAACGAGGGCGCCAAGGTCCGGGACATGCTCGAAGAACGTTGCCGGGATATCGCCACGATCGTCGCCGGCGTGCAGAAACGACTCCCCGACGTGCTCGTCGAAATCCGCAAACGCATCGAGCAACGGATCGAGTCGCTCAACGCCCAGGTCGATCCGGAACGACTCGAACAGGAACTGGCAATCATCGCGCAGAAACTCGACGTTTCCGAAGAGCTCGATCGCCTGATTGCGCACGTCTCGGAAGTCCGCTCGGCGTTCAACGGCGAGCAGCCGGTCGGTCGCCGCCTCGACTTCCTGATGCAGGAACTCAATCGCGAGGCCAACACGCTCGGCTCGAAGTCAGCCGATACCGAGACCACGCAGGCCGCGGTGGATCTGAAAGTACTGATCGAGCAGATGCGAGAGCAGGTCCAGAATGTGGAATAAACGCGGCAGAGTGCAGGCCGCGACACGCTGTCTCGGCGATTTACCATAACGATCGAGAGTTTACGAAGATCTTTGTAACGGCGTATTATTGAAGCTCGATAAACAACTTTCGAAGGATGAATAAAGAAACGGACAATATCGATCTCAAGAAAATCCAGTAAGCGTTCGTGAACTAAATAAAAAGGAGAAAACCATGAACATTCGTTTCACCTGGCGAAACCTGGCGCTTCCGGCGCTGATCTCGCTCGGCGCCTCGCTGCCCGCACACGCCGCAGAACTCAACTTCGAAGGCTTAGCCCCGGGCACCATCGTCGAACAACTCTCAAACGGCCTCGGAGCTAGCGGCCTCAAAGGCGGCTATGTCGGCGTCAATGGATTCAATCCATCATTGACGATGAACGATAACGCCGCAGTGATTTTCGACAGCAGCAATCCGCCAGGCATCGACTACGACCTGGGGACGCCCAACCAGGATTTCGGTGGGCCGGGCAAAGACAAGGATGGCAATCCCTTGACAG